>FWPU01004953.1_pt1 | contig 29990 bp, 24 predicted proteins | sample 2228361 | NCBI WGS metagenome assembly FWPU01 (sample SAMEA103939777, study PRJEB20133) | metagenome | reverse complement strand
AGCGGGCCAAGCTGGCGCTCGAGCACCAAGCGGCTGAAACCGAACGGATCAACGCCCGCTTACGGGAAAGCGAAGAGAAGTTCCGGTCGGTATTCCAGGCGTCGAACGTCGCCAAGTGCCTGACTTTTCCAGACGGGACCGTTTACCCGAACTCCGCCTTCTGCCAGTTGTTGGGCTACTCGCCGGAGGAGGTACAGGCAATGAATTGGGATGCGGTCACGCACCCCGACGACATTCAGGAGGCCCGGCGCCACGTGGAGGAGATGCTTCGCGGCGAAAAGAACTCAGTGTGCTTCACCAAGCGTTATATCCACAAGAACGGGTCCACGGTCTGGGCCGAAGTGCATACTGTCCTGCTGCGCGACGCTTCCGGCGTTCCCCGCTACTTCATCACCACGGTGGTGGACCTGACTGCCCGCGTCGCGGCCGAGGAGGAGGCCACTCGGACCGCGCGGGAATGGCAGACCACGTTCGACACCACCGAGGACGCCATTCTGGTGATCGGGCCGGATCTCCGCATTGTCAGGGCCAATCGGGCGGCGGGCCGCTACACGACTTCTCCGCAAGGAGAAATCCTCGGTCGCTGGATTTGGCAAGAGGTCGATGGCACAGACCAGCCCCCCGCCGACTGCCCTGTCATCCGGGCCCGGGCGACCCTGCAGCGGGAGTCGGTGGAACTGCGCCGCGGTGATCGTTGGCTGGAAGTCACGGTCGATCCTATCCTCACGGACTCAGGAGAGTTCGGAGGTGCTGTCCAGCGGCTCGTCGACGTGACCGAACGCAAGCTGGCTGAAGAGCGCCTTCGCCGTCAGGCGCGCTTCCTGGACGCAGCCAGCGACGCCATCTACGTCCGGAACCTCGATCACACGGTTACATACTGGAGCGAAGGGGCCGCCCGGATCTACGGCTGGAGCCGGGAGGAGGCGGTGGGCCGCAAGATCACCGAGTTGGGATCCGCGGATCTGGAGGAATTTGAGGCTGCGCACGCCGCCCTGCTTCGGGAAGGCAGTTGGTCAGGCGAACTGAAGAGAACGAGCCGCAACGGGACCGAGCTGATTCTGTTCTGCCGGTGGAGCCTCCTTCGTGACGACCAGGGCAATCCTCTGGAGGTGCTCGCGATTGATACCGACGTCACGGAACACCGGCGGCTGGAGCAGGCTTACCTGCGGGCGCAGCGGCTGGAAGCGATCGGTGCCCTAGCCGGCGGAATCGCTCATGATCTGAACAACATCCTCGCCCCCATCCTGATGACAGCGTCCTTCCTTCAGGAAACCATTGAAGACCCGGAGAGCCGTGAGCTGATCGAAACCGTTGAAAGCTGTGCCCGGCGCGGCGCAGGAATCATTCAACAACTGTTGACCTTTGCCCGGGGCAAGCCCGAGGCGAGGGTTCCCATCCCAGTACGCCAACTGCTGGGAGAGATGGAGAAACTCATCCGCGAAACCTTTCCCCGGAATATCCAGGTGATCGTCGAAGCTCCCCGGGACCTGTGGCCGGTCCTGGGCGATGTGACCCAGCTTCATCAGGCACTTCTGAACCTCTGCGTCAACTCCCGCGATGCCATGCCGAACGGCGGTTCTCTGAGGCTCGCTGCGGCGAACATCGAACTGGATGAGAACTTCGCCGCCCTCAGCCCGGGAGCGAAACCAGGCCCCTATGTGTGCGTCAGCGTTGCCGACAGCGGCGTCGGGATTTCCCCGCAGGACATCGAGCTGATTTTCGACCCGTTTTTTACCACCAAGGAGCCCGGCCACGGGACCGGGCTCGGTCTGGCGACGGTGCTCGGCATCGTGCGGGGACACGGCGGCTTCATCCGCGTTGACAGCCGGCCCGGGAAGGGAGCCATCTTCGAGATGTATTTTCCTGCTTCGCCCGCGGCGACAGCCTCGAAAACTGAGGCCGAACACCAGGTGCCTCCCCCGGGTCACGGTGAACTGATCCTGGTTGTGGATGACGAAGCGGCGATGCGTGATGTAATCCGCCGGACCTTGGAGGGTCACGGCTACCGGGTGGTTGCCGCAGGGGAGGGTCGGGAGGCAATCGAGGTCCTGGAGCAATGCGGCGGCCAAGTACGGGCACTGCTCACCGACATGATGATGCCCGCCATGGACGGCGTGACACTCATGAAGGAATTGCGGCGGGCGGGGGTTCGGATTCCCCTGGTGGCAGTGACCGGCCTGCCGGAACGGGCGGTCGTCAAGGGGCTGGAGGAACCACAGCCGGAGGCGGTTCTGATCAAACCCTTCGACTCCCGCGAACTGCTCACGGTAGTCCACCGGGTGCTTGCCCAATCGGGCCCGCTGTTGGGCCGGGAGTCCTTTGGCTCCCGTTGAGCCCCCCGGTTTTCCCCGGATTCTCGCGGGTGAACCGGTAGCACGGGGCATTGCGGGGTTCGAAGCCGGTCGTCGGCGGACTGTACAACAAAGGCAGAACCCCCCGTTCCGCCTCTGTCGCGCGGCCGGGCCCTGCGTCAGGCTGGACCCTCGGAGCTGATCCGGATGCCCCATTCCCCTGGGACAGCCTCAGCACTTCTCGGTGCAACCTACTCTTGCCGAGGAGTGCGCCGTTTGTGCCTGCGCTGATCCTGACAGCTTCAGATTCATTGGACCAGTCAATCTGTGGTTGAAGCGGTTTACTCAGGCACCGCGTCCGCCGGTTTGTACGGCATCCGGTCCCCGTCTAGAATGGCCGCTCATGCATGTCTACGTCGACCAGGTCCACCGCTTCGTCGGACAGGAAGTCACCATCCGGGGCTGGGTGTATCACCGCACAGACAAAGGGAAGCTCCGTTTTCTGCTGGTGCGGGACGGCACCGGGATCATCCAGGCGGTGGTTTTTCAGAAGGCCGTGAGCCCTGAAGCGTTTGAAGCCGCGGACACGGCGACCCAGGAGTCGGCGGTGGTGGTGACCGGAAAGGTCCGCCAGGACAGCCGGGCGCCCGGGGGCTACGAACTGGAGGCCGGGGACTGCCGCATCGTGCACCTGTCCCCGGAATATCCGATAACGCCCAAGGAACACGGCACCGCCTTCCTGATGGAACACCGCCATCTCTGGCTGCGGTCGGCACGCCAACACGCCATCCTCAAGATCCGCCACGAGATCATCCGGACGGTCCGGGATTACTTCGATTCTCACGGCTTTGTTCTGGTGGACACGCCGATCCTGACGCCGGCGGCGTGCGAAGGCACCACCACGCTTTTCGAGCTGGACTACTTCGGCGAGAAGGCGTACCTGAGCCAGAGCGGCCAGCTTTACAACGAGGCGGCCTGCATGTCGGTGGGCCGGACTTACTGTTTCGGCCCCACCTTCCGGGCGGAGAAGTCCAAGACCCGACGCCACCTCATGGAATTCTGGATGGTCGAGCCGGAAGTCGCCTGGGCGGTCTTGGACGACATCATGGTTTTGGCCGAGGACTTGGTCAGTTCCGTTGTGGCCCGCGTCCTGGAAACCCGGCAGGAAGAACTCAAACGACTCGAGCGGGACACCGGGCCGCTGGAAAAGGTGCAGCCGCCGTTCCCCCGGATCACCTACCACGAGGCCTTCGACCTGCTGGAGGCCGCGGGAACTCAGACGCCCCGTGGCGAGGATTTCGGCGGTACCGACGAAACCATTCTCTCCGAACGCTTCGACCGCCCGCTGATCGTTCACCGGTATCCGAAGGAGGTGAAGGCGTTCTACATGCAGCCGGACCCCGAGGATCCGTCGCTGGCGCTGTGCATGGACATGCTGGCTCCCGAAGGTTACGGCGAGATCATCGGCGGCAGCCAACGCATCCACGATTACGATCTGCTGGTCCAAAGGCTGCGGGAACACCGGCTGCCCCTGGAGGCGTTCCAGTGGTACCTGGATCTGCGCAAGTACGGGTCCGTCCCGCACAGCGGTTTCGGCATGGGGATCGAACGGCTGGTGGCCTGGATCTGCAAGCTCGACCACGTTCGCGAAACGATTCCGTTCCCGCGGATGCTGTACCGTATGTATCCGTAGACCCGGGTTGCTGCAAACCACGCTTGCCGCCGGTCGTCTCCATGGAAGGAGCCAACATGCAAACCCGAATCCTCGAAGGCAAACGCACCGCCGACCAAATCAAACAGGAGGTAGCCGAGGCTGTAGCCCGGCTGCGCAGCCGGGGCATCGTGCCGGGACTGGCCGCCGTGCTGGTGGGGGATGATCCCGCATCCCAGCTTTACGTGTCCAGCAAGACCCGCACCTGCCAGGAACTGGGCATGCATTCGGAACTGGTCCGCATGCCGGCGCAGACCACCACCGAAGAGCTGCTGGCTGCCGTCCACCGCCTGAACCGGGACGATCGCATCGACGGCATCCTGGTCCAGTTGCCCCTGCCTGACGCCATCGACGAGAAAGCGATTCTGGAAGCGGTGGATCCGGCCAAGGACGTCGACGGTTTCCATCCCGTCAATGTCGGCCGGCTGGTTACCGGTGATGCGGTGCTGGCACCCTGCACTCCGCTGGGGATTCTGGAAATGCTCAAGCGGGAGGGGATTCCGTTGAAGGGCGCCGAAGCCGTGGTGGTCGGTCGCAGTAACATCGTCGGCAAACCCATGGCTCTGCTCCTGCTGCATCAGCATGCAACGGTGACGCTTTGTCACTCGCGCACCCGCGACCTGCCGGCCGTCTGCCGGCGCGCCGACATCCTGGTTGCCGCCATCGGACGTCCCGCCCTGATCACCCGCGAATACATCAAGGAGGGGGCGGTGGTGGTGGACGTGGGGATCAACCGGCTTGAAACCGAAGCCGAGGTTCGCAATCTATTTGGAGAGGATTCACCCCGGCTGGAAAGCTTTCGCAAGCGCGGCTCGACGGTGGTCGGCGATGTTCATCCCCGCGATCCGTTGGGTCTCGCCTCGGCGGTGACCCCGGTGCCCGGCGGTGTTGGGCCCTTGACCATCGCCCACCTGATGAAAAACACGCTGGTGGCGTGTCAGGCCCGTCGGGGCTGAGCTCTCGAACCGGATGCGAACCATGAGGAAACTGACGCTGCTGCTGATTGCGTTGGGAGCCCTGGTCCTGGGGGCCGAGGCCCAGACCAAGCCCCTGGAACGGATCAAGGTTGCCAAGGGTCCCACCTTCATGACCTTGGGCCCCGCCGGCAAAACACTTTACGTTACCAGTTTTGCCGACAACGAGGTCCAGTACCTGGACCTGCAATCAAGGACCGTGGCCGGCACTTTCTATGGCGGCTACGAACCCCTGGGCATCGCCGCCACTCCCAACGGCGAGAAACTGTTCATCACCAATCTGAGCAACGGACTGGTCAAGGTGGTGGACCTCAAGACCCACCAGATCCTGGATGATGTGAAGGTCACCGGACGGCCTTCCAACGTGGTGGTGTCTCCCAACGGCCTGCAGGCTTTCGTCACCAATTTCGGCCGCGGCAAGATCGGGCGGGTGGATTTCATCGACGTCACCACCCATCGGATCCTGGGAGAGGTGGAGATCGGAATCCGGCCGGTGGCGGCGGCTCTTTCGCCCTTGGGCGACCAGTTGTTTGTGGTGTGCTCAGGCTCGAACGACGTCTATGTCGTCAACACGGACCGCCGGGAGGTGCTGAAGCGTATTGCGGTGGGATTGGCGCCCGACGGCATCGCCATCACCGGGGACGGACTCACCCTGTACGTCGCCAACAGCGGAACCAACGACATCTCCGTGATCGACGGGCTGGATCTCAAGGAAGTCCGGCGGGTGCCGGTGGGGGCGAAACCCTTCGGACTCGCCCTGACCCCCGGCGGTGATCTGGTGGTGGTGGAAACCGGTGACAAGCAGATCAGCATTTACGATCGGGAGTTCCGCCGCATCCGGACCTTCAAGGCGGGCAAGAAGCCCATCGATGTGGTGGTCGCCCCCGACGGCAAGACGCTTTGGGTCACCGACGAACTGGACAACCGGGTGCTGGTCTTCCCCCTTTCTTGATGGGGATGGGACGGAGCGAACCTGTAGAATTCCCCAGATGAAGGTCCTGCTGACCGGCGGCGCGGGGTTCATCGGTTCCGCCACGGCCATGGCCTTGCTGGACCGGGGCGTCAGGCTGGCCATTCTGGATGACCTGAACCCCTGTTACGACCCGGCGGTCAAGGAGCGCAATCTGGCCCAGGTGGCCGGTCACGGCAGCTTCGAGCTGTGGCGTCAGGATCTGCTGGATGCGGAGCAACTGCACAGTCGCTTTCGCAGCTTCCAGCCCGAGGTGGTGATTCACCTCGCCGCCCGCGCCGGCGTCCGGCCGTCGCTCGTGGACCCGGGGCTGTATCAGCAGGTCAATGTGCTGGGCACCGTCCACCTGCTGGAAGCCTGCCGCCGGTGGGGGGTGGGGCGTTTCATCTTCGGCAGTACGTCGGCAGTCTACGGCCTCAACCGCCGTTCTCCCTTCCGGGAGGACGACCCACTGGAGAGCATGATCTCGCCCTACGCCGTCAGCAAGCGTGCCGCCGAGCTGCTGTGTTACGCCTACCATCACAACTTCCGGATGCCGGTCTGCTGCCTGCGGTTCTTTACCGTCTACGGTCCGCGGCAGCGTCCGGACATGGCCATCCACCGTTTCGCACGGCGGATTCTGAGTGGAGAGGAAATCCCCCTGTATCACCAGGGGCAGTCGCGCCGCGACTATACCTACGTGGACGACATTGTGGCCGGGATACTGGCGGCCGTTGAACTGGAAAGCGGTTTCGAGATCATCAACCTGGGCAACTCGCGGACCGTGGGGCTGCTCGAGCTGGTCGGCGTGCTGGAACACATCTTGGGGAAGCCGGCACGGGTTCGACTGGAGCCGGCCCAGCCCGGAGACGTCCCGCTCACCTGTGCCGACATCTCGAAAGCGGGCCGACTTCTGGGCTGGAGGCCGCAGGTGCCCCTGGAAGAGGGTCTGAGGCGTTTCGCAGAGTGGCTTGCCGGGGAAATGTCAAAGGTCTAAGGGTTTGAGGGGTTCAAGGGAACCTTTGGACCCTTTTCTTGCCCTCCCGCCGGGGCAATCGTAAACTGACCCGCCATGACCCAGCTCAAGTACGAACTCCCCGAGCACGAGATCCCCAGACAGTGGTATAACCTGGCCCCCGACCTGCCCACACCGTTGCAGCCCCCGCTGGGACCCGACGGACAGCCGGTTTCCCCTGAGCGTCTCAAACCCATCTTCCCCATGGGTCTGATCGAACAGGAGGTCAGCACCCAGCGGTGGATCGACATTCCGGAGGAAATCCTGGAGATCCTCTGCCGCTGGCGGCCCACTCCGCTGCGCCGGGCACTGGCTTTGGAACGCCACCTCGCAACACCGGCGAGGATTTACTACAAGGACGAAAGTGTCAGTCCGGCTGGCAGCCACAAGCCGAACACCGCTGTCGCCCAGGCCTGGTACAACCGCCGGGAAGGCATCCGCCGGCTGACCACCGAAACCGGCGCCGGCCAGTGGGGCAGCGCGCTGGCGTACGCCTGTCGGCTGCTGGGACTGGAGTGCAAGGTCTACATGGTGCGCATCAGTTACGACCAGAAGCCGTTCCGCCGCATCATGATGGAGACCTGGGGAGCCCGCTGCATCCCGAGCCCCAGCCCCGAAACGGCCGCCGGACGGGCGGTGCTGGCCAAGACTCCCGATACGCCCGGCAGCCTGGGAATCGCCATCAGCGAAGCCATCGAGGAGGCGGTCAGTGACCCTACCGGCGGGACCCGCTACTCCCTGGGCAGCGTGCTCAACCACGTGCTGCTGCACCAGACCATCATCGGTCTGGAGGCCAAGAAACAGCTCGCTCTGGCGGGGGAAAGCAAGCCGGATGTGGTGATCGGCTGCGCCGGAGGCGGCAGCAATTTCGCAGGGCTGTCGTTCCCGTTCGTGGCGGACAAGATTAACGGTGCGGACATTGAGATCATTCCCACCGAGCCCACCGCCTGTCCCACCATGACCAAGGGGCCGTTCAGCTACGATTACGGCGACATCGCCGAGACCACTCCCCTGCTGCCCATGCATTCCCTGGGACATACTTTTGTCCCGCCCCCGATTCATGCGGGCGGCCTGCGGTATCACGGCATCGCGCCGCTGGTCAGCCAGGCGATCGTCGAGGGGTTGTTGCAGCCGCGGGCCTACAACCAGCTCCGGTGCTACGAGTCGGCAGTGACCTGGGCCCGCACCGAGGGCACGATCTGCGCCCCGGAAACCAGCCACGCCCTGGCGGCGGTGATCGACGAGGCGGTCAAAGCCCGGGAAGAAGGGAAGGCCAAAGTGATTCTGGTCTGCTTCAGCGGTCACGGCTTGATGGATCTCGGCGGATACCAGAAGTACTTTGCCGGTGAGCTGTCTGACTATTCGCTGCCCGATGAGGATCTGCAGACTTACCTGGAGGCGATCAAGGACTACCCGAAACCCGAACCGCGGCGCTCCGGGAAGTGGTGAGAGCGATTCAAGGTTGAAAGGGGTTTAGAGGTTCAAAGGTCCCGGAGGGGATCGACCAAGGCAGCCTGGGTCGAGCCGGCGCGCTAGACCTGGGAATGCGTCTGCCGGCAACCCGCAACCGGTGAGGAGACGCCGAAGGCGTCGCCTCAGGAGGAGAGCCTGGGGCAAGCCTGCAGAGCGCCGGCCCAGGAAACCGAACACCAGGAGAACCGGAGGGAGCCCTCTCGCCCCTTCAGGCTCCGACCCGGCAGGACCAAAGGCTCAGGAGGCTGGGTGTTTGGGAGCCGGGCGGCCGGCCAGCACACGACACAGGAACACGTCCTTGCCTGTGCCCTCTTCCGCCAGGTTGCTGCGCGCCGCCGCCAGCCTGCGCAAAAACGGGGCCCGCACCGACTTCCTGAAAAGCTGCTCGTACAATTCCACCACGCGGGCCGCATAGCGGAGAATTTGCACCGTCTCGATCCCGGCCAGGTCGCTGAAGAACCAGCCGCAACTGGTGAACATCATCAGAGAGTGGCGTTGCAGCTCCATGAGTTGCCACACCCGTTCCACCTCTTCAGCGCTCAGTTCCCTCGTCTGCCAGCGATCCAGAAAACGCTGGCGGCTCTGGAAAGACCGGTCGAGCACCACTTCGATGTAGTCGTCCCGGGCCCCCCACGGGTCTTTCAGCAGGCTTTGGGCATCCTGCTCGAAGCCGAGGGCCGCCCGGTCCCTCAGCCAGTTCAGCGCGTCGCGCAGCGGTTTCCGCCAGGCCTGGTTCCAGCCGGGGCGCGATCCCGTCTGACAGCCACAGTCGCTGCGCCAGCGTTCGACCCCGTGGGCACAGCTCCACGACGAGTTTTCCCGGATTTCGGCTGTCCACTGCGGAGGATGCCGCTCCAGATAGTCGCCATACACCGTCATCTGCACCCCCCGGGTCCGGTCGATGGTCCGCACGGCGTAGGCCAACGCCATCTCTCCGAACTGGTGGTGGTGCCCGTAAGTTTCGCCGTCGGTGGCGATGTGGACCAGTTGGGGCTCCGGGTCCTGGGAGAACCCCGCCATGAGACGGGCGGCCAGGCTTTCCCCGTTGTACAGCAGCCTTTCGAAGGCTACCGATTTCGCCACCTCGGCGTAATAGAAGAAGACCGCGATCTGCCTCCCTGATGCCAGGCGGACCCAGTAGGGCCGCCGTGGATCGATGGAACCGTCAGAGACGTCGAGGACCGACTCTTCCCTGGGCGCCCGGACCCGCAATGCCTGGAAGGGGCTGAGAATCGTAAATCGCACCCCCCGATCGGCCAGGATCTCCAGGGTCTCCAGGTCCACCGCAGTCTCCGGGAGCCAGATTCCTTCGGCAGGCCTGCCGAACCGATATTCGAAGTCCCGCAAGCCCCAGGCCACCTCCGTCACCTTGTCGCGCCGGTTCGCCAACGGCAGGATCGAGTGGTGATAGGCCTGGGCGATGGCGGGGCCGTGGCCGGAGTAGCGCCGGCGGCCGGCACGGTCCGCGGCCAGCACCGCCTGATAGGTGGCGGGAACCGCCGTTTCCATCCACCGCAGCAGGGTGGGGCCGAAATTGAAACTCATCCTGGCGTAGTTGTTGACGTACTGGGAGAGCCGGCCGTTCTCGTCCAGGATTCGGGCCTGTGCATTGGGGGTGTAGCACTCGGCGGCAATCTTCTCGTTCCAGTCGTGGAAGGGCTCGGGCCCTTGCTGCCGCTCAATCCTGCCGGTCCAGGGGTTCTCCCGGGGCGGCTGGTAGAAATGCCCGTGAATGCAGATGCAGCGCTCGGCGGGAGCGGAAATCGCAGCAACCGACATCAGGCCGAAGATGATGCCATCCCGCGCCGTGACCCGCAACCGGTGGCTGCTTGCTTCGGGCCGATCGGCGCTCGTCATGCCGGCCCGCTCCGTGCGATGATGCCAGCATCCAGCGGGTTGCGCCCGCAAGGGGTGTGCGTTGAACAGCGGGAACCCAGGAACAGCGTGTTCGGCATCCGGCGGGCGGTTCGCCCTCAGCAGCCTCGCTCTGGTTTTCGGCTGCCTGATGGTTTCTGCGGCGGCAGCCGCCCCCGGCCGTCCCTGGCTGGACAAGGATCCTGCTGACTGGACCCTGGAGGATGCCGAGTTTGTCATGTGGCAGTCACCCTGGGCCAAGGTCCGGACTTTTGGATTCTTTGACCGGCGGGGGATCCAGCGGGAGGCTCGGCTTTGTGTCCGCATCCAGTCGGCCTTACCCATGCGCTTGGCCTTGGCCCAGGCCTACCAGCTTCAACCGGAACCGGATGTGGTCCAGGCGGGCGGAGCCAGGCGGGAGACGACCCGGGCGGTGGCGGATCAGCTGCATCTGGAGGGGGAGATTGTCTTCTCGTTGATCATCTTCCCACCGTTTCTGCAGCGCCGGCTGGACCAGCAGGACCTGAAGCGGCTGCGGGAGGCAACCTCACTGCTGGTGGACGGCCGCAAGATTACCCTGAAAGCTTTTGTGCCTCCCGCCCAATCGACCTTCGGTGAAGCCTGGTTCCGTTTCCCCTGTCCGGAGACGGGTCCCCGCTCCAGCCTGAAGTTCGTGACCGCAGTCCGCATCCCGCAGAAGATCAGGATCCAGACGGAATTCGAGGTCGAGGACCTGACTTTCCAGGACCGTCCGGAGTATTGAGGCCGCACCGACCCCGGCGGGCGGCGCAGAGGTGGTGACAAAACGGCCGGCCGCTGCTATACCCTGCAGCGGAGGTACCGTCATGACTTTCCTGCGCCGGACGTTGTGTGCCGTCACGCTGGCCGGCCTGCCGGTCCTGCTTTCCGGCTGTGAGACCACCCTCCAGCCTCCGGGTTCCCGGGTGATGGTCCCCGCGGCACTGGAGCTGCATCCCGACAACCCGCACTATTTTCGTTTCCGGGGTCGAGCGGCGGTGGTGATCACCTCTGGGGAGCATTACGGAGCCCTGATCAACCAGGACTTCGACTTTCGGACGTACCTGGCCGCTCTGGCCAAGGACGGGCTCAACGGCACTCGGGTGTTCAGCGGGGCCGCATATGTCGAACCGCAGGGGGCGTTCAATATCGCCGGCAATACACTGGCTCCTGCGGAAGGCCGTTTCCTGGCGCCCTGGGCCCGGTCCGATCAGCCGGGCTACGCCGGCGGCGGGAACCGTTTCGACCTGACCCGCTTCGACGAAAGCTACTTCGCCCGCCTGGCCGATCTGATGGAGGAGGCATCGCGCCACGGCATCATTGTGGAGATGAACCTGTTCTGCCCTTTCTATGGCGAAGAACAGTGGGAGCTCAGCCCGTTCCACGCCGGGAATAACGTCAACGGCTGGTCGGTGCCGTCCCGGACCGATGTGTACACCTTGGACCGCAGCGGGCCCCTCCTGGATGTCCAGATGTCTTTTGTGGAGCGCATCGTCCACGAACTCAACCGCTTCGACAACCTTTACTGGGAAATCTGCAATGAGCCCTATTTCGGGGGGGTGACGCTGGAATGGCAATACGCCGTTGCCGAGCGAATCGCCCAACTGGAAAAGGAGCTTCCCAACCGTCATCTCATCTCCCGCAACGTGGCCAACGCCGGCCGGGATGAACTGCTCGCCGGCCACGGCAAGGTCTGGAGGGAGCATCCGGCCGTCTCGATCCTGAATTTCCACTATGCCAATCCTCCGCTGGTGGTCCCCCTCAACTACGGCCTCGACCGGGTGATCGGGGAGAATGAAACCGGGTTCCGCGGCACCGGCGACGAGTACTACCGGCGGGAGGCTTGGGAATTCATCCTCGCTGGAGGAGCCCTGTTCAACCATCTCGACTACTCCTTCGTGGTCGGTCACGAGGATGGGACCTTCGTCTATCCCGAGAGCCAGCCGGGAGGCGGGTCGCCCGCCCTGCGGCGGCAGTTCGGAATCCTGAAGCGCTTTATCGAGAGCTTCGACTTTGTGCGCATGCGTCCGGACAATACCGTGATCCGCGGCGGGATCCCCCGGGGAGGACGCGCCCAAGTGCTGGCGGAGCCGGGAAGGCAATATGCCGTTTACGTGCGGGAGGGCGAGACCCTGGAACTCCAGCTCAAACTGCCGGCAGGAGCTTACCGTTACGGCTGGCTGGACCCTCGTACCGGGGAGACCATCGGATCCGGCATCCTTCACGCGGCGGAAGGGATCGTCACCCTGGCGGCACCCGGCTATTCGGGAGAGGTTGCCCTGAGGATCGTGGCGGAGGAAGGGACCTGACGGGCCCCTTGGATCTTCACGCCGACGTGGCTTCGGCGGCCGGGAAGGCGCTCACTCCAAGGGTTTGAGCCGCACCTCGAACAGCTTGGGCCACAATTTGCCGGTGAGCAGGAAGGTCTTGCGCTCGGAGTCGAATCCGATCCCGTTCAGGACGTCCTCGCCCGGCACCCGCGGCCGGTAGGGCAGCGAGGAAGCGTCGATGACCCCGGTAATCTGCCCGGAAGACGGGTCGATCCTCAGAATGTCGGTGGTTTGCCAAACGTTGGCGTACACGGCTCCCTCGGCGAACTCCAGCTCGTTGATCCGGTAAACCGGTCGCCCGTCGAGTTGAACGGAGATGCGCCGGAAGAAGGCAAAGCTGCGGGGGTCATGGAAAGTCAGGCGGTCGGACCCGTCACTGCGGATCAGCCAGGAGCCGTCGTAGGTGAGCCCCCATCCCTCTCCGAGGTAGGCGAGTGTCTTGACCGACTGGAAGCGCTGCATGTCGTACACAAATGCTTTCCCTTCCTGCCAGGTGAGCTGGTAGAGAAGGTTCCCGGCCAGCGCCAGGCCCTCCCCGAAATACTGGGAAGGCAAGGCCACTTCCCGCAACACCTTCCCGTCTTCGAGCCGGACCTTGCGCAGCCGCGAGCGGCCGTACCCGCCCGTGCTCTCGAAATACAGGTCCTTGCACCAGACCAGTCCCTGGGTGAAGGAGGAGGTGTCGTGCGGGTACTCCCGGACGATCTCCAGCGTGAACCTCTCCACCCCGCGATTCTGCAGTCCGCCGGACCCGGAAAGCCAGAGCCCCGCCGATACCACCACCAGAAGGACCGGAAGGCCGCGCATCGCATGCATCGTACCACTGGGAGGGGCTGATACCGGCGGGCCGATCGGTTTTCGGCAAACCGGGCCGGATCGGGTCGGGGCCGCAATTGACAGCTTTCCGGCCCGTCCCTACCATCAGGGTGTCTTGCGAACCGTCTGGAGCAGGGTGGGAAAGCGGGTGCTTCCGTGGGCAGTCCTCTGGTGCGTGGCGGCCTTTCCAGCCTGTGGGAAAGCCGGGGAAACGGTGATCTACGAGGTGCGGGGGGAGGTGGTCGGTCACCGCTTTGGAGGCGCGGCCCTGCGGATCCGCCATGAGGCCATTCCCGGCTACATGGAGGCCATGACCATGGACTTCAAGCTGAGGGATCCGGAGTCGGCTGTGACCTTGAAGCCGGGAGACAAGGTCCGCTTCCGCTACGTCGTGGCGGGTGACGACGCCTGGGCTGAGGGTTTCGAAACGCTTGCGCCGGAAACCAGACTGATCCTCCCGGGTTCACCGCCTGAGGGGTCCGAGGGAGGGCCCGGATCGGCGGGACCCGACCCTGGGCACTGAGAAGGAAACGGAAGATGGAATACTGGACTCGAAGACGCTGGATGGCGGGGATGGCGGGCGGTGCGGTCTGTGCCGCAACCGCCGGCAGGGCTCTGCCGGCCTGCTCCGGCCAAGTGGAATCGGCACCCGAAAATCCTTGTCCGTTGGCGCTTACGGACTTTGAGCCCAAGAGCATGCTCAGGGTCAAAGAGACCCTGGTGCCGCGGGCCCGGTTCCCGGTGGTGGACTTTCACACCCACCTCTCCTTCGTCCGGGATGAGGGGACGCCGGTCTCCCGTCACCTCACCACTCCGGAAGAGGCCCTGGCGGTCATGGACCGCAAGCATGTCCGGGTCATGGTGAACCTGACCGGCGGCTACGGACCCGCATTGGATGAGAGCCTGCGCTACTGGCACCGGCCGTACCCGGACCGCTTCCTCGTGTTTGTGGAACCCTGGTACAACCGCATCCGGGAGGCCGACTATCCCAAAATTCTGGCCGATGAGGTGGAGCGAGCGGCCGGACTGGGCGCCAGGGGGCTCAAGGTCCTGAAGACCTTGGGCCTCTACCTGCGGGAACAGGTTACGGAGGGCCCTCTGGTCAAGGTTGACGATCCGCGCTTTGACCCGATGTGGGAGGCTTGCGGCGGGCTGGGGATCCCGGTGGCCATCCACACCTCCGACCCCTTGGCCTTCTTCCTGCCCATCGACCGCTTCAACGAACGGTTCGAGGAACTCAATGCCCACCCGGACTGGTCCTTTCACGGCAAGGATTTCCCCAGCGACCGGGAGCTGCAGGAAGCCAGGATGAGGGTCGTCCAGCGCCATCCGGGAACCACCTTCGTGGGCTTGCACGTGGCGGTGGCCGAGGACCTGGACTATGTGTCAGAGTGCATGCGCCGGTGCCCCAATTTCTGGGTGGAAATCGGGGCCCGGATCGGGGAACTGGGGCGCCAGCCCCGTCGCGCCCGGCGGTTTTTCGAGGAGTTCCAGGACCGGATCCTGTTCGGGACCGACGCGGTGCCGGGAGGCGTCGACACGCCCCAGCAGATTTTCGGCGACCAGCTTTATGAGATCTACTACCGCTTCCTGGAAACCGAGGATGAGCATTTTGACTATGCGCCGGCACCCATCCCGCCCCAGGGGCGCTGGCGCATCTCCGGGCTGGGTCTGCCGGACTCGATTCTCAGGCAGGTTTACCACGAAAACGCGGCGCGACTGCTCAAGCTGCAAATCTGAGGGCTAGGCGGCGCTGGACCTCACTCCGGCGACCCGCGCCACCGCCTGCGCCAACTGTTTCTGGTGGCGCTGTTCGTGGGCGGCCATCAGACCCAGGATGCCGTCGATCCCGTTGAAACCGAACAGCGGGTGGTAGTACCTCAGTTCGGAGAGATCCAGGTCCCGGTGGTCGACGAACAGCCGCTCCGTCTCGTCGAGCGTTCGTTGCAGGTCAGCCAACAGCTCCTCCCGGGCACGCCCCTCCTCAGGCCGGAGTACCGCAGGCGCCTGCGCCGGCAAAATGGGGCTGCGCAGGAAAAGCTCCCGTACCGATGCCGGCAGGACCGAGTTGAACAGTCCCACCGGAACGTCCGCCAGCGGCAGCAGAAACCGTGGCAGAAAAGGAACTTCAAACTGCATTTCGGAAAGCCGCACGTAGATTTCGGGCCGTTTCCCGGCCCGTTTCAGGGCGATCAGCCTGCCGATCTCGCCCAGGTACATGCGGTTTGCCTTGATCAGATGGTCCGCAATCTGACCCGGCGACCAGCGTCCGGGGGCTTCCGGAGTGTCCAGTTCGGCTTGGGTCAGGGGCTCAAGCATCTCCAGGGTCCGCCGGCGGACTCTGCGGACATCGTGGATTCTGTCTTGCATCGCTTTGCCTCCCTGGCGGTTACGGCGGAGAAAAGCCGCCCCCGCGCAGAATCTCCTTCTATGAGTTCATGTCCAAGACATGTCCAGAAGATATCCGGATCATGGATGGGACGATTCATCAGAGAGGGACGTCGACTGAAGGTCTGGAGATTCAACGCAAGTTAGAATGGTGGGCCATGCTGCCCCAGATCAGCCGGCGTTACGAAGTCGGGGACCCGGAAACCGCTCGTCTTCTCGACGAGCTTCTCGACCATGTCAATCCCCTTCATGAGCGGGAGTGGATCCGGGAGGTCCTGGTGACCGCCATCAAGCTGGTCCAGGACGGAGCCGCCACCCGGGACATCAAGCTGCTGCGAACCGCCGTCAAGGAAATGCGCCATGGATTTCGCGTTTTTTCCCAGTACCGGCACGTGCGTAAGGTATCGGTCTTCGGTTCCGCCCGCACGCGTCCGGAGGAGCCGGACTACCGGCTGGCCGAGGAACTGGGACGCCGCCTGGCGGCAGCCGGCTACATGGTGATCACCGGCGCGGGTCCCGGCATCATGGAAGCCGCCCACCGGGGGGCGGGCGCCGCCTGCAGTATCGGACTCAACATCCGTCTGCCCTTTGAGCAGGCGGCCAATCCCGTCATCGCCGATGACCCCAAGCTCATCAACTTCCGCTATTTTTTCACCCGCAAACTGTTCTTCGTGAAGGAGACGGACGCCATCGTGCTGTTGCCGGGGGGGTTCGGCACGATGGATGAGGGCTTCGAAACACTGACCCTCCTCCAGACCGGCCGGTCGGTCCCGAAGCCGGTGGTGATGCTGGAGAGCGACCAGCGTCGCTACTGGTCAGCCTGGCTGGATTTCGTCCGTACCTGCATGCTGGACCGGGGTCTGATCTCGCCGGAGGACCTGGCTCTGTTCAGACTGGCCGGTTCGGCCGAGGAGGCGTGCCGGGAGATCCAAACCTTTTACCGCCGTTTTCACTCGCTGCGTTATGTGGAGGAGAATCGGGCGCTGGTGATCCGGCTGCGGAGCCCGCTCCCGCCGGGCCGCCTCGATGAGCTGAATCGGGAATTCGCGGATATCCTGGTGGAAGGGCGGATCACCGCCACCCCACCGTTGGAGGAAGAGTCGAACGAACCTGAGCTGGAGTTCCTTCCCCGCCTCAAGCTGGCCTTCGACAGCTACCACTTCGGACGACTGCGCCAGATGATCGACGCCATTAATCGCTGAGGTATGGTGCCGGGAACGGCCGGTTCGGCGAACCTTCTGAAAGAGTACTATCATCTAAGGTAGATAAGATAGAGTCGGAACCACGGTGTGCGGGCGGGTCGCGGACGCCGGCGGCTCTGAAGAGGAGTTGGGTATGTCAGGAAGGCTGGTCAGTCTTGTCTCCATTCTGGTCCTGGGCGGCGGGGTTTTGCTGGCGCAGGGCGAGCGCAGGGATATGCCGGCACGGGACCGCTCGGCGGAGATTCCGCGTATGACGACGGGCTCTGTTTCGGGTCCGCGCGCACCGATGCCTTCGCCCACCCGGAGCACGGCCGCTGTGTCTCCGTCCCGCAACGGTGGTTTTGCGGGCGATGCCGGAAGCGGCTACGCGGCCTCGGTCCCGGTCCAGACTTACGGCTGGGATTCGTTCCGGGCTGCGGACTGGTACCGCTTCAATCTTTTCCTGGATCGCCTGTTCATGCACTATGCGTTTCTTGGGGTCGGGGACCTGATGTGGCGTTACGCCCAGGGCGACTCTCCGCTGACGCCGGAAGTTGTGACCCTGGCGCTGAGAGACTCCACCGGCGCCTCGGCGCTCCTGCAGGTGCACGCACGCCGGCTGCAGGAGTTGATCCGTGCCTATGAGGCAGGAACCCTGGACAAGGCTGCCTTCGCGGAGCAGAGCCGGGCCACGGCGAAGGAAATCCGCCGGCTGGCGGCCAAGGTCCGGAAGGATCCGTTCGTGGATTATCTGGACCTGCAGTCCCATGAGTCGGTCCCCCGTTACGATTCTCCCGGGACCCTTCGCGGATTGGCGTCGCTGGCCGAGGAGCTGTCCTCCAGTGTGGAGCGGCTGGACGGGAGCCTGCAGTCGATGCAGTCAGGGGAATCGACCCGCGTGGTGAGCGTGGATCTGTTGCAGGGTCCCTCGGTGGAGTCTCTGTCGAAGCGGATTGACCGCATCGCCAAGGTCATCGAAAAATCGGTGGCCCGCCTGTGAGTCTTCCTGCCCCGCGGTCGATGTGGATGGGCACCTGGACCCAGTTTGAGGGTGCTCTCTGCTATACTCCCCGCTAAATCGGCATGGACGCCCGCTTTTACCGGCTGCTCCGGGAAGCTACAGCGGAAGAGTTCTACAACGCCATCAACGACCCGGAGGACTCCCTCTACGACATCCTCTGGGACCTTTTCGAGAAGGTGGTGATTGAACCGGCGGAGCTCTTTGACGAGGACTTCCGGGACCGCAACCAGTTCCGTTTCAGCATCGATTCCGAGGTCGTGATGGAGTTCTTCCCGGAGGCCGGCTACTTCGGCGAACGGGTGGAATGCAACCCTTATCACGATGATGGAGACGCGGCCGGAATTCACCTGCGTCTTTGCGTCCAACCCGGGATGAGCTGCCTGTTTTCGGCGGCCTTTGTGGTTTGGGGGCCGACCGAGAGGCAGTCCCTGCAGAGGCTGTGGTACCAGCATCGGGACCTGCTCTCGGTGGCCCTGGGACGGGTCAAGCCCATGGTCGCCTGCCGCCTCCCCTATCCCGCGGTCGAACATGCCGCCACCCTGGAGGAAATGCTGGACAACTACTTCCTGGTCAGTGATTCTGAGCAGTTCCTCGCGTTCCAGTATCCGTTCCCCCAGATCGAGGACTCGGACGATGCCCAGTCATTCATGCTGACCATGGCGATGCTGTATCAAGCCGTGAAATCGCTGAGTGTTTCCCGGCAGGACCGGCTGGAGGAACTCTACGAACGCCTGCTCCACTACCACGCCGGACACCTGCCCGACCTTCCCTCCCCATTGCCTTGCGTGGAGATGCCGATCGTCACCGACGCCGGATGACTCTCCAGGCTGTCGCCTCAGTCGGGGACGGCGCCCGCGGGCAGTGGCCCCTCCGGCCGCAGCCCCAGCACCTCCAGCTCCGCGAACATTCCGGAGAGGTCCCAGACGTGGATCCGGTTTACGGTTGAGACGGCGAGCAGCCGCCGTCCGTCTGGGGAAAAGCGGACCTGAGAGAGCAGCCGCGGTTCAGGAAGCCTTAGGGCCGCCAGCCGACGGGCTCCGTCCCCGGTCATCACGTCGATCCGATTCTGGTCCAGCACCAGCGCAAGCCGGGAGCCGTCAGACGAAAAAGCGATCACGCCCGGCAGGTTCGAGAACCGGAGCGGGCGGGGCAAGCGGCGGACCTCCCGCCAGGTGGAGGTGTCCCACATCCGGTACTCCTGTGCTGCTCCCGTCACCAGCAGCCGCCCATCGGGACTGAAGCTTACGGCGACGGACGCGTCTCCCGGCAAGAGTTCCGCCAGGGTCCGGCCGCTGACGCCGTCGAGCACCCGGGTCCGGTCCCCACGCCAACTGCCGAAGGCCAGACGGGTTCCCCCGACGGACACCGCAGGACTGGCCATGCCCGGGGTGTAGGCAAACCTGCGGGTAGTCGGCCCGGTGCCGTCCAGCTCCTGCAGGAAGATCCCTTTGCCGGAAATCACCGAGACCAGGAACCGGCGGTCGGGGTCGGTGGCGGCATAGAGGCAGCGGTCCGGGTCGCGCACGAGGGGCTTCGGCAGCGCCTGCTCGGGAGCTCCGGGAATCCGCCATTGCAGAAGTCCACCCGTACCGCAGGTCACCAGGCCCCTGCCGTCCCGGGTAAACAGCACCGACTTTGCGTCGACGCCGTAGAGGCGCCGGGAGGGCTGCCAGCGTTGCTCCTCCCACAGCAGGACTCCATCCGGCCCGCCGGAAGCAACGGTCGAGCCGTCGGGAGAGATGTCGAGACACAGGGGGCTTTTCCCGTCATGGCCGAACCATTCCCGGTAGAAGTCCCCGTGGTACAGCTCCCAGATCCAGTACTCCTCACTACCTGAGGAAACGACCGCAGAGCCGTCGGCGGAGAAGCCGTACCCCTGCTGGGGCATCCCCAGCAGCTGGCTCCCGGACAGGGCGTCCCACAGCCGCGTCGTCTCGTCCCAGCCGTAGCTGAGGAGCAACGGTTTACGGGGATGAAACTCCACCCGTACCACCTCGGCCTGGTGTCCCCTCAACACCTGCCTCAGACGGCCGGTGCCGGCGTCCCAGACCGGGATGGTGCTGTCGGCGCCGGCGCCGGCCAGTAACCTCCCATCGGCACTCCAGGCAGCACCGTAAAGGGGAGCCGGCGCGAGCCAGCGCCGCAAGGGGCGGCCGGAACGAACGTCCCGCAGTTCCATCCCTCCCGGCTCCCGAAGCGCCACCGCCAGAACGGCGCCGTCAGGAGACACCTGGAGGTCGTGGGACACCCCGCCCAGGTCCACGGAGAACCGTGTCCGACCGGTCTCCAGATTGACTGCCGACAACCGGTTGAGGCCCGTCACCCAGAAGAAGGTCTCGCCCGTGGGGGAAAACGCGAACGAGACGCCTTGCACGTCGCCGACCAGCTCATGGCGAAGCTGCCAGAGAGCGGTGTCCCAGATGCGGACAACTCCTTCGATCCCGGCCGGGCTTCGTTCGCACTTGGCAGCCAGGTACCGGCCGTCCGGACTGAAACGGAGAGCCCAGACTTCCCCGCCCGGGGAGGAAAGCGCCTGCAGGATCTCCGGACTTCCGGGGCGTCGGATCTGAATCGTTCCCCCCCGCTGGGCGAGGGCATATCGGGAGAAATCGCCGTCAAACGCCAAAGTGGTGACGTCGGACAGCGGTTTGGGCCAACGGACGCGGGGGCGCACGTCGGTCAAGGGGAACACCGACAATGCCTCGTCCCGAAGGTCGTCTCCCGGTTGCAGGGCCGCAGCCTGGACCAGCAGGTCCAAGCTCTCGAACCGTTGGCCGGGGCTGCGGGATCGGGCCTGAGCGCGGGCTTGCGCCAACAGGGCGTTGCGCAGCCTGACCTGAGCCTGCCTTTCCGATTCCCGGGCTTTCAGCGCTTGCTGTTCTGCTTCCCGGCGTCCCTGGTCAGCCTGGATCAGGCCGATGACGACTCCCGCCACGCCGACCAGGATCGCCACTGCGGCGACAGCCGCGGCCCCCATCAGGGGACGGTGACGGCGCAGGAACTTCCGGGCCCGATACAGGCGGCTGGGCGGCCGTGCCAGGATCGGCTCGCTGTCGAGGAAACGCCGTACTTCGGCGGCCAAGCCTTCCGCCGTGGCATAACGCTGGTCTCGGTCCTTGCTGACAGCCTTCATGACCACCCAGTCGAGATCACCTGCCAGCTTCTCCCTGAGCGTCGCCGGCGAAGTTTGCCGGAGCCAGGCCACCGCTTCCGCCTCCGGTCCCTGCAGCCGGGAGCTGGGCGGCGGATGCTCAAGGTCCGGGTCCGCCAGCCGCAGCAGAAAAGCGTGTAGCCCCAGCGACTCGGGATCCAGCGGAAGGGACCCGGCCAGCAGCTCGTACAGCATCACGCCGAGCGAATAGATATCCGAGCGTGTGTCGACATCCACCGCTCCGGCTACCGCCTGTTCAGGGCTCATGTAGGCCGGAGTTCCCAACGCGGCGTCTTCCCGGGTGTGGGCCCGGGTGTCTGCAAGTTCGGGCGCCACCGCCTTGGCGATTCCGAAATCGATCACCTTGAGGTGAGGCCGCTCATCCTGCATGGTCACCAGAACATTCGACGGTTTGAGATCCCGATGGATGACCCCTTTCTGGTGCGCGTGCTGGACCGCACGACAGAGGGCGATGAAAAGCTCAAGGCGGCTCTCGACGGTCAACCGGCGTTCGTCGCAGAAGGTTTTCAAAGGCAAGCCTTCCACCAGCTCCATGACGAAGAAAGGTCTCCCGTCGGGGGTGGTCCCAGCGTCCAGAATCCTGGCGATATTGGGGTGATCCATCATCGCCAGCAGTTGCCGCTCCGATTCGAATCGGGAGGCGATGCGGCGTGAGTCAAGGCCGAAGCGGATGATCTTGAGAGCCACTCGCCGGCGGACCGGCTCAACTTGGTCCGCCTCATAGACGACCCCCATGCCGCCTTCCCCCAACACCCGATGGAGGCGGTAGGGGCCGATCTGCTGGGGGGTGAAAGGTGGGGAAGGGCTCAGGTTTTCCCCTTCGATGCCCTGGGCCCGGTCATGGGCAGCCAGCAGACGGCGTACTCTTCGTTCCAGCTCCAGATCTCCGCCACATTCCCGGTGCAGCACTGCCTCCCGGTCGGCGGGAGAGGCCGCCAGGCAGCACTCGAAAAGCTCTCGAATCTGTGGGTCGGAAGCCATTTCGCCGGGTCAGGGACGCCTTCAGGAGGTTGACTGCGTTCAGTATAAGCCGGGAGGGCCGCCGGTTGCTTCCGGCGGATCAGACGGGAGGAGAGCCGTCTTCCAGATAGGCGTAGAGCCAGGCCCTGGCGTATACCCAGTCGCGCTTGACGGTGGCCACCGAAACTCCCAGCAGGTCGGCGCTCTCTTCCATGCTGCAGCCGGCGAAATAGCGCAGCTCAACCACCTTCGCCAACCTGGGGTCCTCGGCTTCCAGGGCCGCAAGTGCCTCGTCCACCGCCAACAGATCGAGCTTGGGATCCGGGCCTGCCACAGAGAGTTCCTCGAAGGTGACCCGAACCTCTCCTCCCGCCCGTTTCTGGGCCCGCCGGGCCCGGGCGTGATCCACCAGAATCCGGCGCATTGCCCGCGCCGCCGCGCCGAAGAAGTGGGCCCGGTTTTCCCACTTCGGGTCGCCCTGCATGAGACGCAGAAAGGCCTCGTGAATTAACGCCGTGGGCTGCAGCGTGTGGCCGGGCCGCTCCCGCCGCATCAGAGCTCCCGACAGTCTCCGCAGTTCGGCATAGACGGAGCCGATCAGGTTCTCGGCGGCGTCAGGGTCTCCCTGGTTCAGGCGCTCCAACAACTGGGTGATCTCGGACTTGTCCACCGGCTTCCTTGCTGAGAGGGACTTGGCCCCAGTGTACGTCCGCCGCACTGGTGCCTCAAGGGCCCCCCTGAACACGGAGATTGGCGGGCGGTGAGCCGTTTTCCCCCGAGCCTGCGCATGCAAGGACAGAAACCAGACCCCATCCAAGGAGGATGACAACCATGAACGTCAACGACAGTTTGGTGAAACGGATCGCAGGTTTTCTTTACGGCCTCGTTGCGTACTGCCTGTTTTTGGGCACCTTCCTTTACCTGATCGGCTTTGTGGGAAACCTGGCGGTTCCCAAGAGCATCGACAGCGGCGAACCCGGCAACATCGGCATCGCCCTCATCGTCAATGCCCTGCTGCTGACGCTGTTCGCACTGCAGCACAGCATCATGGCGAGACCAGGCTTCAAGCGCCTGTGGACCCGGGTGGTCCCCGTTCCGCTGGAGCGCAGCACCTTTGTGCTCTTTACCTGCGTGGTGCTGGGCATGCTCTACGCTTTCTGGCAGCCGCTGCCCCAGGTGATCTGGTCGGTTGAGGACCAGACAGCCCGGCTCGCCATCTACGGACTGTTCGCTCTGGGCTGGGCCGTGGTCCTGATCTCGACCTTCCTGATCAACCACTTCGACCTGTTCGGTCTGCGCCAGGTATACCTCTACTTGGTGGGCAAGCCTTACACCCACCAGCGGTTCCGGACCACCGCCTTCTATAACTATGTCCGTCATCCGCTGATGAGCGGCTTCCTGGTCGCCTTCTGGGCGACCCCCGACATGACACTGGGACACTTGCTGCTGGCGGGTCTGTTGACCCTCTATATCCTGGCGGCGATCCAGTTGGAAGAACGGGACCTGGAGGCCAACCACGGCGAAATCTACCGGGCGTACAAGCGCCGCGTGCCCATGTTGCTGCCGGTCCGGGGAGCCGGCGGCCGGGAGCTGACGCTGGAACCGGATTCCTCGCTCCAGCCCGTGACCGACAGGAAGTAAGCCCCACCTCTCCACCCCGGACGGCCCGTCCCGTCCGGGGTGAGTTTAGGCTCGGGCCACGGCAAGGCCACCCAGCCACTCGGCTCCAGCTCCCCGCAGGACCCGTGCCACCTCCTCCATCGTCGACCCGGTTGTCAGGATGTCGTCGAGAATCAGGATCCTGGCACCGCTCAGCGCCCGCCTGCCGGGGGACGAAGCAAAGGCGCCCCGGACGTTCTCGCGCCTGCCGGCGCGGCTGAGGCCGACCTGGGGGCGGGTGGCGCGGGTGCGCCGTACGGCTCTCCAGACGGGAACGCCGGATTGGCGGGACAAGTACCGAGCCAGCAACAGGGTCTGATCGAATCCCCGTTCCCGGCGCCGGGATCGGTGGAGGGGCACCGGGACGATCCCGTCCAGCTTCCGGTCGTGGAATTCGGCCTCAAAGGTTTCCAGCAGACGCTGTCCAAGATACGGGGCCAGTCGCTTGATGCCGTCGAACTTGTAAGCCTGGATCACGGACCGCAGCGGACCCGTGTAGCGTCCCCAGGTCCGGACCCGGTCCAAGACGTAGCCACCGGTGCGACATCGAGAGCAGGGGTAACCCGGGTCCAGGATGTTGGCGTCCACTGGAACGCCGCACACGTCACAAAGGGGTCCGGTCAGCGCCCGGGGTAGCGCTGCGCATGATCGGCAGACAGGCACCCAGTTGGGCTCCGCCACCCAGTTGCCGCAAAGCACACAGGACTGGGGCAACAGGAGTGCTTGCAACGCGCAACTCAGCAGCTCACACGAACGTTTCAGCAGGGCCACACCGGAATTAACGTTCGAGAGGTCCGACATTGACAGGTTCGCCCCCGCTAGCGGCCGCCAACCTCTAAAGGGATCCCCTGTGGCAGACGATAAGAGTGTTGCGGCTGACTCATGTCCAGTCCAGCCGGTGACTCATTCGGGAGGTAAGGGAGTCATGAGATCGATGGCACGAGACATTCGGTGGATGCTGGCGGTGATGCTGGGGCTGTTGCTGGCCCCTGCCCTGAGGGCGGCTGACGTCGAGGCGGTGGATTACCTGCGCCGTTTTGACGTCCGGCTGGGGTCCAGCGACGGGGTGCTCAAAGCCAGCCTCATCACGATCACTCCGGCTTCGGGGAAGGTCGTTGTCAAGACCGCCGACGCGGAGCAAAAAACCGTCGTCCTGGCGCTGGACTCGGATTTCAAGGTCATGGAAGGCAGGATGCGCAAGAGCGTGGAGGATCTGCAGCGCGGGGATACCGTCGTGCTGGTGGTGGATGTGAGTTCCAAGGCGGTCAAGGCCATCTACCGTTACTTCTAGACGCGGGTCGGTTCTTAAACGACCGGCTCCGTCCGCCCTGCTCCGGGCATACCAGGATACCAGCCTGGCTGCAAAGGGGGCGCGATCGACCATGGGAAGACTGAAACGGGCTTTCGGCTGGAGTGTTCGCTGGTTCTGGGATTTGAAGGTCGCCACCAAAATCTTTTCCGTCCTGGGCCTGAGCTTTCTGTTGGGGGGAGTGGCTTCGGCGCTGCTGGTTTACCGGATGGGCGAGATCAGTGACGCCTACCAGCAGATCATGACTACTCAGGTCCCGAAACAGGACCTGGCCCGGGTCATGCAGGTGGACTTCAAGAAGGCGGTCCAGGCATGGCAACAAACCCTGCTCAAAGGTGCCACCAAGAGCGAGTTCGAGGCCAGCCTCGCCGAATACCGTAAAGAACTGCAGGCGGTGGACGCCGCCCTGGCCGATCTCAAGAGCAGCATCGAGGATCCCGACACCCGTACCCTGCTGGAGGCCTTCGAAGCCGAATACGGTGTCCTGCTCGACATGCACAAGCAGGCACTGGAGGTGTTCCGCGAGGTAGGCGGCAGCAAGGGAATTACCGCGGCGATGGACATGGTGGCCGGACTGGACCGCGGCCCCACCGACCTTATCGACGAGGTGGTCGATCAGATGCGCAACCAGAGCGCCAAGCGGATCGAGGCCCAGCAAGCCTCGGTGGAACGCGAAAAGCGTGTGCTGGGAGTGATCCTGGTGGTGGCATTTGCGGCACTGATTACCGTCTCGCTCATGCTGTCGCGCGGGCTCAGCCGGCGGATCACGGCCGTGGTCGAGCGTCTGAAGACGGTGGCCGGCAAAGACATCGCCGACCTGGAAGCCGGCATCCAGGCGATCTCCCAGGGCGACCTCTCCCGTACCCCCCAAACCCATACCGAAAAGGTGTCCGACGCTACCCGGGACGAGATCGGTACCCTCAGCCGGGGGCTCAACGAGATTCTGGATCGGGTCGCCAAGACGCTGGAGGCCTACGGACAGATGCGGGAGGCGTTGAGCAGTCTCTCGTTGCAGATCAATGAGCTGACCGAGGCGGCCAAGCGCGGAGAACTGGAGCGTCGCGGCGAGGCGCAACGGTTTGGCGGTGTCTATCGCCAGCTTGTGGAGGGAGTCAATAACACCCTCGACGCCATGTCCGCCCCCATCGACGAAACGGCAGAGGTTCTCCAGAAGGTTGCCGAGCGGGACCTCACCGTGCGGGTGTCCGGCGAGTACCATGGCGATTTTGCGCGGATCAAGGAGGCCATCAATCTGGCTCTCAACAACCTCGGCGAGGCACTGACCCGCGTGGCCGAGACGGCCGAACAGGTCTCGGCTGCCTCCAGCCAGATCAGCACCGGCAGCCAGGCGCTGGCGGAAGGTGCGGCGGAGCAGGCTCACTCCCTGGAGCACGTCGCCGGCAGGCTGGAGCGGGTAACCGCAATGTCCAACGAGAACGCCACCAAGGCCAGCCAGGCAAGGGAACTCGCAGAGCAGGCGCGGGCCAGCGCCGACCGCGGAGCCAGCTCGATGGGTCAGCTCTCCAGCTCCATCGAAAAGATCAATGCCTCCGCCGACAAGACCAGCCGAATCGTCAAGACCATCGATGAGATCGCCTTCCAGACCAACCTGCTGGCGCTGAACGCGGCGGTGGAAGCGGCACGGGCCGGAGAAGCCGGCAAGGGCTTCGCCGTGGTGGCGGAGGAGGTTCGCAATCTGGCCATCCGCAGCGCGGAGGCCACCCGCACGACCTCGGAACTGATCGAGGAGGCCGCTGCCAACGCCCGGGAAGGGGCTGCCATCAACCAGGAAGTGCTCAAGAATTTCCAGGAGATCGACCGCCAGATTCGGGGAGTTACGGATGTCATCGCCGAGATCGCTCACGCCTCCGGAGAGCAGAACCGCAGCATCGACGAGGTGGTCGGTTCGGTGCACGACGCCAACCGGGTCACCCAGCAGACTGCGGCCAACTCCGAGGAATCAGCGGGATCCGCGGCCGAGCTGCTCCGTCTGGCGCAGGAGCTGACGGGGATGGTGGGCAGCTTCCGGATCTCACGGACCAACGGTCACGGGGACCGTTCAGTGGTGCACAGCGCGGTCTACGGCAGGGGAAAACAGGCCCAGGCTTGGCCGGCGCGAGTCAACCAGGCAGCGGGGCGGGCCTGAGTCCTCAGGCGGCGGTCAGAACAGCGGATAGATGAACGGTCCGGCGGCGGTGCCGCCCAGCACCAGCAGCAGGCCGAACAGCAGCAGGACCGCCAGGATCGGAAGCAGCCACCATTTCCGGTTGGCCGCCAGGAAGGCCCAGAGGTCCGCCAGCAGTCCGGTTCGCTTTTTCGCCGACTCCCGCAGGAATCGCTCGCGGCTCTCCATCCTTACCTCCAACCCCTGTACTCCCCTTTTAACCTTTACCCCCTGCCCCTCTTCACTCAGAACCGGCGGAAGTAGCTCTCCGGGTCATCCCGTCCCTGCCGGGGCACCCACAGGGATTCCGATGCGGGAGGGGGCTTGAGCCGCAGGGCGTCCCTACCACCGATCCGCATCACCAGACCCACCGCGCTGAAGACGCCATAATACAGGATCACCAGCAGCAGGTGGCTCACGACCCAGCCCACTGGGAACGCCAGGGCCATCCACACCAGGTACACGGGGCGGACCACCGGCGGGCGCAACAGCCCCGCCATCCCGACCACCGCGCCGACTCCCGCCATCAGCCACGGCAACCGGTCCCCCGCTGCGGCCGTGCCGACGACGCCCAATCCGACCAGCAGCGCCGCCCCCGTCCAGGCGACCCACCACAGCGCCGCAAACTGGCGCAGCTTGCTATGGTCCGGTTTCCAGTCGACGTCGATCATGCCTTGTTCAGTCCAGGGCAAACTGGGACAGGTGACGTCCCTGGTCCACGCGATTGGCCGCCGGCTGTGCTTCCTTCAGCAGGATGAGATCCTCCAGGACCAGGACATCCATATCCGTGGCCATGAAACAGCGATAGGCATCCTGGGGCGTGCATACGATGGGTTCGCCCCGGACGTTGAAGCTGGTGTTGATCACCGTGGCGCACCCGGTGGTCTGCTCGACCGCCCTGATCAGGCGGAAAAAGCGCGGGTGGTGTTCGGCGTCGACGGTCTGAACCCGGGCGGAAAAATCGACGTGGGTCACCGCAGGAATGTCGGAACGCAAAATCGGCAACTTCTCGAACCCCTTCGCCGCCGCCAGACGGCCGGTGCAGTCTGTCCGGCGTGCCTGCTTCACCGGGGCTACCAGCAACATGTAGGGGCTGGAGATACCGTCCAGCTCGAAATAGTCTCCCGCGCGGTCGGCCAGCACCGCCGGCGCGAAGGGGCGGAAAGACTCCCTGAACTTGATCTTGAGGTTCATGGTCCGCTGCATTTCGGGGGACCGCGCGTTGCCCAGGATACTGCGGCTGCCCAGTGCCCGCGGACCAAACTCCATTCGCCCCTGGAACCAGCCGACCACTTTGCCGGCGGCAATCAGACCCGCAACCTCACGGTCCAGCTCCGCTTCCGGCAACCGCCGGTAGGGAGCTGAGATGGAGTCCAGATAACGGGCGATGGCGGCGGAGTCGAAGGCGGGCCCCAGCAGCGAGCCGCGCTGACGGTCGATGGCTTGGGGTGCTCGTGGATGGTCCAGCAGCTGGTGCCACACAAACAGGGCTGCTCCCACCGCACCGCCGGCATCGCCCGCCGCCGGCTGGATCCACAGGTCCTCGAAGGGGCCCTCCCTGAGCAGCCTCCCGTTGGCGACGCAGTTGAGCGCGACCCCGCCGGCCATGCACAGGTACCGCTTCCCGGTCAACTGGTGGGCATGCACGGCCATCTTCAGCAGGATCTCCTCGGTCACCTCCTGAATCGAGGCGGCGACGTCCATGTAGTGTTGATCCAGAGGGGTTTCCGGAGGCCGCGGCGGTGCCCCGAAAAGCCGGTGGAAGCGCTCGCCGGTCATGGTCAGCCCCTGGCAGTAGTTGAAGTAGGTCATGTCCATCCAGAAGGAGCCGTCAGGACGGATCGACACCAGCTTCTCCCGGATGAGATTGGCGAAGCGGGGAGAGCCGTAGGGCGCCAGGCCCATCAGCTTGTATTCCCCGCTGTTGACGCGGAATCCGCAGTAGTAGGTAAAGGCCGAGTACAGCAGGCCGAGGGAATGGGGGAAACGGATTTCCTGCAGCAGCTCGATCCGGTTGCCGGTGCCGCTGCCGACGGTGGCCGTGCTCCACTCCCCGACGCCGTCCACGGTCAATATGGCCGCTTCCTCGAAAGGCGAAGGGAAAAAAGCACTGGCGGCATGCGACTCGTGGTGCTCCACATAGGCGTATCGGCCGCGATACCCGTGGCCAAGCCCCCGGTCCAGCAGTCTGGGGAGGAACAGCTTCTCCTTGAGCCAGAGCGGCAGGGCCTCGCGAAAACTGAGGAACCCCCTGGGCACAAAAGCCAGATAGGTCTCCAGCAGTCGGTCGAACTTGAGCAGGGGCTTCTCGTAGAAGACCACCAGGTCCAGGTCGCCGGGCTGGATGCCGGCTTCCTCCAGACAATACCGGCATGCATTGGCGGGAAATCCGGGGTCGTGCTTGTGCCGCGTGAACCGCTCCTCCTGGGCGGCGGCCACAATCTCGCCGTCCCGGACCAGCGCCGCCGCCGAGTCATGGTAGAAAGCGGAAATGCCAAGAATGTGCATGGCGGATCAGGCCACCCGGCATCGGATCAGGCTCACCTCCTGCTGGGGAGGAGTCGTGATCTCGGGGCCGTGCAGACCCCAATAGACGTTGATCTCACTGCGCACGCCGAACTCCTCCAGGTACACACCCGGTTCGATGGTGCAGGCCAGTCCGGGAAGGAAGAGGCGGGTATCATGGGTCTCCAGGTTGTCGAAAT
>FWPU01004946.1_pt1 | contig 30016 bp, 31 predicted proteins | sample 2228361 | NCBI WGS metagenome assembly FWPU01 (sample SAMEA103939777, study PRJEB20133) | metagenome | reverse complement strand
AGCGATAAAGAGCTGCCGGTCGGGTCAAGCAAGGTATGGAGCTGGCGAGAGGACTCGAACCTCCAACCGGCGGTTTACAAAGCAGAAGCAGCCAGAAGTGAGCCAACCCAAGACGACCCAACACTACAGAAAAACGAGGACTTAGAGAAACCATGATTGTGAGGGATCGTGCTGGATTGGGCTGTTGTGGTAGCAGAGTGGTAGCAAAAGGAGTGGTGGGAAACGCGATTTGAACAACCTGATTCTTGCCTTGACAGTTCGAAGAGAGGGTCTGGTGTAAGGGCCTAATGACAGCCTGGTTTGTCTATTTTCAAAAGGCTGTTGCTCTTTATGCCAGTTCTTGCTCTTATCCGATGAGCTTTGGGGTTAACCAACGGCAAGGTTAGTAACCACAGCCGGCCAGAAGCAGTGATCTTCACATACCTAAGCCCGCGGTGCGAATTTCAGAACGTTTCTGAGCTGCCGTCTCCTTCAACGCAACCCTGCAATTGGGGAGGTTGTTGAAGTGCCTCCTGGACATGCCAACTTGATTGATGCGGGCCCCGGCTTTATCATGCCCACGCTTTTCGGCTGCACGGAAGTAAATCCACATGTCTCCCGAGACTGGGCAACCAGGGCAGCTATTTCAATTTATTGATCCAAGGCAAAAGCGCATCTATCGTCAGCTTCGTGAACTCGTCGGTGCTGGGCCCGCTGAGTTCTTTCGTGATGCCTGCCGCTTAATGGAAGCGCCTGACCAGCTTCAGACGACTAGCCACGTCGTGGGCCACCTGTTACGCGAGATCGAGAGCGCACTGCGTGATGTCTTGGAAACCGTGGCTCAAAGAGAAGACCGCCTGCAGAAGATCAAGGATAGCGGCGACAACCATAAGGCTGAGATTCGAGGGATTCTTCGTGGCCTCGAAATACCAGAGAACGATGCCATCGCCCAAGGATGGCTGCGGCTGCCCGGAAAGGAGAACAGCTATGGACTGCACAAACGAGCCCATCGTGACGCCCTCGCATTTCCCCGTCCTGTTGACCACGCGTTTCGCCAGTTCTGGGATGATATCCAGGGGATCTTCGATATAGTGTTGGAGCGGTTCCAAGCGCGCTACCTTGGAGTGTTCCGACTACTCGATGAGCTGCTCACCAAGGCCACGCCGGACAGCAGCGCTGTGGAAAAGCTCAAGAACACGGTACCAAATAACTACGTTGCCCATAGTTACTTCTTTGACCGCCTCGAGCATCCAGGCTGGCTGGAGCCTCTGCGAGCAGCTGACTTCTTCAGCCGCCTTCCGTCTCCTGAAGTTGACGAAGAGACGCGAAGCATCAGGTATTCTCGATGGCCACAATCCGGCTATCTTGCACGTATGGCATCACGGGCGCCAGAAGAAGTCCTTCAAATCATGCTCTTGCTGCCCGAAACGGACAACGTGTGGATCCACCATGATTTAGCGAAGGCAGCGGCGGCAATGCCTCCCGAATTCGCAGCACAATGGTGTGCACGTGAGACGGCATGGATCGAGAAACAAGATGGATTATTCCAATTACAGGCAGAAACACTTGGGGAACGGGTCATTCCCCTCCTGTTCCAGGGGCGGATGATCGATACCGGGCTGAAACTTCTCAAGAGCCTTCTGGACGTTTTGCCAGAGTCAAGGACACAAGAACAGCAAACCGGCCCAGGTCACAACATAAGGCGTCATGCACGACGTATCCGGTTCAGTGCTTGGCAATACAGACGCATCCGCGACCGCATCCTCAATGCTCTCCCACCGTCTGCTAGAGAAGCAGCTCTTCTGCTTTTTTGTGATCTTCTTGAAAAGGCTATCACGTTGGCTCGCCAGTCTTTAGCTGAAGAGGCAGGCTTGAGAAGGGAGGATTACTCGTATATCTGGTTTCCGGACCTAGAAGTGGACCGCCAGAGCGACGATCCAGAAAACCTGCTAGTGTTAGCGGTACGAACTATCGCCCATGCCATCGCCTCTAGCAACCAAATGGCGATCCCGGATCTCATAGAGCAATTGCGCCAGCACAAGTACGAGGTATTTGACCGATTGGCGGTCGATGTGCTGTGCTCCTATCCAGACGAGAGCCTGATCAAGAAGGTTTTGACTGATCGTCACCTCTTTGAAGCTCGCGGTGTTCGACGTGAGTACGATCTTTTGATTCAGAGCTGGTTTGGGAAGCTTCCTGACGAAGACCAGCAAACCATTCTAAGCTGGATCGACATTGGTCCCGACCTCCAAGCTTTCAAAGAATGGCATCAAGCAGTTGAAGGCCATGAACCGACAGACGAAGACATTGCGAGACACAAGAAGCTCTGGCAACGCGACCGACTCGCACCATTCCATGAGGCGCTACCGACCGACTGGAAACGACGGTATCAGGAGATCACTGGGGAAGTCGGAGAGCTTCGGAGCACTATTACTGAAAACGAACGCACGGAGATCTGGGTAGGCCCGACAAGCCCAAAGACTGCTGACGACCTCCGCAGTATGGGGGTCGATGAAATCGTAGCCTATCTACAGGGCTGGGAGCCGGCGCATGAGCCTATGAGCCCCTCGCGGGAAGGAGTTGGCCGGCAGTTGACTCAGACAGTGAGCAAGGAACCGCTGCGGTTCGCTGCTGGGGCGATGAAGTTTCAAGGCTTGGATCCGACGTACGTACGTGCCTTGCTCCAAGGCTTCCGTGAAGCTTTGTCGCATACCGCCGGTATGGCTTGGTCCGAAGTCTTGCAGTTGTGCCTGTGGGTAGTCCAGCAGCCTATCACGATTCCAGGCCGAACGGCGGATAAGTGGGGTGATGATCCTGATTGGGGTTGGACGCGCAAGACGATAGCCGGACTGCTCGGCGTCGGATTCCGCGAAGGTCCGTCGATGATTCCACTTGAGCATCGCGAGTTGGCTTGGGAGATCTTGGCGGTACTCACTGATGATCCAGATCCGACTCCAGAGGATGAAGTGACCGACGAAGGATCCTCTCCTATACAGGGAGAGAAGAAGCGCATTGATCCGGCTCATATCGCCATCAATAGTACGCGTGGCGAGGCGATGCAAACAGTTGTGGAGTACGGGTTGTGGGTCCGACGGCATTTGGAGAAACAGCCTGATGGACCGCCGATGGCCAGCCGAGGCTTCCTCGGAATGCCAGAAGTGCAGCGCGTGCTTGAAGCGCATCTGGATTCCAGGAAAGATCCATCCCTTGCAGTCCGCTCAGTTTACGGTCGGCTCTTTCCTTCGCTGGTCTTTCTCGACCCGCGCTGGACCAACGACCATATCATAGCCATCTTCCCACACGAGGAATCGCTCCGGCGCTACCGTGATGCTGCCTGGGATACGTTCCTCGTATTCTGCCAAGTGTCGCCCGTCGTCTTTAAGATCCTGAAAGAGGAATATGCGCTGGCCGTTGAACAGTTAGGTATAAAAAGTACGACCAGCCTTGGTGACCAAAGCCTTAATAACCTAGCTGAACATTTGATGGTGTTTTACTGGCTCGGCGAGCTCGATTCGAACGATACAGATGGCCTCCTCGCTCGCTTCTATGCCAGGGCCTCAGCTTCCCTTCGAGGCCATGCCCTTGAGTTCGTTGGCCGCAGTGTGCAGCGCACGCCCAACGACTTAGACCTGACGATCGCCGCGCGGCTACAGGCCTTATGGGAAAGGCGGCTGAGTAAGGCACGTAGTCCCGAGACTGTTGAAGACCATGCTGCAGAGCTGGAAGCCTTTGGATGGTGGTTCGTCTCAGGCAAATTCGAGGACATGTGGGCAGTTAGGCAGCTGCTGGATGCCCTTGCGATTGTCCCGAAGACAAGCCCAGACCATCTAGTTATCGAGCGACTGGTCTCGCTTGCTCAGAGCATGCCATTGGAAGCGGTTCAGTGTCTGGGCTTCATGGTGGAAGGTGACAAAGATGGCTGGAAAATTATGGGATGGCAGGAAGACGCGCGCAAAATTATCGCTGTTGGCCTCAGCAGCAGAAGCTCCCAGGCACGCCGAGCAGCTGTGGATTTGGTAAACCGACTCGCTGCTCGAGGCTTCACGGATTACAGGGATCTTCTCGCTTGAGTATCCACGAGTGGTAGTGCCTGAGCCTATCCCATACCCTTCCCGGCTTCTGAGAAGTCTATGCCGCCTTCCATAACGCACCAAGCGTGTCTTACGAAAGGCGTTGCTCCCCTGGAGAGAAGGTCCTTTCCATCCGTCCTTGCACGTTAAGAGCGTGAACCAAGAGGAACGGATCTGGTCCGTGCAGCAAGCGGCGAGAGATGGATTGTATGGTTTACGTCAAGCGTAAACTATGCTAGTGTAATGCTGACGGACTGTGATTAAAGGCTTTAAGGACAAGAAGACCGAAAAGTTCTTTTCCGGGCAGGAAGTGAAGGAGTTTTCCAGCTTCAGGAAGGTGGCTGAGCGGAAGCTGACGATGCTCGATAGCGCGTCTGATCTGAAGGATCTCCGATCCCCGCCGGGAAATCGCCTGGAGAAGCTGCAAGGTGATCGGACTGGACAGTACAGCATCCGAATCAACGATCAGTGGCGAATTTGCTTTGTCTGGAAGGTTGATGGACCCTATGAGGTCGAAATCACGGATTATCACTGAAAGGGAGTGCACCATGATCAAGAACGGAATGCGTCCGATCCATCCTGGGGAAATCCTATGGGAAGAGTTTATGAAGGCTTCAGACCCACCCATCAATGCCCACAGGCTCGCCAAGGCTCTCGGAGTGCCGGCGAATCGAATGACGGCGATCATTAGGGGGCAACGCGGAATCACGGGCGATACCGCGATACGCCTGGCGGCGTTTTTCAACACGACCCCTGAATTCTGGATGAACCTGCAGAAAACCTACGAACTGCGCCTGGCTGAACGGGCTCTACCGGAGAGGGTGAGGAAGCACATAGAACAAAACAGGGAGGCGCTCGTCTCTGCCTAGCCTCGGTTAACCGGGCATTTGAATATCTTTTTGAAAGGGAATATGAGCGGCAGTTCTGACCGCTGTGGACCCTCTCGGCATCGTGATAAGACCAGAGCATAGCTCGATGTTCCTGAGCGGGTGGGCGAGGGGCCTTATGGACATTTCAATTCGTGAGAAGCCCATCGTTGAGGAATTCAAACGCCGGATTGAGCAGAAATTCCCTGGAGAGCTGGTCCGCGTGGTCCTGTTCGGATCTAAGGTTCGAGGGGAAGGTACCGCGGAATCGGATGTTGATGTTCTAGTCGTGATTCGGTCGGAGGACTGGCGACGCGGGGATGAGATTCGGGCTCTCGGCTATGCGTTGGAAATCGAACATGGCGTTGTCCTTTCCATTCAGGTGATGACCCTGCATCACTATGAAACGCTTCGGGCGTGTCGATCTCAGTTCTTCCAAGCGGTGGAACGTGAAGGCGTCATCGTATGACAGCGCCGCCTCCACGTGAGGAAATCAAGAAAGAACTGCTTCGCGCCGAGAAATCCCTGCAAGCTGCTCAACTCCTCCTCAAGGGACACATTCTGAAGATGCCCTCTCCCGGTCCTATGACGTCATTCTGCATGCAGCACGGGCTGCGCTCTTAGCCCCAGGTGTGACCGTTACATCGCATCGGGCCGTGCGGAGACTCTTCGGGCAACACCTCATCAAGTCTGGCAAACTTGCCCCGCATTTAGCCGAAATCCTTGCCGAAGAACAAGACGACCGCCTGTTAGCCGATTATGACGTCCTGTTTTACCCAGAGCTTGACCGAGTCCAAACGCGGGTTGCCGATGCAGAAGTATTTCTCACCGCCATTAAAGTCTTTGTAGAAAACCAAATGTGATCGTCGGGTCACGGAGCTATCCAAGACTACCCAATACAGCGGGAAAAAATGAGGAGTTAGGCGACCATGATTATGAGGGATCATTGGGTCAGGCTGTTGTGGTAGCAAGCTGGTAGCGGCAAAAGCGATAAACTGGAGAGTTATACAAATCTTTCTCTAGCAGCTAGACGCTAAAGACTGCTGTAGCAATTTTAACTAACTTGGCTTCTCGCGCTTCAAGCTCTTCTATTCCCCACTTCTCATATTCTGCGATCTCCCGGTTCAACCCAACGGCAGAAGCAGCATAGACCGGCTTTTTAATTGGAAATTCACGGTTTGAAACTTCCTTATTGTCATCTGGGCCCCAAAAAGTCAGGTTGCCAAGTCGGTTCTTGTGCATGTCGAGATCTGGGACAGGTAATAACGGATTCCGGGGATAGATATGTTCTATCTGAACCTCTTCAAAGTCGAAAATAACTGTCTTGTCCAAGCAGAGGGGTTCGCCAGGTGCCCCTGTGTTATACCATCTCAGGTAATAGTCAAGTGTAGTGAGGAAGTATTTGAGGACCTTGTTACTGGATTTTTCTTTATAGCGCATTACATCCGGAAGTGCTGCCTTAAACGAATCGTTGTTAGCCTCTTCGATTTGAAGCTTCCGCAATTCGGCTCTTAGACTTGAAATCTTATAAAGTGTCGGGTCCTTCCGAATTTTTTTGGCCTCTGTTAGGTAGACCTTGTCGAGCTTCCCAGCGTGCCGCCTGCAGATGACAACGTAGCGAAACGCGAACAACTCAACAAGTTGCACTATCTCAGAAAACTGCTTCTCCTTAAGCTTAAGTGCGGCTAGGAGGAGCGGAAAACATAAGGTGTGCTTGAGACTATCGATTAAAAGATTAAGTCTTTGTCGATCCCAAGCCGTTATTGGATGAGTGCTTGGATCATATGGCCATTCTGGCTCTGCTAACCTTTGATAGTATTCAGACTCTTCACGGAGGCTGATGATTATGTTCAACATTGACTTGGCCGCAGCCTCACTAGTAGGCGATTCTGGAAAGAAGCCATTCATAAAGTCTTCAAAAAGAGTTCGCTTCCCTGGACGTTCCCCGTGATGCGATGAGAAGAAGGATCTTAGGAAGTGTTCCACCTCGTCTACGTCCTTTGCAAGGATACTATCCCAGGCTTCCTCCGCGAGGGCTTGTGGAGAATGGTAAGCGTCCAGAAATTCGAGGGTACGAGCGCGTAGCAGGTCGCCTTCAGTTAAGGTTAACCCACGGTTGTTTAGAACTTGAAATAGTCGATATGCCTCCTGGGGCGATTCGCTCACAAGATGTATAACCTCACAATCATCAGTAGCAACCTTTGTAATGTGCTCAAGCGTGTCAATCTTCTCCTTGAGGTTGGAAGCATCCTTTAAACAAGTTTCAACTAGCTCTTGCTTCAGTTTTTTCTGAGCGTCGCGAAGTCTCCTATGAGAAGGCCGCTCATGTTTAGCAAGTCTTCCTTCGAGAAGTGCCTTGAAGTAGTCTTCATCAGCTTTCGAGAGTACCAGCCTCCATAAAGTGACAGGCTTTCCATCGACGACATCTGGATACTGAAGAAACTGCTCTCGAATCCGCTTCGTGTGAAGTTTGGCAATTTCTTCCAAGTCCGTCTCTCCTTCCTGTTTAGCTTGAGTGGCAAGGTGTTCGTAGGCGTCAGCAAGCAGGGAAAGGAGGAGGACAAACGTGGCCAGCCGCTGTTGGCCATCAACAACTTCGTACTTATATCCGGTGCCTGTGCCGGCAACAAGGTGATGAATGCTGACGATACCTCCGAAGAAATGCTTTCTGATGTCTCCCTTTCTTCTCATTTGATAGCATGCAAAAAGGTCTTTAATGAATTGATCTATCTCTTCCTGGTCCCAGGCATACGTTCGTTGATATTTTGGGATAACGAACGGCTGACGCTGATACAGAAGATCGCCAAAGCTGAGATTTGTTGGTTTCAAGAAAACCTCCCGGCTCCAAGGTCTTAGGAATTACAAGATCGTGCTTGGGTGACACTCAACCGGATGGCATACGGCTAACACTCGGCTCGTTTGATTCATAACCGGGTCCATGTTTTCCGAAATGGTCCGTTGCCGCTAAACAGCAATAGAAAGAGACGGCCTGCTTGAAGACAATTGTGCTGATCGAGGGAGCTAGTGAACGCCTACCAGAACCATTTCCGCAAGCTTGAGAAGGCGATCGCCAGGTTGCTGCATAAGCTTTTGCTCAATGATAGAGATACCTCCATTTGCATACTCCTCAGCGATCCTCAGGATTTCGCCCTGATCAAGAAGCACCTTGACGTCGCCAGTTGCCGCAATGGCAAGGGCACGAAGGACCGGAATATCATCCTGCGGGGAGAAGATGCTCCAAGCGAAAATCTGTTGGCGTCGGGCGATGGGAACCCTTTTGTTTAGGTGAGAGCCCAAGCAAGCGGCTAACATAAACAAGTCTTTCATTGTCTTAAATGGCGTCTCCTCGCCTATCGTGAGTGTTCTATAGATCTCGTGCGCTGCGCTATCAATCGAGACGCGGTCCCGGCGGAGGTCTGCCATGTCTTTCATCGTTTCACCTCGACGATCGTTGTGCAGCTCGTTTTCTGGTCGAATTCTAACCGGTACTCTGCGCCAATTCGCTGCTCCAGGTTTCTCCGGGCTGTCTCTCTAAGTTCCTCGTCCGTCACGAAGAGGACGAGTTGATCGGCAAGTTCGGGAATGTGCTCAGTGATGTTCGCACGATGCTCCCCTGAGAGCCGTCCGAAGGGGGTGTCCATGACAAGCGGAGCCTCCTTGCCTGACACTTTTGCCATGGCTGTAATGAAAGAGAGACTTAGAACTTGCCGCTCTCCGGCAGAAAGGTCAGGTCGGGCCGGAAGACCGTAGCGATCAATGACATCCAGGCTGTACTCGTCAGTAAGGCGAATCTGCTGAAAGTGCGTAGTCTTCCAAATGAGAGTCTGGAAAATCTTTTGCGCCTGCTCCCGAATCTGCTGACGCATTTGCGAGGCAAATATTTCTACAATCTTTCCTATGGCATCAGCCGATTGCTGTGCGAGGACAAAACGACGGGTAATGGATTGTGCCTTCTTCTCACTCTTTTTTGCTTTGTCAATTTTTTTTGCCAAGTCTCCAAGATCAAGATTGATCTGTTCGATGCGTCCCTTTAGCCGGTGGATGTCCATCTCGATCCGCTGCATGTTGAAGGCATAGTCTGATCGCTTCTTTTCCAGCTCTGCCACTTCCTCAAGGTCGAACGCACTCAACTTTCGGGAGATCTCGTCGAGTTGGGCATCGAGTTTGCTGATGTATCGATCAAGATCCACCTTCTTCTCTAGAAGTGTACGGATCTGAGAGGGAATCTCGCTCGCGCGGAGGAGGGTATTGCGGACATCGCCAGCTGACTGGAGGACTAGGTCCTCGAGTTCCGATGGGAAGGTCTTATTGAGCAGGCTGGTAAGGTGCTCATGCTCCACGGATGCGGAGTTGATGGGCCGACCACAGATACAGACTCTGGCATCGAGGAGATCCTGGAGGAACTGCTGTCGTATACCAGGTGGGATCTCTCCCTTCTCACGCTTTTCGTTCAGAATGGCCAAGGCTTTTTTGAGAGCATCGGTAGCAAGCACGGGTGTCGCGCGGTTAAGACAGTCGCGGATAGAGTGTCTGAGTTCGTCCCGGCGTTGTTCTGCATGCTGAAGCTCACTAGTAAGCGAGGCGCGGTGGGTCGTGAAGTCCCTGATAGCCGCGATTTCGGAGAGGCGCTGGTCCAGGCTTTCGAGTTGTTTCTTGGCTGCTCGATGCTCGGCGTGTTTGAAGTCGAGTTCCTTCTCGATGGTCTCAAGTTCTTGACGGCGTGCCTCGTCAGACTCGAGTAGACTTTGGAGCTCCCCAGTGGATGAGTTCTTAATCTCAGAGCGGAGGTCACGGGCCGTCGAGGAGAGGTGATCTTTCGCTCGGTCGAGGATCTCGATATCCAGAACGTTGCGGACTGCATGCTTCACTTCATCTTCATGGTCAGGGCGGGCAAACTCGTCGATCTTTTCTCCATCAAAGAAGAAGTAGGTGCGAACGTTCTCTGGGAGAATGGCGTTTAGGGTGCCAGTGGGATTATCGACTGGCCTCGACTGGCCATCAGGTCGGATCCGCATAAGCATGAAGGTGGACTGGCCCTCGTAACGCAGCTTCGCCTCGTTCTTCAGACGAACACCGGAGACTTCGCGGCGTGCCAGGAATCGTTCCCCATTATGTACGAAGCTTAGCGACACCTGTGCTGTCACCCTATCACCCGGTTTGGCTTCACTAATGGCGCGTTTGCTTATAATCTGATCAGCTTCGAGGACAGTCTCGCCAAACAAGCACCATGAGAGTGAGTTGAAGAGAGAGGTTTTACCTGTGCCGTTCTGTCCATTGAAGATCGTGATGTTCTTAACCGGATCGCGCGAAAAGATGGCCGTTTGGCTACCATGGTACTGACGGAAGTTCTCTATGCTGAGTCGGTCAAGCTTCATCCCGAGCCTCCTCGTCCAAAATTTCTCGGATTGCCTCTTTGAAGCGGGGCTGCTTAAGGGTGATGTTGCTCTGCTCAAATTCTAGAACTCGGACCACAGTGCGCTGGACATCCTCTGGGAACTCTTTGAATAGCTCAAGCAAGATTTGTCTCATCATGAGAGCCCTCTAGAAATCGAGTACGTGCAGGCGCTCGGCGAGATGCCAAATGGCTGCAGTAGCGGTAAAACGGTTTACTGCGGTGTTGGCGAACTCGCGGAATCGCCTTAGTTCACGACGAAGTAAGTTCTGCTCCGAAGGGATCAGATGGTCAGGGAGGCTGCCTGTAGGTGGAATGGAAATAAAGTCATGGATCTCAGCAGATGCCTTGCCGCTGGAACGGCGAAGGACGCGCCCACGCCGCTGGATAAATTCCCTGGGATTTCCGCTGCTTGCAAGGATGTAAGCCACACGGGCAGGTGGAATATCGACACCTTCATCGAGGCATCGGATAGCGATGAGCCCCTGGTAGGTACCACGTTCAAACGCCGATAGCAGCGCTTCGCGTTCCTCGAAGGATTCCTCTACTGTGAACTTAGAAATGATGAGTCCTAAGTCATTACCTAGAAGAGCCACAACGTCGTTAATCTGATTGGGGGTTGTATAGAAGAGGGAATGCGTGATAGATGAGCGCGCCACGAGGGTTGCTCGAAGAGCTGTAATCTTTCTCCTCGCACAGTTTAGTAGATTTGAGCGATTCCGCAGGCAGCTTGCGAGAAACTCGTCGTCCTCTGCAGTCCGGCCGGTTGACAAGAGATGGGCAATCTTCTGACTGAGGCCTAGGTATTCCTCATACTCATCATCCTCGAGTTCGACGATGTGAGGATGGTAGCTATATGGAACTAGGAAACCACGTTCGATCGCCTCGGCAAGTGTAATCTGGATTAGAGTCTTGCCGAAATAGCTAATGAGAATGGCTGTCCCCTCTTCATCGAACCAACGTATCGGGGTGGCGCTCAAGCCCAGGCGGGCATTATAGAAGTCTTGGAGCGCCTGCCGTAGCTTTGGTGAGCCGAGATGGTGGACTTCGTCGGCGATGAGCACTTTTGGCTTCCGCGCCTGACTAAGGATTGTCCGGAAACGTTCAAGGGCACCCGTTGCGTGAGTCGCAATTGCGCAGACGTACGAGCGCACGCCGGCGTTGAGCTCACTTATCTGACTCGCTAGAGTCAATGGCCAGCTGGAGGCGTCGGTGTGACAAAGGACCGGCTCAAAGCCGAAGCGCTTGACCTCATTGGCCCATTGGCGGACCAAATGTGAAAATGGGCAGAGAATGGCGACGGCAAATGCCGGCTGCTCCTTTGAATAGCTAACGAGTGCCGAGAGGGCGCTCACTGTCTTGCCCGTACCGGTCGCCATTTCGAAAAATCCGCAGCATCCCTGTTCGAGGAAAGCCTTAGCCGCTGTTATCTGAAAGTCTCGGAGATTAACGTCGTCTGGGACATAGAGGCGCTGCCGGGGGAAAGGGAGCGTGAGGGCTGGGGTTGATCCGCTCGCTTCAGGGTCACGGACTGGCCGTGTAGTTGGCTTGAATCTGAGGATGGACTGCCTCGCGGCGTCAGGGAACGCTATTACGTTCAAGCGCTTAGTGTCATTTTTCCAGAGCCGATCGAAGGCTTTGATCTTGGGTGGAACCCGCTGTTGAGGATCGTCCCACGACCAGAAAACCTCGATTGATTCGAAGTTCGAAACGAGTCCACCCGTAGTCTCGTTCGGAGAGCCAATGAAGACCACCGAGTTCCCACCCTGGTCTGTGAAGATGCCAACCTTCTCGTGATAGATCCCTGTTGCATCGTTTGGAGGGATAGGTATCGCAAGTTTGACATCCAGCCGGTTCTCTGAGATAAGCCAGGCGAGACAGCCGAGTCTGTCTTCCTCGACGGATGAGGAAACGAACTCGAATTGGCGAAGCAGCGACTTGATGATTATGTCGTCACGTGCCGCGTAGCCACGGCGTATGGCCTCGGCATCTTCGTAAGTAAGAAGGGGGCTAGCGACGAGATACATCCTTCCGTCGCCATGGATAAAGGCAGCAAGTCCGCGAGCTGCAACAGATAGGCTGCCGCTTGTGAAGAAGCCTACCGCGCGTCTGTATTCTGAACTAACAGAAAGACATGGGACGTAGAAGTCATCGATGATGCTTTCGGAATCGCTTCGGTAGGTTGTTCTCAACGGCAGATTACTAAGAGTATGCTCCATAAGCAGGCAGGAAAACTGGTCCTGAGTGATAGGGGAGAATGCTAGGAGAGACTAAGTAGGATGGGCCAAAAAAGCAAGTTATTCATGGACATAGGAACAGCAAAAAGACTTCCTACTTTATATATTTAACTTCCAAAAACAAAGGCTTGACTTCCTTAAGTAACATTTGTAAAAGGCGGCCAATTGCGAGTTCCTTAATGAAACCCGACCAATCCTTCTCCTACACCTTTTCCGCACTTCGCGGAGTCCAGGCTGGTCGTGAATATTATGTGGCTATGTGTCCTCTCAAGCTCATCCCCAAGATATTCTTGTTTGATGAGGATGAGATCCCACCGGAGCTTAGGGCGCAGCGCACGCTTAACCGTGCTCGTGTCCCTGAGATTGCACAGTACCTTGTTGAAAATCCGAAAGAGTACGTCTTTTCCTCCATTACCGCCTCGATTGATGGGCAAGTGCAGTTTCACCCAACAGAGCAGAGTGGGCCTCACAGCAACTTAGGACAACTCGTCGTGCCTATGACCGCCCGGTTCATCATTAACGACGGACAACATCGTAGGGCTGGAATTGAAGAGGCCCTAAAGGAGCGACCGGAGCTTGGCGATGAGACCATTTCCGTGGTGTTCTTTGTTGACTCCAACCTGGAACGCAGTCAACAGATGTTCGCTGATCTCAATAAGCACGCCGTTCGTCCAACGAAGTCACTCGGCATTCTCTATGATCTCCGTGATCCCCAATCCCAGCTTGCACGCAAGCTCATCAACACGGTGCCGGTCTTTAAAGGTCTGACCGAGACGGAGAAAACCACTATTTCGAACCGGTCTATTAAACTCTTCACCCTGAGCAGCATTTATCAGGGCACACGCGCCCTGCTCAACAAACCCAAAAATGGACGCCTTACCCCCCAAGAGGAGCAGCTTGCGATCGAGTTCTGGACGGAGGTCGCCAAGCACATTCCGGAATGGCACCTCGCCCAAGCAAGAAAAGTCAGCACCGCGGAACTGCGGCGTGACTTCATTCATGCGCATGGTATTGCTCTTCATACGCTGGGAATTGTCGGACGTGCCCTTATTGCGGCTGAACCAAAGCGATGGAAGGAACGCCTTAAGACGCTTGAGAAGGTTGACTGGTCACGCTCCAACACGAAGCTATGGGAGGGGCGGGCCATGGTTGGCGGGCGTGTTAGCAAGGCTCACAGCAATGTCATTCTCACTGCCGCTGCGCTGAAACGGGTCCTCGACCTTCCCCTCTCACCAGAAGAGCAACGGCTCGAAAAGTCCCTCGGGAAGCGCGGAGCATGACATATGCACGGCGTTGAACAAGGTATCCTTGACCCCCAAAGGCTCGAGGAGCGGTACGAACAGATACGTCGCGTCTATCTGAGTGACCAACGTCCGTGGGTTGTTGGCTATAGCGGAGGGAAGGACTCCACCACAGCGCTACAGATGATCTGGTGGGCACTCACCAAGCTCCCGATGAGCGAGCTTCGGAAGCCGCTCTACATCATCGCATCAGATACGCTGGTCGAGACGCCCAAAATCGTCGATTACATCGACACCTCCTTAAGAAGAATGAATGAGGCTGCTCGACGTTCCGGCCTCCCGTTCTCAGCACACAAGGTGAGGCCTGAGCTTCAGAATACGTTCTGGGTTAACTTGATTGGCCGCGGTTATCCAGCCCCGTCTCAGCGGTTCCGCTGGTGTACTGATCGACTCAAAATCGACCCGGCGAATCGGTTTATCCTCGACAAAGTGGCCGAATGCGGAGAGGTAGTTGTGGTGCTGGGTGTCCGCAGGTCGGAAAGTGCAACTCGGGCTCAGGTCATGAGTCTTCACCGCATCGAGGGCAGCTTGTTATCGCGCCATTCGACGCTCCCCAATGCATACGTCTTCACTCCCATTGAGGATCTCTCTGTTGATGAAGTGTGGACCTACTTGTTACAGGTTCCGTCGCCGTGGGGGAACAACAATCGCGATTTGGTTACACTATACCGGAATGCCCAATCAGGTGAATGCCCTCTCGTCGTTGACACCACGACGCCTTCTTGTGGCAATAGCCGGTTTGGTTGCTGGGTCTGCACGGTTGTTACGAAAGACAAGTCGATGGAAGCCATGATCGAGAACGGCCAGGAATGGCTTCAACCCATGTTGGAGTACCGGGATCACCTGGCAGGAACTCAGGATCCGGCTGTCAAATACCAAGTCCGCGAACTCAAACGTCGCGATGGTCGAGTCCTGAGGAGACCCGATGGAGGGTATATCCCAGGCCCGTATAAGCTGGAGTTTCGCAAGGATCTGTTGCGGCGTCTCCTACAAGTCCAAAAACAGGTGCGAGCCTATGGGCCAAATCCGAAGGAGGAGTTGATCAGTTACGCTGAGCTCGAAGAAATCCGGCAGTTGTGGCGGACCGAAGAGCAGGATTGGGAGGACTCCGTTCCGAGGATCTATCGGGAAGTGATGGGAGAGGACCTGCCATGGCGGACGGATGACCTGCCGGCGTTCACCGAAGAAGAACGCCGGCAGCTGGATCTTATTTGCAATCGACACGATGTCCCGGCTAACTTGGTTGCCAGGCTGATCGACATTGAGCGGGCTCATCATGGGATGTCGCGCCGCTCAACCATTTATGCCAAGATCGCTGCCGCCTTCGATGAGGAGTGGCGATCCCAAGCCGAAATCCTCGCGGATTCACCTGAGCAGGCTTCATGATTCTCACCAAGGTGACGCTTACCGATTTTGGGGTTTTCCAGGGCCGGCAAACCATCTCGCTCACTCCGCAACCTTCGCGACCCATTATCCTCATTGGTGGCAAGAATGGCGCAGGCAAGACCACGCTCCTTGAGGCTATTCAACTGTGTTTGTATGGAGCGCGGGCGTATGAAACCGCAGTCTCTAGGGAGGCGTATCTCACACGACTTCAAGGCCTGATTCATTCGAGCCCTAGCCTCCTGATCCAACCCACCTTCGCGTCTGTCTCCGTGGAGTTCCAGTATGCGGATCATGATGGCCTTCATTCCTATCACGTGACTCGATCGTGGGAACAGCGAAGCTGGCAAAAGACCACGGAATATTTGGACATTCAGCGTGACGGTAAGGCGCTCGATGAGTTATCCGCCGAGCACTGGGATGATTTCCTCCGGGATCTGATCCCGCCGGGTGTCTCCCGGCTGTTCTTCTTCGATGGAGAAAAGATCCAGCACCTTGCAGAGGATACCTCGGACCAACAGACTCTTGCAGAAGCGGTCAAGGCCCTTCTGGGACTCGACGTTATCGAACGCCTCCAAGTCGACCTCGGCATTTATCTTTCCCGCTTGTCGAAGCAAAGCCAGATCCCCTCCCTGGCTGAGGAGATTGAGGAACTCTCTCGTCAGCTTGAGCAAGCAAAGCAAGACATCTCCGACAAACGGACAGCACGGAAAGCATACGACCAAAGACTAGCGGAACTCCGGGAGACGATCGCCCGGCAAGAGGCCAGGATTGCATCTGCTGGAGGAGGCTTCGCTCGGATTCGGGAATCGCTGTTGAAGCGGCAGGCTAGCCTGAAAACGCTCATCGGGCAGCACGAGGAGATGCTTCGGCAGATGGGGGGTGGCCTCCTTCCCTTTGCCCTTGCGCCCAATCTTCTCCGCAAGCTTCGCAATCAGTTGCGACGGGACCAGGAAGCGTTCCTTATGAAGGCCGGTCTTGGTTTGCTCGATTCGATCAGGAGTGAATTTCGACAGCGGCTGGCAGGCTTTGCCACTTGGCCGGAGCTTGCTGAGGTTCCCTCCTCGATCAGAGACGCGCTCTACAGGCGACTTGAGCGGATGCTTCATGAAGCGACGAATCTAGAGACGAAGGAATGCAGTGAGAGCCTCCATCAGATCTCATCGAATGATTATCACCGCCTCCTCTCGTGGATTGACGACGCGGTTACCCAAGTACCGGCTAAGGCAAAAGAATTGGCTGCTGAGTTAGAGCGGTATGCGCGTGAACTGCATCGCGTTGAGAATGAACTTCGAAAGGCTCCAGTCGAAGAAATTCTCAAGCCGCTTTTTGAGCAACTCCACCAAGCTCATGAGGCTTTTGCAAAAACCGCGAAAGAGGCTTCATTGATAGACGAAGAGATTCGCCTAGCTGAGCAACGGCTGTCAGACTTGCAGCGACGATGGGCCACAGCTACTCAGCGGCTCCAATCAGACCAAAGGCAGGGTTCTCGCCTCACGCTTATACCACGGATTCAGAATGCCCTTGAGGACTATGGGACCGCGTTGCTAGAGAGAAAAGTGCGTCAACTTGAAGCAACCGTCTCAGATTGTTTCAACCGGTTATGCAGGAAAACGGACACCGTGCGCAGAATCTCTATTGATCCCAAGGACTTCTTGGTCAGACTCTATGATGAACGCAACCGAGCCATTCCCAAAGCGCGGCTTTCAGCTGGAGAGAAACAGATTTATGCCATTTCGATGCTCTGGGCACTAGCCAAAACATCGGGGCGGCCTCTCCCAATGATTATTGACACCCCTCTGGCGAGACTGGACAGTGATCACCGAAGCCTCTTGGTTGACAACTATTTCCCGTGTGCCAGCCATCAAGTGATTATCCTGTCTACAGATACAGAAGTTGATCAGCGGTACTTCTCACGGCTTCGACGATCGATCTCTCATGCGTATCGATTGGAGTTCAATCTCGCAGAAAAGAGCACTCGCATTCTTGATGGTTACTTCCAGAACGGTGCCGAATGCGCCTGACGAAACTGAGGCTCACAAAGGATGCTTCTGACCGGCTCAGGTTCCTTGCCGGAAAGACGGGATTAACCCCCAACCTCCTTTGTCGCCTGGGGTTGTGCCTGTCTCTTGAGGAACCATCGGTGCCGGATCCGGATGCCTATCCGGAGGAGGAGCGCGAGTTCAATCGCTACACCCTTCTTGGTGAGTACGACCTCTTGTTTGTGGCGCTGTTGAGACAGCGCTGCCATCAAGATGGTGTGGATATGTCTCGTCTCGCCGATTATTTCCGCGCGCATGTGAATCGCGGTATCCTGTTACTGCAAGGGCGCGTTAGGAGTATTAGCGATATCGTCAATCTTGTACCTGCGGGATCTTCCGAAAAACCGGAGGGTGACAGAGATTGGATTTCCTCCCTGTCGGAGTCGGGAATTCAGCTCTCGGGTTAGGGTAACGGGTAGGGTATGCCGGACACTGAAGCAGTGCAATTCGAGAAGGACAAGGTTTGCTACGCGCAAAACTGCGAGACCTTCCGTTCTCTGAATGAGTTGATGTGGCAGGTTCCTCTTATTGCGATCACAGTGACGGGAGGGTTATGGTTTGGGGTCGGTACGATCTCCAATCTTGGGAGGATATCAAAAACTGCAATACTGTTTCTCACATGGATGGTTAACTGGGGGCTTATCGCCGTTCTCTATCGGGTTCGGTATATCATGGGTGAGTACATAGTAATGAGAGCTTTTGGTTTCATGTTATTTATGTCGGGACTTCTGAGTCTCATTGGGGCAATAATGTCAGTTTGTGGGGTAAGGATTTGAGAGACTTAGGATCTAAGGGAGTCCATGTCGACACTGAAAGACATTCGCCGAGTGTTGAGGTCTATGACCAAGATGCGACACGGTATTGCCAGGTTTACGAGTCAATTAGTTTTGAGCAAGTCCACCAGATGATTTTGGAGCTCCTGCCCAAACCACCTGCCGAATTCCTTGACGTCGGAGCTGGCTCAGGACGTGATGCTGCAGCACTTGCACGGAAAGGGTATCGTGTTGATGCTGTGGAGCCATCACCTCGAATGAGAGAGGAGGCGCGTCGCCTGCATCCGGAAAAAGAAATTGAGTGGATTGATGATGCGTTACCAAGCCTTAGCGCAATCCGGAAGAAGGAGAAGAAATACGATCTAATACTTGTTAGCGCTGTCTGGATGCATGTGGCACCTGATGATCGCGCCCTCGCCTTTGCCAGCCTAGCAGGTTGCCTAAAGAGAGGTGGACTCCTTGTGCTGACCTTGCGAGTTGGTGGAGAGGTTCCAGAAAGGTGCATCTTTCAAGTATCCAAGGAAGAGCTGTGTCGACTTGCAGACCAGCATGGGTTGGAATTAGTCAGAGAGGGAGAGACTGAGGATAAGTTTGGCCGAAGAGAGATTACCTGGTGCACTCTGGTCTTTCAGAAGCCTCCATCAGGGCATATCCAATCATCACGTACCTAGGAAGGAAAGGTTCCCAATAATCTCTAAAGCAGTCGACAGGGATACTCATCAGGGTTGAGATCGGGCTCCCAGGCCAGTTGGTAGAAGATGGCATCCCTAGCTGGCATCTGAAGAGCCGGTGTTGAACGGCATCGGATAGACCTTGAAGATATCCTCTGTAGGTGATGAGGCTCTTCTGGTTAGAGCCGCGACTCTCCTACTAATTGTTGCCTCCTAAAGCCATTGAGAGTGCTCATCCAAAGTCGAATGGTCCCTGACACACGTGGCACGTTTGTAGCGGCTCGATCGCGCACAGCGATCCGTCGGAATTCCTGTTCGAAGCCCATCGCGACTGCGATTAGCGATGGCCTGATTACCCGAAGCACCACGGTTTTTGACTATGGGTGCGGACATGGAGGTGATGTCCATTACTTGCGTTCTCAGGGAATCGAGGCTCGAGGTTGGGATCCTCATTATTTCCCAAACAATGAGATCGTCTCTGCGGATGTTGTGAATCTAGGTTATGTGTTGAATGTGATAGAGAACCGGCAAGAGCGTGAACAATCACTTCGACGAGCGTTTGAACTAGCCAGGAAGGTGCTGATTGTCGCAGTGCGTGTGGAGAACGCTCTGTATGGAGGAGATGAGTATGCTGATGGGGTGATCACTCGACGGGGAACTTTTCAAAAGATCTACAAGCAAGGAGAATTTCTCGAGTACATTGAACAAACTCTTCAGCGCCGCCCGCATGCTGCTGCCCTTGGGCTAGCGTATGTTTTCAGGGATCAGGAGATTGAGGCTCAGTATGTTGCTTCTCGGGTCTTCACGCGGAGACTAGAATGTCGGCCAGACCTGATCAACGAGTTCAGTCGGGATAGGTTGGCACGCCAGTATGTGGAGCTTGCAAATAAACTAGGACGCGTGCCATTGCCTGAGGAATTCCCTGAGTATGATAAGTTGCTGGCAGCATTCGGCTCATATCAGCGCATCACGCGCTTAGCCCTGCGCTCCATTAATCCTGAAGCCTTTGAAGGGTCCAGAGCTCAACGCCGTGAGGACATTCTTGCCTATCTTGCGATGCTTCGATTGCAAGGGATCTATGCACCTCCATTCCACAAGCTTCCCGCTCCTATTCGGGCTGATATCAAAAGCATCTGGAGAAAATACACGAGCGCGCTGGTCGAGGGGGATCAGTTTCTATTTAAGATGGGCCAGCCAGAACAAGTCCGGATGGCTTGTGAGGCAGCCCAGATCGGAAAACGGCTTCCCAACCATCTCTATGTCCACCGATCAGCAGAGGATGAGCTGCCAGTCCTACTGCGACTGGTGATCCTCGCTGCGAAACAAGTAGTTGGTGAGCTACCCTACGATCTTGTCAAGATCAGTCATGATGGCCGCGCTGTCTCATTTCTAATGTACTTGAATTTCGACTCTGACCCGCATCCGGTGCTGCTGCAGAGTGTCCGCGTCTACCTCCCAAAGGCAGAGCATGTGATTCGGGACTACCAAGGTTCAGCAAATCCACCCATCCTGCATCGTAAAGACGCCTTTGTCAGTCGCACCTATCCCTATTTTGAGAAGTTTCGGAGACTGACGGAACAAGAAGAGGCTGCAGGTCTTCTTTCAGCCCCAGGAATCGGATTCCGCTTAGCTTGGGAACAGCTGTTAGACTCTAGGGGGCTCAGGGTCATTGATCACCAAGTGGTTTTCAGAGGAGATATCCGGTAGCTCGGGCGGCACTCCAAGACCATCGGTCATGAGAAGGGCAGAATTATGAAGCCCAAGAGTGTTCGGCATCCGATCTTCAATGTGCAGAAGCATCAGGCTTCCCATCTGCACTATGATTTTCGCCTGGAGGTGGGCGGAGTCCTCAAATCATGGGCGATTCCTAAAGGACCTTCGATGACTCCTGGGATAAAGCGGTTGGCGGTCCAGGTCGATGACCATGACATGGAATATGCTGATTTTGAAGGTGTGATTCAGGAGGGTCAATACGGGGCTGGGCCCGTGCTGGTATGGGATACCGGCTGGTTTGAGCCGATTCTGTCAGAGAAGACGAGGACCGCTGAGTCGATGCTCAATAAGGGAAAACTTGACTTCGTGTTGCATGGTCAGCGTCTGAAAGGAGCCTTCTCGCTTATACAAATGAAAGGACGACCACGTCAATGGTTGCTCATAAAACACCAGGATACTGAAGTTCATGTTGGGGTCGAAATCACGAAGCAGTACCATACATCCGTGCTCACGGGACGAAGCATTGAGGACCTAGAGCGAGAAGCAAAATTGGGTGTGCTGGCTAGCTATCGGTGTAAGGTCTGACTACTCTGACACCACTTCTTGGAGGGAGTAATGCTAGGCGCATGAGAAGCCTCCTCCAGGTGGAGCACATGTACGTGTTCTATCATAAGCACGCTCTCCCTTGTCACTATGGCGAAGCGCAATCCCCCTTGGACGCGAGAAGAACTAATACTCGCCCTTGATCTTTATCTTCGCCGTTGGGCAAACGGCATCGACGTCTCTGATCAGGAAGTCAGAGAGCTGAGTCACCTGCTAAACGAGCTTCCCTTGCATCGTGATCGCCCAGACGCTGGGAAGTTTCGAAATCCTAACGGTGTTTACATGAAGCTTGGGAACTTCGCCCGAGTCGACCCTAACTATGCAGGCAAAGGTCTTAGCCGAGGGAACCATTTAGAAAAGGTTGTGTGGGACGAGCTTGCCAATGACCCTGCTCGACTTCGTGACACAGCGCAGGCCATCCGGGACCTGGCCTGGTCAGCACCTCGTACACCGTTGGACTTTGAGGAGGAGAGCGCAGCGCAGGCCATTGAGGGAAAATTACTGTTCCGAGAGCATCAATACAGGGAGCGCAGTGCGAGCCTGGTCAAACACAAGAAGCAGCAAGTTTTTCGAACGCTAGGTCGACTGGCATGCGAAGTCTGCGGATTTGACTTTCATGGTCAGTATGGAGGTCAAGAAGAGCCATTCATTGAGTGCCACCACCGCATGCCGCTTCACAGACTCCGCCAAGGTCAACGAACGACACTGAAAGATCTCGCGCTGGTTTGCCCCAACTGTCACAGAATGCTCCATCGCACGAAAGATCCAAGCGATCTGAATGCCCTAAGGGCCAGAATCCGTGTCCAATTCACGGAACTTATTGGTTCGTAAATGAGCCACCTATCGAGCGAACAGGGGAATAGCCCGCAATCCACCGTCCGGATGAGACTGTAACCTCCCCCATGGATGAGAAGGTGCCAAAGGAGAAGTTTCGGCGCTGACAACTCTGGCCCGATACTTCGCCGGCGGCCCTTGCGCCAAGGTGTTATGGGGCCGCTTTTAGTTCCACGCATCACCGAGCCATCAGTTCGCGCACCTGCTGCAGCGACTCGAACACATCGGTATCGAGCACCTCATGCGGATAGGTGCAGTTGAATCGTTCAAAGGCATGTGCCTGTTCTTGGCGCAGAGTTATTACTTTTTTGTCTTCACACTATTTCTAACCGGCACGACCTTCGTCTAAAAATCTGCCTCTAGCGTCTGCACTGAATTTGCAGCTCCCTACGTCGCTGCTCTGCAGCAACTGCCGACAACTGCCTGAATCTGCCACAAACTGCCTGATTCCATTCACCCGCTCGTGCCGGTAAGGTCGGCACCGGCCTGAGCATCGCCACAAGGAGCGTATCGATGAAGGGACCATTGTTGTCCGTGAAGGAACTCGCTGCGGTCTTAGGCATCAGTGTGGACTCGGTGTATCGCGCGTACCGTAAGGGCGACATTCCGGCCGTACAAATTTGTCGAATGATTCGGTTCGATCTGGAGCAGGTGCGGCAGGCCACGGAACAGAAAGCCCGGGCGATGCCGAACAGCCGCTGTGCACGGCGCGCGGCCGGCGCCAGCCGGCGGCGCGCCATCGGGATAAGCCCCCGTCGTCGGTGACACGGGGCGCTCATAGCAGAGGGAGTGGTGTCTACCGCCTTCACACAGACCATTGACTGGTTGGCCTTCACGCTGCCCCACGCCGCGCGCTCCGAGGTCATCGCCCAGCTCGGCGGCGAGTGGGTTAAGATGGGCTCGGGGTTTCTAGGCTATCCCCTGGGCTTCATCTGGATGGATGGCCAGGGCGGAGTGGGCAAGATGGGCACAGGCGCCCCGCGCCGGCCGCATGAAATCCATGTGGATCTCAGCGGCGGCATCGTCAATCAGTGGCCGATGGACCGGGTGAAAGCCGTGCTGCTGTGGATTCTGAACCAGGGCGGCCACATTACGCGCCTGGATATCGCCCTGGATGATCGAGCGGCCTCGGTCTCGACCACCCAGGTAAAAGCCGCAGTGGAGCAGGGCTACGCGGTGACGCGCGCGGACCGTATGCGGGTGATCTGCGAGACTGGCATTCGGGATGGGGCACCTCGGGGCGAAACCCTCTACTTCGGCAGTCCCCAGAGTCAGACGCAACTGCGCGTGTATGACAAGCGGGCGGGGCTCACGCAGAAGGGACGTCCTGAGGCTTCGGCGTACGGCACGCGCTGGGAATTGCAGTTGAAGCAAGCGCGGGCGCAGACCTGCGCGAAGGCCCTCTGTTACCTGGCACCTGACGACTGGAAGGCCTTCCTCGTCGGTGTGCTACGCGCCTACATCGACTTCCGCCAGATTACGCGCGAGGCCACGCCCTGGGAGAAGTACCGGGCCCCGCTGTTGGACTGGTGGGCGGCCCTGACCGAAGGCTTCCGGCGGTGTCGGCTCCTCGTCGCCAAAGTCCAGAAGACCCTCGAAGACGTCAAGCACTGGTTCTCCCGATCCATTGGGCCGCTCTTTGCGGTGCTCTACGTCAAGGCCGGCGAGCGGTTTTTGGAAGGGGTCCTGGTTGCCGGGATCCAACGCTGGACGACCCGCCACACGAGCCTGATGCAGGCCCAGCAGCAGCCACCCAAAGGGACACCCTATGTTCTACAACCCGCGTAATCGGCGCATTCAGGTCCGCTGTCCCGGCTGCGGCCTCTGGGGCGTGAAGCCTCAATGGGACAAGGGCGTGCTCGTGGTGGCCTGCCGCGACTGCGCGGTCACGTTTGAGTTTGCTCCCCGGACAGACCGGGCCGGATGGGGCACCTGGCGACGACGTTCCGGTCACCCACCAGGCAGTAGAGAGGAGAGCCAGCATGTACATCACGATTGAAGGGACGATCAGCGGGTATGTGGAGCGCAGATCCAAGGATAACAAGGTCTATCGGTCCGTGGACCTGTACGTGAAGGGTCGGGACCCCGGCACCCTGCGGGTGAACATTCCCGAAGACGGCTCGGGCCTCGCCGAGCAGTGCCGGCAGGCCGAAGGCCGACAGGGTCGCGTGCTGGTCGAGCTGCGGCGCTTTGAGCAGACCGGGAGGATCTTCTTTGACCTCGTGAAGCTGGAGCTGGTCAACGGGGCCAGTCCGACGGGCTCCGCGGCCGGCAAGCACTGAGCAGACCCGTAGGGCGCCATGACCCCGCAGGAGTTGAGCGTCGTGATGTTCCTTGTCCTGGTTTTCGTGACCGGCATGCTGGTCGGGCGGCTATGAGCGTGCGGGGTGTCGGGCGGTGGGCCTGGTGGTCGGGCAAGCTCAGCCTGGTGGTGACGCTGTCCTGGCTGTTGGTGACCGCGCCTCAACGGGCCTTGGCCTTTTCGACTACCGGCTACTCGCGTGTCGTGCGAGAAGCGGAGATGATCGCCTGGGCCGCGGCCCGGCGGGCCTCGGCGGCGTCGGCGGTGGGCAGTGCGGCGGCGGCCGGCGCAAGCTCCGTTGCCTGGCTGGCGGTCACGGGCCCCCTCGGCTGGGCAGCGCTCGGCGTCATGACCGGCATGGTGCTCTATGAGTGGTACTACTCGGGGCAAGATCTGCAGGACTTGAAGGACGGGGCCAAGGGGGCGCTGCCGCCTGACTATGAGGTCTTCCACCCGAACTACGGGACGTTCCGCGTGCCAGGCCCCGCGTGGAATTCGACCTACGCCTCGGTCCGGCCGGCTGCGCACGGGCTGCACGCCGCCTGCAACGACGGCGGCGGGCCGTATGACTGGTCGATCGGGCCGTATCCGAACACGACGGCGTCGGTCTTCCAGGGCCCGCTGATCGGGGCGCTGCGCGTGGGGCCGACCGAAATGCACGGGGATGTCGGGTATGGCTACTACCTCTGCCACCTCGCCGGGGCGAGCGGGAGTGCCACCCAGGCGCCGGCCCGGGAGCCAACTGGAAACGAGATCGCGGACTATCTGAACAGCCTGCCGAACACGGATCCCCGGAGCCTCCCGGCGCATGGGAACCCGGTGGGGGCGGGCCATGCGCCGATGTCAGCGACTCAGGTGGAGAGCACGCCGATCAACGCCACGGAGATTCAGACGCAGGCCGTGCCGGTTAGTCAGGTGCAGCCGCGGGATACCGTCGTGAAAGAGAACGAGGTGCCGCTGGCGGGGATGCAGACCCAGACGCAGACCCAGCAGCAGACGAGCAAGACCACCACGGCGACAACGAATCCGGACGGCTCCGTCACGGAGCACGCGACCGAAGAGGCCACGGCGAGCTGTACGGCCGGTCAGCATGATGCCAAGACCCTGCGAACGATCTGGGAGGACCACAAGGCCAAGTGGCAGAGCTCGGGGCTGCTTGCGGCCTTGGAGCTGCTGAAGCAGCTGACCTGGCCGGCCGAGCTGCCGACGATCACGTTCACATCGCAGTTCTTTGGGACGCGGGTCGTCAACTTCAATGACTGGGCCTGGGCGTTCACGGCGGCCCGCGCGATCCTGATCGCCGGCGCGACGTTCGTGGCCTATCGCATCGTCTTTGTCGGAGGCTGAGATGACCGCGATCCTCTCGGCGATTTACTGCTGGTTGCAGGGCTTCTTTCTCTCCCTCAACGACTGGGTGCTCAGTTGGTGGGATAGCCTGCTGTCGATCGTGGATGGCCTGCTGGAGGCGGTCGGGAGCGGCGGCTTCGGTGCGATCCCGAGCATCGCCCAGGAGTACGCCTGGGTCCTAGGGGCGATGGGCGTCTCGCAGGCGCTGGCAATCCTGGCGACCGCCATGGGCACCCGGTTCCTGTTGCAGAGCATTCCGTTTGTCCGGTGGGGGGGCCTGATGGGCGTGGTAGCGCGGGTGATCGGCGGTGGCGCACAGGAGGTGACGCAGTGGTGCGCGGTGAAGTTCTGGTTGCCGTACCTGGTGGCGGGCCTTCTGCTCTGGTGGGCGAGCAAGCGGCCGTTTGGGTGCTGAGCCATGATCGAGCTGTTTGAGGGCGTGCCGGGCAGCGGGAAGACCCATCACCTGATCGCCGAGCGCTTTCTGCCGTGGGTGAAGGCGGGACGGCGGATCTTCATCTACTGCCGGGGCATTTATACGGATCGCCTCTCGGTCCTGTTGGGTATTCCCAAAGCCGACCTCGTGCGGCAGATCACGGTGTGGCCGTGGGGGCAGGCGGCGGTCGTGCTCGCGCTGCATGCGCACGTCGAACCGGAGAGTGCGGTCATCATCGATGAGGCGCAGACGATCTTTCGCAGTCAGGCGAAGCTCGATCCGACGCTGCTGCGGTGGCTCGAGACGCACCGCCATTATGGGGTGGATGTGGTGCTCACCTGTCAGGACTACCACCAGCTCACGGCGCCGGTGACGCGCTTGGTGGAGGTGACGACCAAGTTTGTGCGCCTCTCGTTCGTGGGGCTGGGCCAGCGGTATCAGGGGCGCGTGCGGGGCAATCCGGAAGAGCAGGAGGTGATCCGCACATTTACCGGGAAGTATGACCCCAGCACGTGGGCCTTCTCTGAGTCGTACGCGGGAAAGGTCAAGGAGCGGAGGGAGGCGCGGCATACCGTGTGGAAGTCCGCCAAGATGATGACGGCGGTGGCGGCCGGTGCGCTGGCGGTGGGGATCTTTTGGGTACGTCCCTTCGGATCAGCCGCGGAGCGCCAGACGCCGTCATCGCCTCACGTAAGGGTCAGTCAGGGAGCGGAGCCGGTGCGGCGTCCCGTGGAGTCGGAGCCGCCGGCGGAGGCGGGTGTGGCGGAAGAGCCGATCCTCATCCAGGGGGCCTCCAGTGGGACGGCGAGCGGCAGTGGCGGTATCTGCTGGCCACCGGGGAGCGATTGACGGCGACAGAGATCGCGGGGAAGTTCGGGATCCCGGTGCGGGAGTGGGAGGACCGGGGCGTCAAGCGCATCGCGGGACCGAGGATTCGCTATGGGGAGTAATCGCGCGGTCGAGGCGTTAGTCTGGGGGGCGGCCGGACTGTTCTTGTTGGGCTTCGGAGTCTGAGTGATCGTCAAGCTCCTCCTGATGACGGATCGGGAGTAGCACGCGGCGACGGAAAGGGGGTGAGGGGACATGAGCGGACGACTGCACGCGGTGCTCGTGGCGTTGGTCCTGGTGGCGGTGCTGCCGGGGCTGGTCATGGCGCAATCGACGCCGTTGTTTCCGGTGTCGGGTGAGCTGAGCCGGGTCAAAACCGATCTGCTGGCCTGGGCCACGGCATTGATTGGGGTAGTGCTCGCGATCTACGCCTATCGCCGGGTCAAGAGCATCATCCGGTAAGCCGAGGGGGACGGGCGGGGAGCGGGGCCCGTGGGGGCGCTCCTCGCCTACCGAGGGGGACATGACCGAACAAGACGTGATGACGCTCGTGAATCAGGTGAAGGGGGATGTGATCCAGTGGGGGATGGCGGTCTTGGGGATTGCCGTGGTGGCAATGGGTGTCCGGTGGATCGTCCGGCTGTTGACCTAGGCGGCGGGCCAGCCGTGAGCAGCAAAACTGTACACCCGCTCTTCACCGACGATGAGGTGATCCAGGAGCGGGATCCCAAGCAGCTCGCCGGCCTCACGGAGGCGCTTCGTCAACGCACGGTCCTCGGGGCTGGGTGTCGGATCACCCGAGGGGTGGTTGTGGGCGCAGAGGAAGGCGGCGGCGTTCATCAGGATGAGAGGCTTGAAGACCTCGCGGGGATGCACGATGGAGACGGTGAGTGAGCCGAGCGAGGCGATGTTGACCCCGATGAGCCGGTGTTTCGCATCCAGGCCAGCCACGAGGAACTGTTCACGGTCCAGGCTGTCGAAACAGGGACGTAGAGCAGCCGCCGCGCTGGCCGCATCGCGGATGAGGGACGGCGGGCAGGCAGCCGCCGCCTCGCGCACCAACGCGACGCGATACCGGGGGACAGAGACGAGCCCTGCCGGCTGGCTAGAGTCCCACGGCAACTGGAGCTCGACCTGCGGGGTGACCTTCTGGCGAGCCATCCCACCTCCCTCACCACCATCACCACCACAACAACACCTTTAGCCCCACCCCCCCACATACTCCTTCGGGGTGCGGGCGCAATGCGAGACGCAGGGCAGGCGCTCTCGCAGCGGGCAGGACCGGAGAGGGAGGGGCCTGCTGGGAGGGCCCCCGGAGGGCGGGCGCCGCTGCTCTCCATCGCCGACCTGCCACCACTGAGGCCGTGGACCGGGGAGTTCAACGCGGGTGATCATGTGAGCGCAGACAGGCCGGGGGATCGTGAGACTGATCGAGCAAACAACGGGAGGCAGTCGGTGGAAGCAAACGGAGATAGGCCCTCAGAGTTGCTGATCCAGGTACTGCAAGAGCTGACACCGCAACTGCGGGGCGTCGAGCCCTCTCACTGTCCGCAGTTGATCGGGATCTTGGAACGACTCAAGGCGCAGGTGTGGGCCCGCCTGCTCAGCCTGCAGTCGACCAGTACTGACGCTGATGAGGACGGGTTACTCGATATGGCAGAGGTGGCGAAGGCCTTGAAGATCACAGAGCATCGAGCCTATGAGCTAGCCCGACAGGGGAAATTACCGGTGGTGCGACTCGGAAAATATGTGCGGATGACTCGGAAGAACCTGAAGCGCTACATCGGGAGGCTGGAGGCCGAAAATAAGTATTGACACGGGGCGTCGTCTCGTCGTTACAGTGCCTGATGATCCTGGGACAGAACTTCAGGAAGCTTCGGGCACCGATGGTCCTGGCACGCGGGACGATCGAGAGAGTAAGAACGCAAGACCGACCGAAAGGTGAGCGCTAGTGGCCTGCATCCGTAAGCGTCGCGGCAAGTGGGTCGTCGATTATCGAGACGGTGCGGGGATTCGCCGGTGGAAGACCTTTGAGAAGAAGCACGAGGCCGAAGACTTCCTGGATGAGGAGCGGCCCAAGACTCGACAGTGGAGCCAACCGGCTGTTGATCCCAATCTGACCTGTTCGGAGTACGCTGAGCGGTGGCTAGAGCTGATCAAGCCAACCATCAAGCGACGCACCTACCTCCGCTATGAAGAACTCTGGCGCGTTCATCTCAAACCGGTCTTCGGAGAGATCCGCGTCCACCAGCTCCATCGAGGCCAGATCAAGGCCTTTCTCGCCCACAAGTTGACCGAACTGAAACCCTCCCACTTGAAGAAGCAAGCGGAGAGCAGGCCGAAGCCGCTTTCCCGCAATACCGTTCGCAACATTCATGCGGCCCTGCGCGCGATGCTCCGTGCGGCGGTGGATGATGGGCTGCTCGTCGCCAATCCGGCCGAAAAGCTCGGCCGCCAATTCCGCCTCGTGACACCAAAGGCAACTCGGCAAGAGGAAATTAAGGCGATGACACGGGAGCAACGACGGCTCTTCTTAGAGACGGCTGCGAGAGTAGTACCGCGTTATTACCCGCTGTTCTTTACCCTGGCCGGAACGGGCATGCGGCTTGGGGAAGCGTTAGCCTTACAGCCTGAGGACGTGGACGTGCTCCGGCAGGAGATCCGGGTCTCGAGGACGCTCTGGGAGGGATCAATTGAGACGCCAAAATCCGGCCACGGGCGAACCGTGGATATTTCTCGAGCCCTCGCTGAGGTGCTGGCTCGGTGGGAGGTGCAGCGAAAGGCTGAAATCCTAAAGCGGGGATTGGGGGAAGTATCCACGCTTTTCTATTCTGAGGCGGGAACGCCGCTGGACGATAGCAACGTCCGCAAGTTCATGAGGCGGGTGTTAAAGAAGGCCGGACTCCCACTTCATTTCACACCACACTGTCTTCGGCATACCTATGCCTCATTGCTCCTGCAGCAAGGTGAATCTCTCGCGTACGTCCAACGGCAACTTGGTCATGCGAGTATTCAGCTGACCGTGGATACCTACGGCAAGTGGTTGCCGATCGGGAATAAGGGTGCGGTTGAGCGACTGCATCAGGTTGGAGCCGTGGAAAGTGGTAGCAAAATGGTAGCAAACTGGAGGGGTGACCTTGCTAAGTGCTGGAGCTGGCGAGAGGACTCGAACCTCCAACCGGCGGTTTACAAAACCGCTGCTCTGCCGATTGAGCTACGCCAGCTTTCCAGCGGAATCA
>FWPU01004944.1_pt1 | contig 30020 bp, 20 predicted proteins | sample 2228361 | NCBI WGS metagenome assembly FWPU01 (sample SAMEA103939777, study PRJEB20133) | metagenome | reverse complement strand
CGGAGTGGAGTGCCGTTGGAACGCCACACTCAACTGTAAGTGTGCGACGATGGGTAGCAACAGTCAGGCACGGAACGGAGTGGAGTGCCGTTGGGACGCCACTCCGCTGCGCTGCGTGGCTGACTACGAACATTTTGGGGATAGGCTCTAAGCCTTGCTGGGGTCATACCAGTTGACACCTGGGTTTGGGTTCCACGTCTGCGCGAACCGATACCCCTTGGCGTGACCGTCCACAAAGACGAAGTTGGAACCTTCCTGATGACGTCTGGTGGCAACCTCCGTCAATGGGTTGATGCGTGGCCAGGCTGTAACGTAACTCTTGATATATCACAACCGCAACACCACTCCTACGCGCAGGGTGAGGCGAGCACGGTCAGGACCCAACCCTGTGCCCGCTCCGACCTTCACGTTCAACCGCTCACTCACATCGCCGTAGATGCCTAACAGGACTTCGTGACTGCTGTGACTTTTGAACTGTCCCTGCGCCTCGACCCCCCAACCCCAGCGGCGTGTCACGTCAGGGCGGAAGCCAACCGCGTAGCCGAATTCCACTCCTTCCTCGCTGCCTTGCTCCCGTTCGCCGATGAGGTTGAAAGTGAAGTCTGACTTCCCATGCGGATGCGCTATGACGAGCCGCCCCTCCCATCGGTTGTGACCATCGTCAAGGTGAGCCGATTCAAACTCTGTGGTGAGAGCGAGCCGCCACAACGCGCGCGATGCGGACGGCGTCAGTTGGTAGCGCAGCGCCAGCGCGGTGGATTCGTAGCGGAAGGGCGTGTTGCCCTCCGCCTGACCGTGTCCGACAGAAGAAAAGCGACGTAGCGCCTGTCCGCTTTCCTCCCCTTCATGTTCCCCATGTTCGTCGCCGTGCGACGCCTCAACGGAGGAACGGCTTCTCTGCGCGTGACCGTGTAACTCCACAGCAAATCGGGGTGATATGCCCAGCAACAGAGCGGGCGAGGCGGCAAGGGTCCGCCCGGCGCGGTGTCTGACGAAGTCCAGGGTGGAGAAAAAGTAAGCCTCCCTGGGGTGCGGCAATTCGTAGGTTTCGACGATGAGAAATGTTTTCCCGTGATGCGCTTCAGCGGGAACGGGACAGAGCAACCCCGCCCCCATTGCCACAAACATAAGCGACCCGCTGAGCGCATAGCCCACCAGTCTCTTTCTCATGGCTGTCTCCTTTCTTCGAGTTTTAGAGGGATACTTTGGAGTAAACGGAAAGGAGTCAGCCAGTCTTGGGAGGTCGTTCCAGCAAAAGCGGAAATCCTGAAGCGATGCGTGAGTGCGAAGGGGGGGAAGAAGTTCCGACTGCGCCGCCCCACTGACCCATCTGCCGCGCGTCGCCGCAAGGTGCGGATATTGAACGACCGTTTTCGTTGTGCCGCCCAGCGGCTGGTCGCAGACCGCCGAGAGAGCCATCGCTTGAACGGGCGAATGAGCCGACTGGCAGCAGCACCACTTTTCGCCAGGGCAGTTCAGACAGAAGCACGGGTGCGAAGGGCGTGAAGAATTCTCTCCCCCCTGCCGGGCGGGCGCACGCCAGCCCACCCCCAGGAGGCTGTAGGCAATCAACACCAGAACTGCCAGTCCCCGACGAGGTATTCGTCTCATCTCACCTCACACATCATCAACAGAGCGGCAACGGGTTAAACAAGCAAGACGGGCAGCAGGTTCCCTATATGCCTGCTTGCAGTATTTGCGCCGCCTTCTGAGCGTAGCGAAGAATCTCGCCGTTCGAGACCCTTCGCTACGCTCAGGGTGACGGTTTTGTTAGGCGCTCTTAGCCTGTATGCCCGCTCGCCCATTCCCTCACCCGTCCCTTCACGCGCTGCTCAATCTCATCCCGCACCCCCCGAAACACTTTCAGCACCTCCTCCCGCGTGCCCGTCGCTTTCGCGGGGTCGGGCAGATTCCAGTGTTCGACGCGGACGTGAGCGGGATAGACGGGGCAACTTTCGGCGGCGTCGCCGCAAAGCGTGATGACGAAATCTACGTCACGCGGCACGGCATCCAGACCTTTCGACGTTTGCGCGGAGAGGTCCACACCCTTCTCGCGCATGACCTCCATCGCCATCGGGTTCACCGTCGTCGGGTGCGTGCCCGCGCTGTAAACTTCCAACGCATCGCCGCCGAAGCGACGCGCAAAACCTTCCGCCATCTGACTGCGGCAACTGTTGCCGGTGCACAAAAACAGAACGCGAGACTTGGTAGGCATAGCAATAGGAAATTGGGAAATTGGGAAATTAGGAAATTGGGAGATTGGGAAAAATTGCCTTTCCTCCGCTCTTTAATCTTCCAGTTCTTCAATCTCCTCGCTGCTCGTTTTGTATTCTGTCGGTTCTTCGCGCACTTGGGATGTCCATTGACGACGTTGGGAGATGATCGTGTTGAGCCAGCGTAGTCCAGCGTTGGCCCGATTGATGTAGTTCTCGGCTTGTTCAGGAGTCAGTAGACGGCGTGCTCGTGCGCGCTGCAGCCAGCGGCGCGTTTCTTTGAGAGAACCGCGAGCAATGTAGCAAAATTGAAGTTTGTCCTTGATGGAATACCGCCCATCGCCTTCCACCAGATTTGCGCCTATTGAATCCGCCGCGCGAATCAGTTGTTTGCCAACGGTATCTTGGGCAAGCGAATGCCATGTCAGCACAACATCCCAAATTTCATCAGACAGCCGCTCCAATTGCTCAAACATCTCAAAGTCTTCAATGGACCGCCATCCTTCATGTTCTGACATCATCATCTCCCCTTCCGCCCAATCTCCCAATCTCCCAATCTCCCAATTTCCCAATTTCCCAATTTCCTAATTTCCTAATTTCCCAATTTCCTAATTTCCCTCCCTGTGCATCCGCGCCAACTGCTTGAGTTCTCCTGTTTCCATGTAATAGACCCGCTCGGCGACGTTGGTGGCGTGGTCGGCGACGCGCTCGAGACGGCGGGCGACGAGGATGAGATACGCGCCCTGTCGGGCGCACGTCGAGTCTTTTTCGACGAAGCGCACGATGTCGTTGAAGACCCTCTCGTAAACCGCGTCCACCTTGTCATCGTCACGGCATACTTGCACGGCGCGTTCGGTGTCGCGGTCTACAAACGCCTGCACCGCATTGCGAATCATCGCCGTTGCCAGTTGCGCCATGAGAGGGATGTCCTCCAACGGCTTAAAGTAGGGCTGTCCTGCCAGTTGTTTGACCGCCTGCGCAATATCGGCGGCGTAATCGCCGATGCGCTCCAAGTCGGTGATGACTTTTAGCGCGGTGGCAATCGTGCGCAGGTCGCGGCTCATCGGCTGCTGCAACGCCAGGAGACGCATCGAGGTTGTTTCGATGTTCAAGTCCATCTCATCGGCGGTGTCGTCCATGCGAATGACCTCGTCGGCGAGTTGAACGTCCTGCCGCATCAGCGCGTCCATCGCCCTGTCCAGCATCTCCACCACGAAACTCCCCATGCGCACGACGTCGCCGTGTAGTTGGCGTAATTGTTCGTCGAAAGATTGTCTCATGCTCTCCATTATAACACCCTTTATCCGAACCGTCCACGCACGAACCCATCGGTGCGCGGGTCTTGCGGTCGCTCGAAAAGGTCCACCGTCGCCCCCATCTCAATTAACTCGCCCTCCAAAAAGAACCCCGTGCGGTCGGCGATGCGCGAGGCTTGGAATAAGTTGTGGGTAACGATCACAACGGCATAGCGACTTTTCAGTTGCAGCAGCAACTCTTCAATGCGGAATGTCGAAATCGGGTCGAGCGCGGAGCATGGCTCGTCGAGCAGAATCACTTCGGGGTCCACGGCGAGGCACCGCGCAATGCACAACCGCTGCTGCTGCCCTCCCGACAAATCCATCGCCGACTGGCGGAGTTTGTCCTTCACCTCATCCCACAGCGCCGCCGCGCGCAGGCTGCGCTCCACGAGGTCAGGCAGTGCGCGTTTGTTGACGCCGTGAATGCGCGGACCGTAGGCAACGTTGTCGAACACAGACATCGGAAAGGGATTGGGCTTCTGGAAGACCATGCCGACGCGCTTGCGCAGTTCCACGACATCTATGCTTCTGTCGTAAATATCCACCCCATCCACCCATACCTTGCCCTCCACGCGCGCGGTGCGGATGAGGTCGTTCATGCGGTTGAGACAGCGCAGAAACGACGACTTGCCACAACCCGATGGTCCGATGAGGGCGGTGATGGCGTGGTCGTGAATGTCCACCGATACGTTTTTCAGCGCGTGCATCCGTCCATAGGAGAGGTTCAACTGGCGCACGCTGATTTTACTGGGTTCGCTTTGCGTTGCTTTTCCTGTCAATGCGTTCACCTCAAAGTCGCTTGTTACCATTGTAACCTCCTCTGGAACCGGTTGCGCAAGTAGATGGCGATGGCGTTCATGAGTATCAGCATGGTCAGCATCACGACGATGGCGGCAGCGGCGTTGGCGTGAAAATCTGTCTGCGGGCGAGAAATCCAGTTGAACGCCTGAATGGGCAGCACCGTGAATGGGGACTTGAGGCTGTCGGGCAGAAAGGCAATATACGTGAGCGCGCCGATGGTGATGAGCGGCGCGGTTTCGCCGATGGCGCGGGAGAGGGCTAAGATGATGCCCGTCAGGATGCCCGGCAAGGCGAGGGGCAGCACCTGACGGCGTATGGTTTGCCACTTCGTCGCGCCCAACGCTAACGACGCTTCGCGGAGGGACGTCGGCACCGTGCGCAGCGCCTCGCGGGCGGCGATGACGATGACGGGCAAAATCAGCAGCGCCATCGTCGCTGCCCCCGCCAGCAAACTCCGGTCAAAACGCATCCAGCGCACGAACAACTGCAATCCCAGCAATCCGTAAATGATGGACGGCACCCCCGCGAGGTTGGCGATGTTGAGTTCAATGAACCTGGTCAGACGATTCACAGGGGCATATTCTTCGAGGTAAACCGCCGCGCCAATCCCCAACGGAATCGCAAACACCGCCGTTAATATCATCAGGTAAAAACTGCCGACGATGGCGGACAGCGCGCCCGCTTGCGCGGGACGGCGCGACGGAAAACTTGTGACGAACTGTTTGTTCAGACGCGGCAGCGCATCCATCAGCACGTCCACTATCAGTGTGAGCAGCACCAGCAGGGCTAAGGTGACGGCGATGAGGGCGATGCCTTGAAACATCAACTCCGCCCGCCGTCTGCGGGCGAAGCGCGCGTCTGTTGACGCCTGGTTCAAAGCGGTGGTAATTGTCGAATCTTTTGCAGTCATAAGCGAGCAGTCACTAACAAAGATGCAGGGATGCAGGGATGCAGAAGATGCAATTGCATCCTTGTATCCTTGCATCTTTGCATCCTTCTCATGCGTACGCCCTCCGATACCGCTCCCGCAGCCACAGGCTGATGAGGTTGAGCAGGAGCGTGCTGAGGAACAGCATCATCCCGACCGCGAAGATGGTGTTGTATTCCAGTGTGCCGTGCGGCGTGTCGCCCAAAGACACTTGAACGATGTAAGCCGTCATCGTCTCGATGGGCACAAGCGGATTGAGCGTCAACACCGGCTGCTGCCCGGCGGCAATGGCGACGATCATCGTTTCACCGACCGCGCGGGAGATGGCTAAGATGAACGAAGCCGTGATACCCGACAGGGCAGCGGGCAGGATGGTGCGAAAGATCATCTGCAAGCGCGTGGCGCCCAACGCATACGCGCCGTGTTTGAGGCTTTCTGGCACGGCATAAATCGCGTCCTCACTGAGCGAGGCGACCATCGGTAGAATCATGAACCCCATCACGATGCCCGGCGCGAGCGCGTTAAATCCTGCCAACGAAGGGATGAACCGCTGGAACAGGGGAGTCACGAACAGCAGGGCAAAGTAGCCGTAAACGACGGTGGGGACGCCCGCCAGCACTTCGAGGATGGGCTTAATCATGCGCCGCAATCGCTCCGGGGCGAACTCGCTCAGGTAAATCGCAATCAACAACCCTAATGGCAGCGACACCACCATCGCAATCGCGGAGATGAGCGCGGTGCCGCACAGCAACGGCAGAATCCCGAAGTGCTTGTCGGCAAACAGCGGCGTCCACTGCGTATCGGTGAGGAACTCCTTCAACGAAACCTTCCTAAAGAATTGGAAGGTTTCCACTGATAAGACGACGACAATCCCAATTGTCGTGAGGATGGACACCAACCCACACGCGAGAAGGACCAGATGAATGATTTGCTCACCGATGCGCCAGCGGCGTCGCTGCATGATTGCTTCTCTGGAGTAATGGAGTAGTGGAGTAGTGGAAAAATACCTCTCCAATACTCCATCACTCCAATACTCCATCGCTTCACGTCCATCCATTCAATCAGCGGCACGTCTAAGGCGACACGGCTTCTTTCTTGAGCAGGTCTTCCAGTTTCACGCCAACCTCAGCGCCGTGCCCGCCGAAAACAGAGCCGACCATCCGCTTCCGAAACCGCTCCTGCGCCGCTTTGTAAACGGCAGGTTGCAGCGGCACGTAGCCGACCTCTTTGACCAACTTCGCAGCGTTCTTCAGGTAGAACTCGACGAACGCTTTCACCTCGGGGCGGTCCGCCGATTTGCGGTTGACATAGATGAAGATGGGGCGCGCCAGCGGTTGATAAACGCCCTTGACGACGTTTTCCACGCTGGGCAATTGTGCGCCCTTACCGTTGTTGTCCTTGCCGTCGTCAATAGCAACGGCTTTGAGTCTGTTTTTGTTTTCGAGGTAGTATGCCATCCCGAAGTAACCCAGCGCGTTCACATCGTTCGCCACGCCCTGCACCAGCACGTTATCGTCCTCGCTGGCGGTGTAGTCGCCGCGACTGGCGCGCTCCTTGCCGCAGATGGCTTCAGTGAAGTAGTCGAAGGTGCCGGAGTCCGTGCCCGGACCGAACAATCGAATCGGCTGGTTGGGCCAGTCATCGCGCACCTGATTCCAGCGGGTGATTTTGCCCTGCGCCGCTGGCTCCCAGATTTTCTTCAGTTCCGCGACGGTCATGGACTTACACCAGGTATTGCGCGGGTTCACCACAACGGAGAGCGCGTCGTATGCCACCGGCAGTTCAATATACTGGATACCGTTCTGCTTGCACAGCGCGACTTCCGACTCTTTGATGGGACGAGAGGCGTCGGAGATGTCCGTCTCGCCCGCGCCGAACTTCTTGAACCCGCCGCCCGTGCCCGAAATGCCGACCGTCACTTTCACACGCGGCGCGACCTTGCCGAATTCCTCAGCCACCGCCTCCGTAATCGGATAGACGGTGCTGGAACCGTCCACCTTGACCGTGCCCGACAGGTTGCCCTGCCCGATGGCTTGACCGCCGATGAACAACGTCACAGCCATCAATCCTAACGTCGTCCAGTTCAGCCACTTCGTAAAAATGGATTGCGCCTTGCGGCGTGAGTCTTTTTGTTTTTGAAACATCGTTGATTGCTCCTGAGAAGAGTCGTTAAAACGTTAGAACGTTCCAACGTTCCAACATTCCAACGCGCTAATACCTGACCTGCGTTCGCAGGGTGATGAGGCTCAGTTTGCCCGATTTCGCGTCATCGTCCAGTCGCTCCACGGCAAGCATGTAGCGCACACGGTCGCTGGCATCGTAAACGATGCCCACCAGCGGTCCGCTGATGGTGTTGCCCTCGGTGTTCGTGTCGGGGTCATATTGCTGGTAGCGCGCCAGAAGCGTGAACTTGCTACCCTTGGGTTGGTGCGCCATTTGCAGGTATCCGCCCCGCACGTCCGTGTTGCTGACCGTCGCCGTGCTGCCTGTCCTCGGAAAGTCGCCTTCGCCCGCGCCTAACTGCAACTGCACGTTCCACGGCGCCCGGTCATACTGCACGTCCGCCATCCAGCGGGTCTTGTTGACGCGCACCTTATTGGTGGCATCGTTCGTGTACTTGCCGCCCAGAAACGCAAGTCGACCGGAGACGGGTTGAGTCGGGAAGTGAACGGCAACGATGTAATTCTTGCTCGTCTGCCCGTTCCCCGCGACCTGATTGATACCCCGCCCGTTGAACAACCCCAGTTGCAACAGCGGCGAGGTTTTGCTCTCGGCTTGCAGCGGAAACTCCAAAACCACGCCACGGTCGCGCTCGCCGGGAACAGAGCGCGTGTTAATCAGCGCGCGCTCCGGGGTCAAGCGGTGACTGGATGACTCCAGAATCTGGTAACTCAACGGCACCTTGAACTGCCCCAGACGCAGTTTTGTCTTCTTCGCGCTGTTCAGGTTCAACTCCACGAAAGCGTCCTTCAACTCCACGTCTGCATCGTTGATTTCCGGCTGCAAGGTCAGCGACGCCAGCGGGGAGAGCGAAGCGTCCACCTTAAAGCGCGCCCGCCGCACATCAAAGCGGCTGATTTTGTTCCCTTCGCCAGACTCGTGGAAATACTGCCCCTGAATGTAACCGGAGAACTTGACCGAAGGCGAAGCAGGTTTCGCCGCATCCGCCTTCTTCTCCTCCGCGACCTTCGTCACCCGCTGCGCCTCCAAAGCGGCAATGCGCTGCAAGGCTTCGTTCAGCGCCTGTCGAAGATACTCCACCTCCGTCTCAAGGTTGCGCTCTTTGGTGTTCTTGACCAGCGCGGTTTTGTCCTTATTCCCCTCAGCGCGTGCGGTTTTTTCGGGGTCTGCCGGCGTCTTCTGCGCGAACGCGGCGGGAGTGACGAGGGCTACCGTTGCTGAAATTGCTAACGCCCAGAATATGTTTCTCAAGTCTTTATCTCTCCTTTCATCTCATTGGGAAGGTGAATCCGGTGAATCTGTTGTCTGCTGGACGTCCCATGCTCTGCGTTACGTTTTTGCTGTGTTCCCCCTTTCTGTCAATTCTGAGGAGCGAACCTCAAGAGAACTTCAAGAGAAGTTCAAGGGAAGATTAAGAAGCAAGTTTCTCTTGAGGCTGTTTCCTCAAATTCCGTTTATGAAAGGTTCACCTTATACGTCCAAGAGTTACGCAGTTGAGCACAAAAGCATTCTTTTGTGCTCAACTGCGTAACTCTTGACGTCTTTGCAAAGGATTTTAGCTAGAGAAGTTCAAAGGAACATTAAGGCGAGGTCAAGCGGGGGTTAAATCTGGCTCTCAGAGTGTGTCTTGAAAGTCCATCGTCCGCTGGTTTCCCACGATAGAAATCATGGGCTACAATGACAAAGTCCAATGCCTCGGACTCAAAACGTGGTCAGTTCAGTTCACAGGGCTTTGTCATCGGTCATCACTGCGAATCAGAGGGAGCCGAGCCCCTTGTGGGCGTCGGGGGTTCCCCCGAACCGCCCCCGCGGCTCTACGCGGCGCAAACGACATCCATAAGGGGCTCGGCTTCGGTGTCAACGCGGCAAAGAGCATCTGCGCGCATAGTCGGGAAACCGTCGAATCTGCCTACGGATACACCACCGCGCCCGACTGCGGATTCCATAGATCCACGTCACCGCCCCCCCCTGCTGGCGCAATCTGGTAAGCGACGCACAGGGCAGGATTGAACCGGCAAACGAGCGGTCCGTATTGCCGCCCCCACGTAATCTTTGGATTCAACGCCTTCACGTGCCCGTCGCAGAAGAGAAAATTAGAGAGTCCGCCGTGATAGGTCTGCGGCGCGCCAATGGGCAACGGCGGCGTTGCCGAGGTGACTCCCGTGTTGAAGTAAGGGGAGCCGTTGCGGTTGACGGCACCGTTGGGGTTCTGCGCGGCTTCGAACAGCAATATCAGTTGCGCGGGTTGGGCCGCCAGGTCGGTGTTCATTCCGTCGAAATAGCCAGCTGGACCTGTAGCACAGCGGCGTGCGGTCACGACTTGTCCCGGGTGCGCCGCGCGAATATAGTCATTCATAGAGAAGTTCTGTCCTGGGGAGAAAACGTTGTCTCGACCGGGAATAGCATTGGGGCACGACCAGACGTTGCTTCCTCCGTTGCCGCGCTGTCTGACATAGGGCCAAATGCCGCCGATGTCTTTCCCCAACCCCGGGCCCGCCGACTGTACCCAGCCGTTACGCGGGAAATCGCAAAACCCTCCCACGGTGAGCGCCTGCCCGCCCGGTGTCGGGAACTTTCCGTCGTAATCGGTGGCATACATGAGGAAGCCCATCCCCAACTGCTTCAGGTTTGACTGACACGATGCCTGCCGCGCTTTGTCGCGCGCGCGCGCAAACACCGGCATCAAAATCGCCGCTAAAATGGCGATGATGGCAATGACGACGAGAAGTTCAATCAACGTGAATCCCACACTGATACGATGATGTCTCATTGTTCCTCCTCCTATCTACCGAGGTTCTTGGATATCGCACCGTCTTTGCCGCATCCTATACCACATAGCTTCTTGCTGCCACTCCATCATCAAGTTCAGCGCTGCGCCGAGCCGCTTTGCCATCTCCTCTGAAGAGCATCCCCGCTCGTGTGCCATGTCGTGGATTACGGCAAGGTAAGACGCAAAATGAGGGTCCTTGTTGAAACGTTCAACCGTTTCTGTGAACTGCTGAAAGTCCTCTGCCAGCAGCGTGAACGCCTTGCGCACCTTGTCCTCGCGGTGGATAATAGACATAAACAAATACCCCTTTGTGTGAACGTGATGACTCTACTCCCGTCACGAAATGGGGAACAGCGCCAATTACTCCACAACGCATAAGCAGTTCTCTGTGCCGAAGGCGTTGCTGACGCGCACCTCGCAGGCAGGGTCGTCGCGCCATTCTCCGTCCACGATAAACCTGTATTCGTAAATGCCTGACGCGAGGTGAAGCGTCGTTTTCCAGAAACCGTCTTTATGCTTTTTCAGCGGCACGGGTTCCCAATGGCTGAAATCGCCCGCAACCAAAACCTCCTGCGATTCAGGAGTGAACAGACTGAAGGCAACTTTGGACAGTTTAACGGTTCTCTGCGCCTTGAGTTTGTGGTTGGTTTTTCCGGCTTTTCGGGTGTTGCTTCTCATAGACTCCCTCCTCTCTTCATGCTGCGCAATAGGCGTCAGTCGCTCCACGCAACGTGATAGCCACTTGTTTGCACAGCGCGTCCACGTCCGATGATTTCAGCAGAAACGTCGCCCCGAAGACTTGCGCTTTGTCGTGGAAGTCGGGACGCCCCGTATTCCAGATGATAGGCGTCCGACTTGCACCTTTCAGCAGGCGCGACCACACCTCTCCGTCCTCATGCGACGGTTCCAGCACGATGACATCCGGCGCGACGGCAGCCGTCCAGCTCAATGCTTCGTTGCCGTCGCACGCGGGCAGAACGGTGTAACCTTCGTCCTCCAACGCTTGCGTGTAGAGAATTCTGAGCGGTTCATAGTTTTCAATCAGCAGAACAGTAGCGTTCGTCATTAGAATCGCTGCCTCCTTGAGTTATCTCCAGTTGAATTTGCGCATCAACTCATCCAGATTAGTCACCTTGCCGGAGTTCGAGCCGTTGTGCCCATTTCCGTTCTGGTTGACCGCGCCCGCCAGCGCCGGCACTCCCGCCACGATGAGTTCAGCGGTCAACTCTGCAGAAGGAACGGCGACGTCCTCCAGGCAGTTGATCTCCTCCGTCACCTCTTCCTCTTCGTAGAACAGCGACGACTCGCCGTTGAAGTCCCATTCTCTCAGCACTTCGAAGATGACGACGAGACGGGGATGGCACTTGTCCACGCGCTTGACCATCTCGATGTCCACGATGCGGCTCTCGTTTACGCGCAAGCCGCCGCACACGAGGTCTTGCGCCACCTTGAGTCCGCTGTCCAAATAGCACCGAAACGGCGAGGCGAAGTAAAACTCGTAGCGCAGGTGCAGATATTCCTCGTCAAAGTTCTTCGTCCAGTCGCCTCTCAGCAGTCCCTTCAAATACACCCAAAGAAACTTGTGCTCCAGAGCCGATTTGTACCGCGCGGCGTCCGCGCTGAGGAACCTCCGCCCGTCGTGCGTATTATACTGCTGGTGCAGGCTGGGCGGCAGGGGCAGGATGAATTTGAATCGCATGGTCTCATTTCTCCTTCTGGCACTTTTTTTGCGGAGGGTGGATACGCTATGTCCTCTGCGTCTTGCAGCCCACGCAAAACTCAGAACCGTCATCTATTTTGAGTCATAAAGGTCAAGAGGACTTCAAAACCGCTTCAAGGACTGGTTAAATCTGCAATAGCGCGTGCGCGGCGCTGACAGACTCAGGACAGAACCGCACGATGGATAATTGACAGATATTGCTAGAACGTGACACAATAAATGTTATGGGATGGTATAATTTGTCGGTGTCGTAAGAAGAGGAGAAGCGAATATGTGCGGTATCGTGGGATACATCGGAGACAAATCCGCCGTATCCGTGCTGATGGTCGGCTTGACGAAATTGGAGTATCGCGGCTACGACTCGGCGGGGGTGGCGGTCATCAACGGTGGACAGGTGCAGGTGTGCAAACGCGTCGGAAAGTTGCACGTTCTCGCGGAGAGTTTGAAGGAGGAGCCAATTGATGGGCACATCGGGCTGGGCCATTCGAGATGGGCTACGCATGGCGCCCCCACTGAAACGAACGCCCACCCGCACAGCGATTGCACGGGGCGACTCCATGTCGTTCACAACGGCATTATCGAGAACTACCACGAACTGCGCGAGGAGTTGCAGGCAGCAGGACATCAGTTTGAATCGGAAACCGACACCGAATCCGTCGCCCATCTCATCGAAGCCCATTATCGGGGCAACCTCGCCGAAGCCGTGCGGCGCGCGCTGTCTCGCGTGCGGGGCAGTTTTGCGCTCGTCGTGTTGTGCCAGGATGAACCTGATAAACTCGTCGTCGCCCGCCGTCAAAGCCCGCTGCTGTTGGGATTGGGGCAGGGCGAAAACTTCGTGGCGTCCGACGTGCCCGCGTTGCTGCGTTACACGCGGAACGTGATTTTCCTTGACGATGATGAGATGGCGGTTGTGACGAGAGAGGGGGTTGAAGTTACCGACCTCGAAGGTCGCCCCCACCACAAAACCTCGGTTCACATTGATTGGGATGCCGCCGCTGCCGAACGGGGCGGTTATCCCCATTTCATGCTCAAAGAGATCAACGAGCAACCGGAGGTCATTCGCCGCATCGTGTCGCGCTATACCAACGAGGACAGGACGCAGATTCGCCTCGACGAGATGAATCTGAGCGACGACGAGTTGCGCAACGTGCGGCGCATCTGCATTCAGGCGTGCGGCACGTCGTGGCACGCGGGACTGGTCGGGCGATTGCTACTCGAACGCCTGCCGTGCATTCCCGTTGACACCGACATCTCCTCCGAATTCCGCTACCGCAACGCGATTTTGGAGCCGAATACTTTGGTGGTAGGTATCAGTCAATCGGGCGAAACTGCCGATACCTTGGCGGGTATCCGCGAGGCGCGGAGTCGGGGGTTGAAAGTCGTTTCGGTGGTCAACGTGCCCGGCTCCAGCGTCGCCCGCGAATCGGATGGCGTGATTTACACCCACGCCGGACCGGAAATCGGCGTCGCGTCCACCAAAGCCTACACCGCGCAAATTGCCGCGCTCTATCTGTTCGCTTTGCGCCTGGGTCAACTGCGGGGGAAGGTGGACAACGCGCGTTTGCAGCGGCGGCTAAAGCGTTTGGAAGAGGTGGCGACGCAGATGGAAGAAGTGCTGGGGCAAGAGAAGCGCATCAAGGCGATTGCGCAGGAGTTTTATCAGGCGCGGGACTTCATCTTCATTGGGCGCGGCTTCGGCTACCCCAGCGCGTTGGAGGGCGCGTTGAAGTTGAAGGAGATTTCTTACATCCACGCCGAGGGCTATCCAGCGGGCGAACTTAAGCACGGTCCAATTGCCTTGATTGACGAGAAGATGCCCGTCGTCGCCATCGCGACGCGAAGCGAAGAGGATTTGGAAACCAGCAAGACGCTTTACGAAAAGATTCTGAGCAACATTCAGGAGGTCAAAGCCCGCAAGGGCAAGGTCATCGCCATTGCTGCGCAGGGCGACGCCGCCATCGCGCAATCGGCGGACCACGTCATTTATATTCCCGAAGTGACTTACTCGTTCACGCCGTTCCTTGTTGCGCTGCCGCTGCAACTGCTCGCCTACCACATCGCCGTCTTGCGCGGCTGCGATGTCGACCAGCCGAGGAATCTGGCGAAGAGCGTGACGGTGGAGTGATGGAGTGATGGAGTGATGGAGCATTGAAGAGGTGTTTCTCCAATACTCCAATACTCCAATACTCCAATACTCCATCACCCCACCACTCCATTTGAAGGTGATACACCTTGAGTCTGATTGAAAAGTTCGAGGGGCGCGACGCGAAGGTTGCCGTCATCGGCATGGGCTACGTTGGGCTGCCGCTGGCGATTGAGTTGGGGAATGTGGGGTTTGAAGTGTGGGCGGTGGATGTGGACGAGCAGCGCGTTGAGATGCTGCGCGGCGGCAAGTCCTACATCGTTGACGTGCCCGATGCCGACGTTCAGAGATTGCGCGAAGCGCGCAAGTTGCGCCCCACGTCCGACCCGCGCGTGTTAGAACGAGTGGACGCGGTGATGATTTGCGTACCCACGCCGCTGACGAAAACCCGCGAACCCGATTTGTCCTACGTCATTGCGGCGACGGAAAACGTGGCGTGTCATCTTCAGCCCGAACAGCTCGTCGTGCTGGAAAGCACCACCTATCCGGGGACGACGGAGGAAATCGTCCTGCTCCGTTTGCAGAAGATGGGCTGGGAAATCGGGCGCGATTTTCACCTCGCCTTCTCGCCAGAGCGCATTGACCCCGGCAACAAGAAATACACCCTGCGCACCGTGCCCAAAGTGGTTGGCGGCTTGACGCCCGAATGCACCAAAGTTGCGTGCGCCCTCTACGGTCAAATCGTCGACCGCGTCGTCCCCGTCTCCTCGCCCAAAGTCGCCGAGTTGACGAAGTTGTTGGAAAACATCTTCCGCAGCGTCAACATCGCGCTCGTCAACGAACTCATGCTGCTGTGCGACCGCATGGGCATAGACGTATGGGAGGTCATCGAAGCGGCTTCGACCAAACCTTACGGCTTTATGAAGTTCACGCCGGGCCCGGGATGGGGTGGTCATTGTATCCCCATTGATCCTTTCTACCTCTCATGGAAGGCGAAAGAATACGAATTCCACACCAAGTTCATCGAATTATCCGGTGAGGTCAACACCTCGATTCCGCATTACGTTCTGTCGAAAGTCACCGACGCGCTGAACGCGCAGGGGAAGAGTTTGAAGGGTTCGAGGGTGTTGATGTTGGGCTTGGCATACAAGGCGGACGTAAACGACGTGCGTGAGTCACCGTCACTCAAGGTCGCCGAACTGCTCCTCAGCAAGTCCGTCAACCTCGTCGTCAACGACCCGTATGTTGAGTCGGCGCAATGGAACGGACACCCGCTCATCTCGCAGGAATTGACGGCTGACCTCATTCGTCAAGCCGATTGCGTGCTGCTCATGACCAACCACAGCGCGTACGACTACGCCTGGATTGCGAAGGAAGCGAACTTGATTGTGGACACCCGCAACGCCTTCGCGGGGCAGGAGGGGCGGATTGTTAAACTGTGAATTGGAGTCATGGAGTGTTGGAGTGATGGAGTGAGGCGACAATACTCCCTTATTCCATCACTCCATTACTCCGCCGAAGGCATGATGTCGCCTGTTCGCATCTGTCTCGTCGGCGCGGGGTGGACGGCGTGCAATCACTTCGCGGGATATTCTGCGATTCCTGAAAAGGCGCGGGTAGTCGTGTGCGTGGCGCGGACGGAGTGGAGCAAGGACCGCGCGCGGCAGTGGGTGCCCACGCCGAAGATTTTTGATTCGTTTGAGGAGGCGATGACGGACGGCGATTTCGACGCCGTGGATTTGTGCGTGCCGCACCACTTGCACGCCCCGATGATTCTGACTGCACTCCGCGCTCACAAGCACGTCCTCGTTGAAACGCCGACCTGCATCACGCTCGATGAATGTCGTCAACTCCGCCTTGCCGTGCATGAGCATCCCCATCTGAAAGCCGCGACTGCGCACGTCGTCCGCGTGTGGCGCACGTATCAGCAAGCGAAACAACTCGTCAGCGACGGAGCGATTGGCGAGGTGTTCCATGCCTACAGCGACTACGCTCACAAGCCCGACCCGAACGAATATCCCAGCCGCGGACGCTGGGGTTACAGCCTCGTTTACACGGGGCGACTCAGCATCAGTTACCACACCGTCGACCTGCTGCGCTGGATGGTCGGCGACGTGGAGGAAGTTTACGGCGACTACAACGACGACGCGAAGATAGCGATTCTGCGTTTCAAAAACGGCGCGATGGGCGAAGTCATGACCAGCGGCTCCGTTGTGCGTCCCTACACTTTAGCCATGACGCTGCACGGACGCACGGGCACAATTCAGTGTTACTTCCACGAAAACGTCCTCAAAGGCTACCTGCACACATCGGCGGAGTGGCAACCCGTCGAACTGGAACCCCAACCCCTGCACGGACGCGGCACGCCCGAATGGAAAGACGAAATGGAATCCTTTGTGGACGCCATCCGCGAGGACAAACAACCTGTCTGCCCGCTTACCGATGGCATTGCGACGGTGGAGACTTGCCTTGCGATTGATACGGCAATGACAGTGGGGACAAGAGTGCGGGTGAGGCAGTAGATAGCAGAACTGTAAAACACAAAGGAAAGGGGCTGACATCGCTGCCAGCCCCTTGCGTTATAGCGCACTGTATTAGGTTGCGTCACTTCACCACAATCTCCAGTCCCTTCGCCACATCTCTTGTCGTCGGCGTGTAGTAGTCGTACGCCTGCGTGCGCGGGACTTTGGCGCGGATGGGGTATTTGGCTTTGAGGCGGTAGGAGAATTCCAGCGGCTTGTGGCGGTCGAGTTTGTCAATGTAGCATATCACGAGTCGCCCCGTCAAGTCGTAGCGCGAGATGACGCGAGAGCCGACGAGTTCATCGAGGTCGCCGGTGAGCGGCGTGAAGCCGGGCGGGACGCCGAGGTCGAGAAGCACCATGCCGGTCGTGCCTTCACCTCTGAAAGTGACTTTGACTTTTGCCGTCACGGTGTCGTCCACTTTCAAATCGGTGCGGTCGAAGGCGTAGAGGATTTCAAGCGGTTGATCTTTCTTCGGCTCATCAGCGACCAATGCCCACGGCAGATATTGACGGGCGACGACTTGATACAGCGCGTCCACTTTACCTGTCGTCGTCAGTTCAATTTTGTTCTCACCATGCTGGACAAATTCGCTCACGTCGAGCAACTGCATCACGTCGCTGTTCGTCGCGTCGAACTTCACATCGCCTGCGTGCTTTCCGTTGACCATCACCGATACAACGCCGTTGTTGCCTTCGATGCTCGTGCCCAACGAGGTCATTAACGCTTTGAGCGTGAGAATCGTCGCTTGCGTGCTGCCCCAGTTGCCGAGGGCGTCCTTTTTGCGGACGAGGGTAGTGAGCGACTGGTTAATCAAATCCGCGTGACTGCCCGCTTTCATGAACGCGAGAGCCGCGAGTGCCGTCGTCTCGATGCTCGCGCCGTCGCCCGCCGCGCCGAACGCGCTTTGAATGTTGCTCTTCCAGTAAGCCGCGCCGCCTGTGCGCTCTGCCACGTTCGCCAGCAATGCCAACGCTTCGTCCGTCATCGGGGCGCGGGTGGAGGCAAAAGCGTTTGCCACCAGAGCCAAAACGTAGGCGTCCTTCGCTTCGCTGAAGTGCGCCCGCAGCCATGCCACCCCCTTGTCCACGTGCGCGTCCTTGACGCCGCTTTCCGCCAATGCCCACGTCACATAGGCGGTCACGGGCAGCGACGAGTTGAGTTCGCGCCAGGTGTAAGTGCCGTAGTCCATGTCCCATCTGCCGTCCGACTGTTGGCGGCTGAACAGGAGTTGCTTCGTGCGCTCAATCAGTCGCTCGTCCACGTCGCGCACCTTCGCCATGTCGGTCAGCAGCATCAAGCCATACGCGCTCAGGATGTTCTTTGCAGGCGGGCTGCCCATCCAGTCGAAACCGCCGCCGGGGCACTCGAACGTCAGCGTGCGCTGGTAGCCGTGATTGATGTATTGTTCCGCCTTCATCTCCAATTCGAGGTTCGCCTTCTTCGTCTTGCGCAGGTAGTCGAGAACGAGAACGTTGGGATACGTCACCGACGTATTCTGCTCGAATCAGCCAAACGGCATCCGCAGCATCGAGTCCAGTCCTTCGACCACCTGACTGAACACGCCGGGGTAAAGTTTGACGAAGAGTTTGTTCGCGCCCTCAATCGCTTCGGGGTGAACGTCGAAAACGTGCGTTGCCGATTTCGCCAAGCGGTCATTGAGGTTGGCGACGATTTCTTTGCCATCGGGGACAATCTCAATCGTGCGGCGAATCGCGTCGCTCATCTTCGTTCCATAAGCCGTCACGGTCAGCGGTTGATTGCCGACGCGCAGCGCCTTGATGCGGAACGTGACCGACGTGACCTGATTCGGCTGCAAGGTCAGCGTCTTCTCCATCGCGTCGTCCACCATGCGGAACCAATCGGCTTTCTCCAGCACGAGTTTGACTTTCTGCGCCTGCGGCAGATAGTTGTAAACGGCAATGGGAACCGTCACCTCGTCATTCTGCGTGAGCGCAACGGGCAGGTCAATGTCGGCGAAGAAGTCCTGAAAAACTTTGAGCGGCGCGTTAAGCGAGCCGAGCAGACCGCTCTGCGTGTTCGCCATCGCGCTGATGCGCCATGTCGTAATCGAGTCCGCCATCGGAATCGTGACGCTCGCCGTGCCGTCCTCGTTGGTCAGAATCGCGGCGTTGCTGTAAAGCGTTTCCGGGAAGTAACTGCGCACGCGGGTCGGTTGCTGGAACTCATCGCCGTCTTCTGCGCCACCTGCTGCTTTCTCATCTGCGACAATGAGAGCGTTCCGGGAGTCAAGTTTGCTTCTCGGCGCGGGCGCACCGGGCATACCGGGCATCCCCATCCCGCCCATTCCGCCCCCAAAACCGGCGGCACGTTGCGCCATCGGTTTAGCGGCTTCTGCTAAAGCGTCCATCGCAAAGGAGGCGTCATCGGAGTCGCGGTCATACGGCATCCGACGTTGCGCGAAGTAAAGCAGCCCCGTCTCGCCGCTCGACGCGCCGACTGTCCCGGTCAGCGCGAGTGACGCCATCATCTGTGCCGCGCTCAACGGCGGCGACGCGCGCCGCGCCTGAACGAGTTGCTGCAACACTTCCCCATGCAGATAAACGGAACCGTTCACGCGAATATCATCGGGCGTTCCCGCAATGCCGTCGGGTCCCAGCGACAGAAGTTCCGTCGGCAGATTGCCCCACTGCTGGTGCGCCAGCACGAGACGGAAGCGAATCTCGTTGCCCCACGGGTCCATCAGGTCTTCCGCTTTGGCAAGATTTTGTTGTCCGCGCGGCGGCTTGACCGTCGTGAGCCACTTCAACCCCTCGACCTCAATCGGCAGCGCGCCGTGCTGCTTGATGTATTCCTGCAACTTCTTCGTGTCGTAGCCCCTCTGCGGGTCGTAGTGAGACCAGTAAATCGCGTTCTGAATCGCCTGACTGAGCCGCTGAAGTTGCTGCTGCGCCTTCTCGATTCTCTGGCGGCGCGTGTCCTGATCAACCGAGTAGCGGGCGATGACATTGGCGGCGGCAAACACAACTTTCGCCTGCCGGTCGCGCTGCTCCGCCTCCGTCAACGCGAGCGGCGCAACGAAGTTCGGCGGCGGACCGACTTTGAGTTGATAGCGCGGCTGGAGCAGTTCCTTTTCCAGCGTGAAGTAAACCTTCAACAGACCGGGCTGCTGCTCCTCCAGCGCGAACACCGATTCGTCCACGATGTTGACACCGATAGCGGAGAGGACAGGCGAACCTTTCGCGTCTTTCACGGTGAATTTCAGCGTTGCGTTTTCGCCGGGCAAGAACGAATCCGCTCCGTTACCGTCGCGGCTCGGTTTGTGAGCGGTGACGCTGATTTGCAGGTCATTCGCCGGTTGGACGTAAACGATGCGGCTGTCGCGCACGATGTCGCCGTTGGAGAGGATTTTGTAGGCGTGGAGTTCCAATGTGCCGAACAGGTCTTGCGTGAGGTTCAGCGTTTCCTCGCCTTTGCCGACCGCTCCATGACTGTCGCGGTTCGGAGCGGTGAGTTCGACGCTCTTCGTCAACACGGTCTGCTTGTTGTGAACCACGTCCACGTAAGCGTAGCGACTCATCGCTGCCGCGTTCGCTTGCAGCACGGTTAGGCGCATTGGTTCACCGATTTTGTAAATCGCTTTGTCGGTGCGCAGCAGAATCGAATGTTCCGCGTCCGGCGTTTCCAGCGCGACGTCGCGGGTTGCGACGTTGCCCTTGTTGTCGCGTGCTGTCACCGTGAACTTCACGTTCGCCAATGACGGCGCGGTGAGTTTGACGACGCCGATGCCTGTGTCGTCTGTCTGCGCCGTCAGCGCGTCGCCGATGGCGGAGGTTTGCAGCGTCAGCCGCGTCTTCGCGGGTTTGCCGTCAGGATAAGTCGTCACAACGTAAAGCGCGTTTTCGACGCCCGCTTTGAGCGAGCCGCCTTCGGGGAGGACGACGATGTTGAGGGGCTCGCGGGCAATCGTCACGAGGTCGGACTTGGTTTCTTTGTGGTTCGCGGTGTCGGTGACGTTCGCCTCAATCATCAATGTCGCGTCGCCTTTGGTGACGGGTTGACCGACGAAGTAGTCAGGTAACTTTTGCTCAAACTCAAACAGTCCTGTTGCGTTCGTCTTGCCCTTAACTTCGGCGACGGGGATGAAGCGGTCAACATAAGTCGAGAGTTTCAATTCCACGTCGCCGCCCGCGACGGGCTTGCCGAAGAAGTAGTCCACCTGAACTTTACCTTTGAGCGTCTCACCTGCCATGTAATACGCTTTGTCGGTCGTGAGCGCGATTTTGAACTTCGGAAGCACGTAACGCTTCACCGTGATCTTCCGCTCTGCGACTTCAAGGGGGGTTGGCTGGTCGCCTGCCATCACGGTTGTGCGGATGGTGTATTCGCCCATGTTGACTTCGTTCGCCAGCGAGAAGTCGGCGGCGGCGATGCCAAAGGCGTTGGTTTGCGTTTTCTTCTTGAACACGCGGTTGCCCTTGGGGTCGAAGACTTCAATGATCGTCGGCTGATTGCTCCATGCTTCCAGCGATGGCTTGCGCAGCACGAGGGCGCGGATGTGAACCATCTGACCGGGCTGATACATCGGCTTGTCGGTGGTGAGCATGGTTTGTGTAGGTTGGCTAATCGTGATGGTTTGCTTGAGGTTGGCTTCCCCCACGAGCGACTGCACTGTGGCGGTCAATTCCGCCTTGCCGCGCTGATTCGGCAAATCGAACTGAACGAACGCGCAGCCGCTGTTGTCCGTGATGCCTTCCGCGACGGGTTTGGCAGGAACTTCGCCCGCGGGATTCAGAATCAACTTCACTCCCGCGCTGCGAATCGGCTCACCCGTGCGTTCGTTCAGCGAGACCAGCCGCACACTTGCTTTCGTGCCTGCGACGTATTCACTCTGCCCCAACAGGCGCACCGCGAGGTTGCCGAGAAGAGCGGACAGAGGCGCAGTGTCGCTGATGGGTCGCGCTTCGTTGGCGAGATAGGCGCGGACCTTCAGAGGAAGGGGTGAAGGGGTGAAGGGGTGAAGGGGTGAAAACTCAACCCTGTTCTCGCCGGGTTGGAGTGTGACCTTGCGCTCACTGCGGTCAAGCACTTCGTCGTTTGGGTCAACCAGGGCAATAGCGACGGTTGCGCTGCGCGATTCATCTTCGGGGTTCACAACTTGCGCGACGATGTTGTAACGTAGTCCATTAGACTGCGCCACATCCGCGCTGACCAGCCGCAGCGACGGGATGCGCTGCACGTTGAGCGTGCCGCCCGCGAAGCGATACGTTCCCAGCATCTGCGCCCGCAGCGTGTAGTTCACGACCGCCACGCCGTCTTCCGTTTCGGCTTTGATGATGAGGTTGTCGTCCTTGACTTCGTAAGTCGCCTTCTTCGACACGACGCCGCGCAGTTCAAAACCCGCTGGCAGCGGCTCGGTGAAGGTGACGGTTTTTTCCGTCGTTTGTGCTTTGAGTTCGACGACGACGAATTCGCCCGGCGCGACGGCTGTCGTGACTGCCTCGCGGGACGGCAGGCGGACGATGGTGCGCGAAACGTGATGCGCGATGCGTGGTGCGTCAACGACGGACGTGGGGCGAATGGCGATGGTGTCAGCGGCAGTCACGGCATAGTCGCGTTGGAAGGGTGGAGGAGCGGAACGTTTCGTCCATGGCTCTGTTTGGAAGCCCGCCGATACTTTGGCTTCGCCCGCTCGCCGTGCTGTGACGCGCCAGCGGATGAGGCGACGCTCGCCCGCTTGCAACGTCAGAGTTTGCTCGGCGCGCTCGATTTTCAAGCCGTCGCCTCTCAACTCCGCATTGATAGTTTGCTCTTTCGGCAAACGGTTTTCCACGACGGCGCGGACTTCGCCCTTGTCGCCGACGCGCAGGAAATCGGGCGCGATGAGTTCCGCCGTGAACGCGGGCGAAACGTCCACCGTCGTCTGCCCTTGACCGACGCGCCCGCTTTCGTCCAGCGCGAGGGCAATGATGGTGAAGTGGTAGGGGCGGCGCGTCTCTGCCAGCCCTTTGCTGTTGAGGGGGAGTGAAACACTTGCGTAGCCGTTCTCGTTCGTAGTGATGACTTTGCTGAACACAAAATCGCCGCCGTTCGCGCTGTTGAGCGACCCCACGTTGAGCCACGCCCGCCAGCGGATTTGCGACGGGGGGTAGCGCCCCCACGCATCGGCTTGCGAGTAGAGCGCGCCGATTTTGCCATCCGTGCGCAACTGGGCGAATCCGCCCGCGAAGCGATAGAAGAACGTGCGGATGTCATCAGGCATAACCTCGCGCCCGGTAACTGCGCCGACGAGGACGCGAGCCGACACAGGTTTGCCGTCAAGGTCGGTGGTGCGGATGAACGCTTCGTCATAGGAGCGCGTGCCGGGGCGGTTCCAAATCTGCTGATGTTCCACTGAAACGTTCAGAATCTTCTTCTCCAGCCCCGTCAGCACCAACCGCTGATGTCGCCGCAGTTGGCGGTCTTTCACCATCACGACATCCAGCATCAGGTTCGGCGTGTCGCCGGGCGCGGTCAATTGAACGGTTGCCTGACCGTTCTTTGCCGTCAGCAGTTGCTCGTGATAAACCTTGTGGGCGTAAGCGGTGAACAAAATCGGCGCGTTGGAGAGGGAGGATTCAATCGTGACGTTCATCGTTTCGCCCGCGCGGTAGAAGTCTTTGTCGGGCGTGACGCGCAATTCAGCGGAGCCTGCGCCCATCGGCGCGAAGGGATTGATGGTGTCCCCGCCTCTGAACCTGCGACGGGAGGGTGAGGCTCCTGCCGAACGGAGCGCGGCGGGAGCCTTGCCCTCCCCACTCGTCACGCGCAACATGCGCACGCCTTCGGCTGCCGTGACGCCGCTCTGCGATGCGGTCGCCGTCAAACGGAAGATACCCGCCTGCGGCGCGTTGAATTCAACGACGGCTTCGCCGCGTTCGTCCGTCTGCGTCGTGCCCGTCAAAACAGGATAGGAGTAGCCGTAGTAGTAAGGCGGATTGACATAAGCAAAGAACCACGAAAACTCGCCCGCGTTGAGGGGCTGCTCGTAGTTGAGTTGCCACACCGCCCATTCCACCGTGGCGCGGCGCATCGGCTCGCCCGCGAACTGCTCGGCGCGCAGTTTGGCGCGGACTTTCTCGCCCGTCGCAATCGTCGTTTCATCCAGTTCGATTTGCACGCCCGCGCCCTTGTGGCGCAGACTATCAGTCTGCGCCACAACGAAAAAAGGCACGGTGAATGGCGCGTCGCCGACCTTGATCGTGACCTGATACGCGCCCGCTGAAAACTCTTTGTCCATCTTCTCCGTCGTCTCAAACGCGCCGAAGCGGTCCAGCGCGGCGGTCTTCTTCCGCACGGAAACGGTTTTGGTTTGCGGGTTGCCGCTGCCGTCCTTTTCGCGGTCAATTTTGGTGAATTCGATGGTTGCCTCACCATGATGGGGCATGGTCTCGAGACCATGCCCCATCATGGTGGGCGCGAAGCCGACGAGGTGGAGGCTGTCGTTGGGACGATAAAAGAAGCGGTCAAGGAGGGCGTAGGGCATCTTCACTTGCGCCGCAACACTCTCGTCGTAGAACCACGCCACGTCCCACTGCTCGCCGACCTGCGCGAGAATCGGCGTGCCGCTGTTTGGTTTCTGCGTGGTGACGTAGCGCCCCATCGTATCAGGTTCGCGCTTGGGGCGGTCGCCGAACCAGACCGTCGCGTTCGTGACCGGTTTGCCCGATTTTGCATCGAACACCCACACGCCCGCGCGGTCGCCGTCGCGTCGCACGAGCGTCGTGATGTTGGAGACGACGTAAAGCCACTTGAATTCCTTTTGATTGCCGTGCGGCGCGGTGACGACGTAGATGCCTGTGTCCAGTTTGCCGAGGTCTACGTTCTGGTAGAAGTAACGCTGATTGCGATTTTGATTGTTGACCGTCCATGACCGCACCGATTTGAGTTGGTCAGCGATGATGCGGACTTGATTGCCCTTCGCGGTCAACTCGCCTGTGACGCGGTGCAAGGTGACAGTCACGCTGTCAACGTTTTTTTGCTGGTCGTAATAGTCGACGTAGTGATTCACCTGCTGGTCGGGCAGGACTTGCCGAATGCGACCGGAATCAAACAACAACTCCTGTTGCGCGTAAGTGGGAACGAGAGTGAACAGGGTGAACAACACGGCAAAACCGAGCGTGATTTGACGTTTCATTTTCTATCCCCTCCGCGAAGTGAAAAGGGGAAGGAAGGGGAAGGAGGGGGAAAGAAGGGGAAGGCAATTGCTTCAATACCCATGTGGATTGAAGTTCCCCTTACCCATATGGATTGGAGTTCCCCTTCTTTCCCCCTCCTTCCCCTTCCTTCCCCTTTGTTACGATTCACTTCCGCAACTTGTTACGCATTGGGCACAACTTTTGCTTGCACGAATTGACAAAGGGTTAGGGAGCGACTATAATACAAACCCACCTGCGAAGATTACTCACAGTCGGCTCCACGTGAAAATCTTACTCTTACTCGTGACGAGTAGGAGTAAGAGTATTCTCAGAGGGAGGATCCAGATGAGTTTTCTGCACCAACACCCACAGGCGGAGGGATTGTATAATCCGCGCTATGAGAGCGACTCGTGCGGTGTTGGGTTTGTCGCGGACATTTCGGGCAACCGCAGCCACCAGATTTTGGAGAAGGCGATGGAGGCGCTGGCAAACCTGACCCACCGAGGCGCGGTGGACGCTGATGCGAAGAGCGGCGACGGCGCGGGCGTGATGACCCAGATTCCCCACAAGTTGTTCCGACGGGAACTGGAGAAGATGGGCTACCGCCTGACAAAAGACACGGATTTGGCGGTCGGAATGATTTTCCTTCCCCCCAAGCACAACGAGATGAGCGTGGAGGATAAAATCAACTGGGACCGCTGCGGCGTCATCATCGAAGAGGTGTTGAACAACTACGACCTGACCTTCTTCGGATGGCGCGACGTGCCCACCGACCCGTCGGTGCTGGGCGACAAAGCCGCCCGCGAAATGCCCGACATCAAGCAGATTTTAGTCGGCAAACCCAAAGATATAAAAGATAGCGACGAATTTGAGCGCGTCCTGTATCTGGCGCGAAAACAAATCGAGAAACGCGTGGCGAAACGCGGCATTAAAAACTTTTACATCCCGTCGTTCTCGCACCGAACGATCGTTTACAAAGGTTTGTTCGTCGCCCCGCAACTTAAACGCTTTTATAAAGACCTGAGCGATAAATCCTACGAAACGGCGTTCACGATTTACCACCAGCGATACAGCACGAACACCTTCCCGACGTGGTTCCTCGCGCACCCGTTTCGGATGCTGGCGCACAACGGCGAAATTAACACCTTGCAGGGCAACGAGAACTCCATGAAGGCGCGCGAGCGCGAGATGACCTCGCCGGTGTGGAAGAAAATCGAGGACCTCATCCCCGTCATTCAGGAGGGCGGCAGCGACTCCGCGAAGTTGGACAACGCTTTTGAACTGCTTGTGAAGTCGGGGCGTCACCCGCTGCACGCGATGATGATGCTTGTCCCCGAAGCCTACCAGAACATGCCCAACATGGATGAGGACCTGCGGGCGTTCTTCGAGTATCACGCGACGCTGATTGAGCCGTGGGATGGTCCGGCGATGCTGGTGTTCAGCGACGGCGATGTGGTCGCGGCGACGCTCGACCGCAACGGACTGCGCCCGGCGCGTTACACCCTCACCAATGACAACATCATCGTTCTCGGCTCCGAAGTCGGCGTCGTGGACATTGACCCCAAGAAGGTCGTCGAAAAAGGGCGGCTCGGACCGGGGAAGATGATTGCAGTGGACTTGGTCAAGGGCAAGTTCCTAAAGAACGACGAAATCAAGCACATGTTCGTTCACCAGAAGCCCTACCGTGAGTGGATTAAAAAACACATGATTCGCCCGCAATCTCTGGGATTGGGCACGAATGGACGCGCAATGAGTCGCGCTACTACGAGCGAACTCATCCAACAGCAGAAGGCGTTCGGCTACACGGCCGAGGACATGGAGAAAATAGTTGAGCCGATGGCGCTGGAGGCGAAGGAAGCGGTGGGCTCGATGGGGGACGATACGCCGCTCGCGGTGCTGTCCACCAAGCCGCGCCTTCTTTACCACTACTTCAAGCAGCGGTTCGCGCAGGTCACCAACCCGCCGATTGACCCACTGCGCGAAGACCTCGTGATGAGTTTGCGCACTGCTGTCGGAGCGCGCGGCAGTCTGCTGGAAGAAACGGAAGAGCACGCGCGGCTCATCAAGTTTAATAGCCCCATCATCACTAACAGCGAGTTGGAGTGGCTGCGCACCTTTGACAATCCATACTTTCAGTCGGAGACGCTGCCCGCGCTGTTTGACGTGGCGGACGGTGAAGCGGGACTGGAAACCGCGCTCCTGACGTTGTGCGTCGAAGCCGAGCGCGCCGTTGACGAGGGGAAGACGATTCTCATCCTGAGCGATCGAGGGGTGTGTGCTGAGAAAGCCCCGATGCCGATGCTGCTGGCGGTCGGCGCGGTTCACCATCATCTCATTCGCGTCGGCAAGCGAATGAAGGCGAGCATCGTCTGCGAAACCGGCGAACCGCGTGAGGAACACCACTTCGCCTGTCTCATCGGTTACGGAGCGAGCCTCATCAATCCGTATCTGACGTTTGAGTGCATGGAGCCGCTGGCGAAGCGCGTGCAAGAGAAGGCGCAGCGCGACAAGGACTACGAAAAGTACGCTGACATCACGCCTGAAAAAGCCGCCGCGAACTGGCAGAAAGCCATCGAGAAGGGCATCATGAAAATCATGTCCAAGATGGGCATTTCGACGGTCAGCAGTTATCGCGGGGCGCAGATTTTTGAAGCCATCGGCTTGGACGAAAACCTCGTCAACCGCTGCTTCGCTGGAACCGACTCCCGCATCGGCGGCGTCGGGTTGAAAGAAATCGCGCGCGACGTGCTGCGCTTCCATGAACTTGCCTTCGGCAAGGCGGGCGACGCAAGACGCGATACGCTGCCTGACTTCGGCTATTACAAGTTCCGCAAGGACGGTGAGGCGCACGCCTTTCACCCGCAGGGGGTTCGCAGTCTTCACGACGCCGTGCGCAACGGCGATTACGAGCGCGCCTACCGCAACTTCGCCCGCATCATCAACGAGCGCGAGCAGCCGCTGACGCTGCGCGATTTGCTGCGCTTCAAATCCGATCGCGAGCCGATTCCGGTTGACGAGGTGGAACCCATCGAAAACATCGTGCGTCGCTTCTGCACGCCCGGCATGTCGCACGGCGCGTTGAGCCGCGAGGCGCATATCACCTTGGCAATTGCGACCAATCGCATCGGCGCGAAGACCAACAGCGGCGAGGGCGGCGAAGCCCCCGCGCGCTACCATCGCTTTGAGCAAGATGGCACGATTCCCGGCACGGAGATTCCCGTGAAGAAGGGCGACTGGGCGAACAGCCTCATCAAGCAGGTCGCGTCGGCGCGGTTCGGCGTCACACCCGAATACTTGCAGTCGGCCTCGCAACTGGAGATCAAAATGGCGCAGGGCAGTAAACCCGGCGAGGGCGGGCAGTTGCCCGGTCACAAGGTCAGCGAAGAGATTGCGCGGATTCGTCATTCCGTCCCCGGCGTGACGCTCATCTCACCGCCGCCGCACCACGACATTTACAGCATCGAAGATTTAGCGCAACTCATCTACGACCTGAAACGCGCCAACCCGCACGCGAAGGTGGCGGTGAAGTTGGTCGCCGAAGCGGGGGTGGGCACGGTCGCGGCGGGCGTGGCGAAGGGCTACGCCGACGTCGTCCACATCAGCGGACACGACGGCGGCACGGGCGCGTCGCCGTGGGGTTCGATTAAAAACGCCGGGCTGCCGTGGGAACTCGGACTCGCCGAAACGCAGCAGGTTCTCATCAAAAACGGGCTGCGCGGGCGCGTGACTGTGCGCGTGGATGGCGGGTTCAAAACCGGACGCGACGTGGTGGTTGCCGCGATGTTGGGCGGCGAAGAGTATGGCTTCGGTTCGATGGCAGTCGTCGCGGCGGGCTGCGTGATGGCGCGGCAGTGACACCTCAACACCTGCCCCGTTGGGGTAGCCACGCAGCGTGAGGATTTGCGCGCCCGTTTTCCCGGCAAGCCGGAGGACGTCGTCAATTATTTCAACTTCGTCGCCCAGGAAATACGCGAAATTTTAGCGTCGTTGGGCTATCGCAGTCTGGATGAAATCATCGGCAGCACGCACTTGTTGGAAGTGCGCGACAATGTGCCGTTGCCTAAGACGACGAACATTGACCTGAGTAAGATTTTGATGAACCCCGACGAAAGCGGGCAGGCTCCGCGTCGGCACATCAAAGAGCGCAACGACCGTCCCGGCGAGGAAACGCTGGACGACCGCATTCTGGAGTACGCCCGCGACGCCGTGCGCAAGCGGCTCAATATCAAGTTGCACTACGACATCCGCAACACCAACCGCGCCGTCGGCGCAACGCTGTCGGGCGTGGTGGCTTATCATCACGGCGACGAAGGCTTGCCGCCCGGCAGCATCGAAATCACCCTCAAAGGCAGTGCGGGACAGAGTTTTGGCGCGTTCTGCATCAACGGCATGAGGCTCATCCTCGAAGGCGAAGCCAACGATTACGTCGGCAAAGGGATGCACGGTGGCGAAATCGTCATCTTCCCACCGCGCCAATCGTCGTTCCCGACGCACAAGAACGTCATCATGGGCAACACCGTGATGTATGGTGCGACCGGCGGCGCGTTGTATGCGGCGGGCGTGGCGGGTGAGCGGTTCTGCGTGCGCAACAGCGGCGGCGTGGCGGTGGTCGAAGGCGTGGGCGATCACGGCTGCGAGTATATGACCGGCGGTGTGGTCGTCGTGCTGGGCGAAACCGGGCGCAACTTCGGCGCGGGCATGACCGGCGGCGTGGCGTTCGTGCTGGACGAGGACGAAACCTTCAAGTTCAAATACAACCCGCAACTCGTCAGCATCGAACGTCTGACGGAACAGGACGACGTGATTGCCGTGCGGGAGATGATCGAACGTCACGCGGGCTTTACGCAATCGCCGCGCGCACAGGAGATTCTGGACAACTGGGACCACTTCCTCCCGTTGTTCTGGAAAGTCGTTCCGCATCCGACCGAGGGCGCCCCCAAACAGCCGACCAAGTTAGCAACCGCGAAAGTCAAAAAGCGCGTCATCCGCCGCCCGCTGGCGGAGACGATGGAAGTGGAGAAAGCATGAAAAGCAGCGATGCAGGGATGCAAGGATGCAAAGATACAGGAGAGCAGAGATACAGGGATGCACGGCGGGTGTATCTTTGCATCCTTGCATCCCTGCATCTATCTCAAAATCGCATACGAATGATGGCAAACCAGTCATGTTGATAGGGGTGATGCTGTCACCATGCTCAAATTCAGAAAGGTCACGTAATGGACAATCAGAATCAGAATTTTCACCGACTTTACGCGCAGACGCTGCGTAACTACTTACCACCGAGGCTTTGGTGCATAAATCGAGAAATAGGCGCAATCTGCCTATCTGGAAGCAAGGATTACGCCACCAGATAACTTTCAGGCATG
>FWPU01000237.1_pt1 | contig 30033 bp, 24 predicted proteins | sample 2228361 | NCBI WGS metagenome assembly FWPU01 (sample SAMEA103939777, study PRJEB20133) | metagenome | reverse complement strand
CTGAGCACGGAGCCGTTCGAGCATCGGCTCGTGGCGCTTAAGGATCTCCCGTGTGAACAGCGCCATAAGAGTGAACAGAAAACAGATCAGGCGAGGGGCGGCTTCAGTCCCATCGAAGCCTCTGAGACAAAAGCCTTTGGCACCATAGTGCTCTGCGATTTCCTTGATACGGTTCTCCGAATCAGCCCTGCTGTTGTAAAAGCGCCGGACCACCTCGGCAGACCAGTCCAGCGAGGTGACCAGAGCATGGAAAGTGTAGCCAGGGCAGTCGAAGAGTGTGCGTCCCCGTGCCTCTTTGTGCTCCTGGATCTGCTCAGGTATCAGAACCAGTCGTCGTGGGTAGGGCCAGCCCAGGGCTTGATACGTGGTCTCTGCTACGTCTAGGCCGGGCCCAAAGGGACGCCACTCCTTGACCTGTGAGACGAGCAGTTTCTGCACCGAGGAGGTGAAACGGCCGGCTACGGCATAGGGGATCTCTAAGCGTTCTAGAAACCAGAGCAGCTCGTTGTGACAAAAGCCCGAGTCAGGTGGTACCGCTCCGGAGCCAAACATGCAGCACCATCTTGGCTTCGGCCAGAAAGGCCAGGAGCTGAGGGTGTGAGGGATGGCCCCTCTTTTTGGGATTGTAGCCCTTGCGGCTTCCTTCCTGGGTGCCGTACCGGACGAAGATGGTGGAGTCCAGATCCAGGGTATGACCCCAGTGGGGTGTAGGCACCCGTGCAAAGGTGAACTGAGACTCTGCAAAGGAACGTCCTGGCGGAGCCATGACACATGGGCAAAGCGCTTAGCTCCCCCCGGAGTGTCCCTCCTCATTTTAGGTCGATTGCATTTTTCGGGTTCAATCAAGAGAAAAGGGGACACATCTATTTTCGGAATGAGGAACAGCACGCAATTGTTATGATATGGCGGGCGGAATGGAGAAGCCTATCACGTGGTATTCTGCACAATCGTCCACACCACAGAGCGGCAGGAGCACCTGACAGGTATAGGTGGGGTGATCGCACGGACAGGTCAACAAGTGGTCCCTGTTGTACCTGCCATATTGGGGGTCAGGATCTTATGCACACCTAGAGTAGAGAGAAAGTACAAGAGGCCCCTTTTTACTAATTATTGAATGAGCGTCGCAAGGCCGACCACAGGATAGAGGAGCAATCGTAGCGCACGCGTGATCCAGCTATGGGGAGCAACCCACGCTGCTATAGTCGGACTGTATCGGTAGTACTGATCGACAAACTGACGGCCGATCCGTGTTGGGGTAAGAAAGTCATCCCGAAGACCTCTCAAGAGGTCGATCCTCCTATCCAATGGAGTACCAAAAGCAACTGTTGCGATAAAACACCCTTGTTGTTGGGTTGTATAGGCCACTACATAGGCCGAGGGGGCATCGCTCGTCGCGCAGACTCGGTTGAGGCTTGTGTCCAAGCCACTGGTACGGTCAATGAATACGCCGCCTTCTTCCTGCAATAGTCTGATTGCAGCCTCGTTCACTGTGGCAGGCGGTTGGTCGTATCTCACGCACACGGACACAGGTCCAATGTGCTGGGCGCTGGTTGCGACCACATACACCGTGGACGGTTGTTCAAGAAGGACAAAGTCCTCTGGAAGGGCAGGCGTGTCGACAACCGAATCCACTGTAGTTTGACCAGCCTCGGTTACCGTGCCGAACCCTACTGAAACATTCTGTTGCGATATCTCTGGATATTCCACAAATGGATCTTCTGGTGTGGTGTTCGCCACGTATTCATCCGCGCCCATGTCAGGCAGAGCATCTCGCGCGTTTCCATCATAGTCATCAAGGGGCACATACGGTGCTGCTCCTGTGCCGGCATCGATACAAGGCGCACCCGAGGTAATGCGATAATCTCCGGTGCTTGGCGAGACGAATAGAGGGGGCAATGATATGTTGCCCTCGCCGCTGTCGCCATCCCCAATGTCAGAGTAAGTGGCTTCGACATTGAGGAGATCATCGTTGTTTCCCCATACTATCGAATTGGTGACGTAGATAGGACTTGTTGTCATTGAGCTTATGCCTGACTGGGTATTGTCTGCTACCGTATTGTTGACGAGATGAAATGAATAGTAGTTTCCACCTGCGTATTCCTCTCCAATTGCGATGCCTTGAGCGTTATTGGCGGTTATGAAATTGTTTGTCACAATGCACGTCCCTGCGGCATCCTTGTAGGGCACGATTCCTAGTGCAATTGCCTGAGGCGCGCCATTGTTGTAAATCTTGTTGCCCCTGACTTCGGCCACCCCGCTATAGAGATACATCAACAGTCCAATGGCCGTATTGGTAGCCAAGTGATCACTAATTGAATTGCGCTCGAACCTGAGCTGACCAGTCGCTGTGCCCAGGACCGCAAAACTTACCGTATCTGTTCCCATGCTATTGTTTGCCCGAATCGTATTTTCTTTGATGACAAGCTCGCTTGCTGGCGAGGTTGTAGAAAAGCCTAGGCCTACTACAAGAGAAGTCGCGGGCGATGCGTCATATCCGTTGTATGCCACCAGATTGCTGCTGATATTTCCGGAGAGGTTATACCCGAGTCCTGACTGAACAATGAGGCCGTGCATATTGCGCGTTATGATATTTTTTTCGACAGTAACGTAGATATTGGCAGTCCCTCCATACAAACCAACACCAGGGATCTCATTGTCTGTTATGGTGTTGTTGGTGAATGTCACATTGCCACCTTCTGTCCATACCGCCATAGCCGACACGCCGCTACAACGGTAGTTTTGGGTGACAGTGCAATGTCTTGCCTCGACATCCACGTTTATCGTCCGGATGGCCGAGCCGGTATTGTTCTTTAGGATACAGCCCTCTAGTTCGAGTCCAGCCCCTCCTGTTTCCGAGCGGACAAAGATGCCCCCTGCAGAATACGTTGTATTTTGTGTACCACCCTGAATGGTGAGGTTGAGAAGACCCATGCTCAGAGGGGCCGCAACATCGGCCTGGATCACAGGGCCGGCTTCCAGGGAACCATCGATGATACAGCGCGTCGCATCGCTGCTGGCGCTCCGTAGCACGATGCCATCTATGCTGGGCCACAACAGATGTTCGTAATAGGTACCATCGGACACGATGATTTCTTCGTTGGCCACTGCGTGGTTCAGGGCATCTTGAATCGTGGGGTAGTCACCGGGCACGTGGGAGGCATAAAGATCCGAATAGACCACCAGGAAGGACAAAGACAATGCAATACACATTACTATCTGTCTATTGGTCATCATTGCCATCCTCCGCTTTCACGGTTACCTCGGAACATTTCTTTAGTATTGTCTTAGGCAATTAATTACTATACGTCGCCAGAGAGGTGCAACTATCTGGGCTCAGGTATTCAGTAAGCTCATGAGGTGTGCGATTCGCACAATTTTTATAAGCCTCACCCTCATATCTCGCAGTGCGACTGTGTTCCATTGACGTCGACATCTTTCTAGTCTCATCCTGCGTGCATAGTCATGTAAGGATATGTTGTCTTTTTTTGCGTTTGCTGATAATGACCGTAGTGAGACAATCGATTCCTCTCTCTAAAAGGTGCATAAGACATGAATGCCGTGATCAGGCAGGTTGTGGTATGGATCCCGAGTCAAAACGCCTCTGCGCTACAAAGACCTGGGAGTGTGCTTGTAGTCCTTGCTTTGTGGTGTCTTCTCCTTACTGCAGGATGCAGCCGAGAGTCAGGATTTTCCGGCCAGATCCCGGCAGTAGATGTGTTTCTCAGTGAAGAGGGGGCACTTGGCCAGGGAGAAAGCACTCTCTATGCCACTCAGCCTCTTCCCCCTGACCTCGCATCGCTCGAAATTAATCTGGAAGTGCTCGCTGGTGGTGCAGATCTTAGTGTGGGTCTGGATGAGAGAGCGCTGGACTATTTCAGCAACGGACCAGGTGTGGGCACCCGAAAAATCGTGATTACCCCTGAAAGCAGGCAGCCGCTCAAGGGTGGCGCATGGTATATCCAGGTGAGCTGTCCTTTTGAGGAGGAGGCCATTTTTACTCTAACTGCCAAACGTTCTCAACCCCACCCAGGCTCCACGCTGTTGGATGTCGAAGGATTGCTCGCACCTGGTGCAGAGGCCCTCTATTCTATTGAGGTTCCGGCAGAAACTGAACAGCTCGAACTCGATCTGCTTACCGTACAAGGTGACACAGACCTATTCGTAGGAGTGTCGAACGACCAAGAAAACTACTGGGCGGCAAACCCCGGCACTGGCCATGATGTAGTTGTCATCACCGCGCAAAGTTACCTGCCTCTGGCAGAAGGCACCTGGTCTGTACGTGTCGAAACCTGGCAGCACGAAAGCTCTTACCGTCTTATCGCCCGCACGTATTGACGAGTAGACCTCCCACACGAACGGTTTTCCCACACAACCATTTCTCGAGCAGTAAGGATAAGGTGCATGTCCGCTGGGCCTTGTATAGAGTTTAAAGGCCTCTCTCCCACGAGGCTCTTTTTAGTTCTACAAGACAGGACGTGCGTCGGCCCAGATGCCCCTTGCGGTCGATGCGGTAAGGGGAGAGACCCCTAAGACCCTAGCGCGTTGTCTTATCAAGGTGCCCTTCTATTATGTCAGTAAAGCTGCTAAGGATGCGATGTGCATCATCCAAGACCTGTACGGTAGGCGAAATGTGACGAGACAGACAGAATCTCCACGCACCGTCCTCATTCACGAAATCAAGACGCGCTGAGAGGCCGTTTTTGTAAACGACATCGACCACTGCGGTCTCTCCTGTTATCTCTTGGCGCACAGATCGTGGCTCTAATTCCTTGAACATAGAGCTTAGATCGCTCAATGGATCAGGCGAGGTAATCGTTGCGTGAAGATCCTCTCTTCGGGCATTGTATCTGTCGAGTAAGGCACCAGCCTTTTTATCCATAAAGCTGGCGAATGCTTCTCGATTGCCTGCCTTGGCGTATCTAACCATTTCCCTGAGCGTAGATACTGGATCGTTGCCAGCGGTACTATCTGACGGGACAGGCCGCAAGCGATCAACAGCATAGGTCAAAGCATCCCAGAGCCTAACCACACCCCTTTCGATACGTCTGTTGAACCGGTTGGCATCTTCTAGTTCCTCCTCAATAGCTCTTATCGCCTCGAGCAGACCATCGGCCTGATCTGGCTCGGTAAACTTCATGCCTGCAGATAGCTGCTCAGCCTGTGTTCCAGGAGGGTTGAACTCTCGAGGCCAGACCCTCGGCAGATGTTCGAAAGGCTCATCATCCATCTCAAATGTGAACATGTCGTACATGGGTTGTGCTAGATCATCGTAGATGGTCATTGGGGGTAATCCGAGTATGCGTTCGATCGTTGCATAGATATTGGCCTCGCTGTACCGCACAGGAGACACATAGCCGCGCTTCACCCATGGCGAAACAACAAGCAGGATCGTCCTGTGAGGATCCACATGATCAGATCCCTGTTGAGGGTCATCTTCAGTGATGAAAACCACCGACTCCTTCCAATAAGGACTATGAGAGAGCCAATCTATGAGAATCCCTGTGGCATCGTCATTATCCGCGATCATAGATTTAGGGGTGGGCAGCAGCGGGTCATAGCCAAAGGTATGGTCATTCGGCAATAGCATAAAAATGAGTTGCGGGAAGTGTTCGCCAGCGTACTGCGGCGACTCCCATTCGGCTATTCGCTCAGCCATTTTATCTACATCTCTGGTAAGGAGCCAGAACCAGGCAGGGTCATGCCTGCCGTGATGCACCCACTGGGAATTGAACAGCAAGCCGTCTTTCCCCGCACCGACTGCCTCCCCGTAGTCCCTGAGCGTGACGCCGTTGCGTATAGCGTTCTGAAAAATGTAGTCCTTCTTTGGCCATGCCACTGGACTGAATACCATCTCGAACTCAAAGGGAATGGGTCGTTTTTTGGCAAACACGTATTTTTCCACATAGGTGTTCGCCATAGATGCGGTAAGCATTTGATGACCTTGGTTACTCGCCTCGGCATTGCAGTAGTAGTTGTCTGCACTGGCGAACCGATCTGCGAGTGCGTACAAGTTGGGTAACAGTTTGTCGTAATCCTGGATGGTCTTGCTCGGGTCTCCGTTTGCCCTTCTGCTGCCCGGCCTGGACGACTGAAAGGCCCCGAGTAAGTAATCATAGGTCTTGTTCTCTCTCACCACAAAAAACACATGTTTTATCGGGCTCGTATCCCCTTTCCGCACTGGGATTGGATTCTTATATCCTTCTGGGATCGAAAAAAGTCTTGAAGGAAGGGCATTGTTCTCTAAGACGAGCTCGGTCAGCCTTGCAAGCTCATGGTCTTCAGGAGCAGGGATGACATTTATATCGCCAGGGATATGATCCATTTCTCCTTCCTGAGGCGTACCTATCCCTTTTCCACAGGCTACGTACAACGTATCCTTACTTACCCCTTCTTCAAAGCCTCGGTGGATCGTTATTGCTGTGGGATACCAGCCCGTAGGAATGTCCCCCATATGAGCCCCAGAGGAGGTGTCGATTATTGCCAGTTTGTTCTGTCCTGCCTGTGCGACATAGAGCCGCGATCCATCGGATGAGAGGGCCACAGCATTGGGGCCTGAGCCGTATTCTTCAGTGAGCGAGGAGCGAAGATCGATGGTGCCGACAAGTGAAGGCATCGCCGTTTGCACGTCGATAATACTGATGGAATCCTCGTCTGCATTGGTGACGTAAAGGCGAGCGCCATCTCTGTCCAGTGAAAGACCTTCAGGATTTTTCTCGACGGCAATTGTGCTTTTTTGCCGTACCAGTGAAGGATCTGACAGGTCTATTACAGAAATAGTATTGTCCATCTCGTTGGATACATACGCCTCGAGGCCAGTGGGATGAACCACCACTGCATACGGATTGCGGCCTATAGGGCACGTGCGTAACAAGGTCCCTGTGCTCGTATCGAATACGCAGAATATGCCGGGCATTTGAATGGTAACATCGATGATATGAGGACCCACGACGACCTCAGGTGTTTGGACCGCAGCAAGCAAGCGAGTGCCGTCAGGAGTTACGGCAATACCAGTTACGAAGCCAGGTGCTGACATCGTCTTTTCTGCGAGCGGCTCGAGTGTACCGAGGAGAGCATCAAACGCATAGGTCTCTATCACGTTCCTCCCGCCACCTGAGACGTATACCTCGGTTCCGTCCGGGCTGAATGCGAGGCCGAGGAAGTATCCATTCTTTCTTATGCTGGAGAGGATATCTCCTGACTCTACATCCACCACCAGCAGCACTGCTGCACCCCCTCCGCTATTAGTAGCAAAGAGATGCCTTCCCAACGGATGGAGTTGCAGACCGAGCGGCATAGCATACGGCATGTCGAATCTCCACGAGCCAGGAGCGGCCGTAGGAGTTATACGTTGACCATTTGGAAGGATCCATGCGCCGGGCATATCTGGCACCTGACCTGTTGTCCAGAGCCCTTCAGGCAGGATCTCGAGCTCAGGTGCAGATGGCGGTATCTGAGATACCTTTTTTCCTGTACCGTCTGTCGTGCATGAGACCAATATGATCCCCAGCATGCACGTGACCAGGCATAGTACGAAGTGGCCACGTAGTGTACGTCCAGCAAGCTCATTCATGTAGGTGGAGGGGTTGGGGGTCTTTCTCATGGTCATGGCCGCGCGCCTCCTTGAAGAACGGATCCTCAATCTGCACTATCGGTGAAACGGGCATTGGGGAGAAACAGTGCAGCTATGTTGAAAAAAACGAGAGGACATTCTATTGTACACAAGACACAATCCGCATCGATCTGGCTCTCTTGCAGCAGTACAACAAAAATAGACCAAAAGGAGTTCGAAGGCAATGAAAAAACCAAAGATTGCCATTCTTGGCACAGGATATGTTGGTCTGGTTGCTGCGGCAGTGTTCGCCGACAGAGGGTTTACGGTATTCACCTCAAGTGAAGATGCTGAAAAGGTTAAAACAATAAACGCCGGACGAGCACCGTTTTATGAAAAAGATCTCGATGAAATCGTGGAGCGCACCGTCAAGAACGGATCACTCAAAGCAGTGTTGGGTAGGAGGGAGGCCGTACTCAATGCAGACATCTTTTTTATTGCAGTAGGAACCCCAAGTTTGCTGAGCGGAGAGGCAGACCTTAGACTGATAAAGGCGACATCAACAGCCATTGGCGAGGCCCTAAAAGATAAGAAGGAGTACTCAGTCGTGGTGGCCAGGAGCACCATTGTTCCAGGCACAACCAGGAATGTGATTATTCCACTACTCGAACAAGCCTCTGGCAAGAAGGCCGGTAAGGACTTTGGTGTATGTATGAGTCCTGAGTTTCTCAGGCAAGGCGCTGCAGTACATGATACGCAAAGTCCAGACAGTGTCGTTATCGGCGAATTCGACAAACGCTCAGGGGATATGCTCGAGTCGTTCTGCAGCGAGGTGTACAAAGGCCAGAACGTGCCCATATTGAGAATGAATCTGGAAAGTGCAGAAATGGTCAAGTACGGACGCAATACATTCCTGGCGATGAATATCTCTTACATCAATGAAATGGCGCGCATTGCAGAAACCATCCCAGGCATAGATATTTATGAAGTTGTCAAAGGTATCGGGGCAGACTGGAGGATCAATCCCGCTTTCCTCAACGCAGGGTGCGGTTATGGCGGCTCGTGTTTTCCAAAGGATGTAAAAGCGCTTATTTCATTTGCGCGTCTTCGTGGGGTGGAGCCCAATCTGCTTGAAAGTGTTGAAGAAGTCAATGAGCAACAGGCAGCCCACATGGTGGCAATGGCAAAGCAAGAACTCGGCAGCCTCAAAGGAAAGCGAGTTGCCTTGCTTGGGCTCTCTTTCAAACCAGGTACTGACGATATGCGGGAAGCTCCCAGCATCAAGATCGCCAATCACCTGTATTCACAGGAAGCAGAGATTACTGCGTACGATCCAAAGGCAATCCCCAATGCACGGGACCGTTTCATTCGTGATACGATAAAAATATCCTATGCGAACAGTATCGAGGAGTGTCTTAAAGACGCTGATTGCTGCATGATCATTACCGAGTGGGATGAATTCAAAGAGCTCCCACCTGAGCTATTCAATAAACTGATGAAGCGCTCTGTCATTATAGATGGCAGAAGGATCTATGATGAAAAATTCAGGCAGAAGGTGGCTTCTTATAGAGGCATAGGGCTCGGCAGTGAAAACGCCTATGCCTCGGAAGAATCCGTGCTCGTGAGGCTTGGGGAGAAACTCGTTCATGCAGGACTCATCACTCGGATGCAGCTCAATAGGGCCCTAGAAGAGCAAAAGAAAAACGGCGACTTGTTAGGGGCCAACCTCATCAAACTGGGGTTTATCAAGGAGAAAGTCTTATTGCAATTTTTAAAAGAAGAATACGGCATTGGGAAACGACCACCCTCACAGCAGGTCTAACGTCCTTTGTAGGGGCTTTGCAGCCAAGGCCGTTCCTATTGAACAAGGGGCATTGGTCCCATGGTCATTGCTTAACCCCACCCTAGCGCTCATTTTAGTTACATCGTATGGTGCCATACTCCAATGGAGCCTATGTTGAGAACAGCCCTACTACGAATGATGCTCCGGTAAAAGCAGATCGTACGAATGTCGACCTTATGACACCACAGATGCTCGTTGTAGACTGTGGTCTCCAACAGTATTCCACAACTGTGGCACTCCAGCGTACTCTGGTCGAAGCACGAGTACAGTCCCTTGTGCCGGATATCCTCATTATCGTTGAACACCATCCGGTTATTACCTTGGGAAAACGCGCTGATCGGCAGAGTATCAAGGCAGCCCCTGATGTGCTCAGGGACAAGGGAATTGAGGTGTTCAGGGTGGAACGGGGAGGTGGTGCTACCTTTCACTCGCCAGGACAACTAGTCCTGTATCCAATCTTTCTGCTGTCCAGAGGCGGCAGAAACGCCAAGGCATTTGTGGGTGCCCTCGAGCAGGTCATGATCGACGTGCTCAACAGGTACGGTATCGACGCTTCACAAAAACCAGGATATCCGGGCGTCTGGCTAGGAGCATCAAAGATAGGGGCAGTGGGCATTGCGATTTGTCATGGGGTTTCCTTTCATGGGTGTGCACTCAATATCAACAACGATCTCTCAGGATTTGACTTGATTTACCCGTGTGGCATGAGAGAAGGGCGGGTTACCTCTGCCCAGCAGTATCTTGGCAAGAAGCTGCCCTTTGCATCCATGAAGAAAGCGACTATTGAGACATGTTCCCAGATCTTCAATAAACCAGATGTGCATGTCATGCAATGGGACATGGACAAACGATCCACGGACCATTTGTCCGGCAAGAACTTATTACAGTTCTTTCAAGAGCAAGGCATGTCTTCCTTGCAAGCAGAAAGGCGTGAGTTATGATCCAGATGACAATCGAAAAAGGAGCCTCGGTCCTGGCAGGTGCACTTATCCTTCTCTGTCTTGGATCTTCAGTGGCGGCAGAACAGATCCAGGTAACCGATGCTGTCAGACGCGCGTTAGCACGTTCTCCTGATGTGCGCATAGTCCAAGAACAGCTTCAAGGTGCTGAAGCCAGACGGCTTCGATCCGTGGGATCGTTTCTTCCGAAGATCGATTTTCACGAACAGTACCTGCGGACGAACCAACCAGTAGGCAGTTTTGGAAGCTTGTTGAATCAGAGGCGGTTTGCCGAGCAGGATTTTGCTGTGGAACGGCTCAATGATCCAGGATCCCTGGATAATTTCGAGACGCGGGTTAGGCTCTACCAGCCCTTGTTTACAGGGGGCAAACTCTTCAATCATTATAAGGCAGCACAATCCGAAGAAAAGGCCATGCAACATCAACTCTGCGGCATGCGCGAACAGGTGGCATTTAGAACTATTGAAAGTTATTGGGGACTTTCCTATGCACGGGAACAAGAAGGCGTAGCACAAAGGGCCGTGGAAACAGCTCAGGAAAGTCTGCGAGAAATCGAACTGCTCCACAAAGAGGGGGCTGTGGTTCGCTCTGATCTCCTTTCTGCAATGGTCACGTTAGCACATTTTCAGGATAGCCTCATCAAAGCAAGAGGCGGTGTGAAGGTTGCCGAACGGAGGCTCGTCCTTCTCATCGGAGACAGCCCTGATGGCCAGTGGGAGCTGATGCCACTCGAGCCTTCTATAGCAGAGGATATTGTTGCGCTTGATCCTGACAAGCTCGTCTCGACAGCTAAGATGAAACGATCTGATTATGCATCATTGAAAGCTCGACATGATGCGGCCAAGGCTGGGGTGAGGATTGCTCGTGCAGCATTATTGCCTGCCGTAGGGTTCGAGGCTGCGTATGCATGGAATGCACCTCGGTTCGCACGAGATCAGGAAGGCTCTTACTTGGTAGGTGTCGGGATCGAGTGGAACCTGTTCAATGGCATGCAAGACAGGGCATATCTGAGGGAAGCACAAAGCACTGAAGCGACGGTCCGGCATGAGCTCAAAGCACTAGAGGATAAGATCGCGCTGGAGATTGAAGAGGCAGTAGTGGCGGTCACAACGAGCCGTGAAAGTGTCAGAGCAACTGAAAAGAGCGTAGGCCAGGCAGAAGAGAACCTTCGAATTATCTCGCAACGCTACAGGGAAGGTCTTGCTACCGTGGTGGAACTCGAGCAGGCCGAGCTTGCCCTGTCTAGGTCGAGGCTGGAGCGTGTGCGCGCAATCTACGACGTACTTATCGCCCATGCACGACTTAAACTAGCAACCGGCGAAATAATCGATATGGCGACGGCTGGGGCATCGCCAGACCCACCACCAAAGGGTCTCTACCAATGACAAAGTATCGCAGGATTGGACTCGTGCGACGAGGCCGATGGATTTCCCTTGTGCGCCTGGCGAGCTGTTTTGTTTTCTCTTAGGAGGACCGACCATATGGAACAGATGCAAAGATTATCCAAAATCATTGGGGTTGTTGTTGCAGTGTCAGCCCTCGTACTCCTTTTGTTGTGGATGCAAGGGCTCCTGGGAGGAAAAAAGATCCAGCCAGGCGAAGTGCCGTATGTGGGGCATGCATTCAAGGAACCCTATCTCTTCGAAGAGGTCAAGAAAACGACTGTTGCGAACTTCGAGGAGGCTGTTGGCACTGTGAGAGCGCGACGAGAAGTGGTCATTTCGCCCCGTGTGATGGGGACCATTATAGAGCTTCCTTTAAAGGCCGGGGATCTTGTCAAGAAGGACCAGCTTCTTGTTCGGTTGGATGACAGGGATATTAAGGCACGGCTGGAGCAGGCGCGATCCGCAGCGAGCGCTGCAGAGACCGAGGTCCTGCGCGCTACCTCCGAGTACGAGCGATATAAGAGACTGCGAAGTCAGCAGGCAGCGACGCAACAACAATTTGAAGCTATCGAGGCAGCCTACCTGACTGCAAAGGCACGACTCAAACAAGCAACAGAAATGGTGCAGGAGGCACAAGTAACCCTCGGATATACCGTCATCCGTTCTCCCATCGATGGACTCGTTATTGAAAAGACAATGCAACTTGGGGACATGGCATCGCCAGGACAGCCGATACTGACCATCCAAGAGGTAGGCACCCTGAGGCTAGAGGCAGCCATAAGGGAAGCTATTGCCGGAAGGATCAACGAGGGAGATCAACTCAGGGTGTACATTGATGCCCTACATCTCGAATTGACCGGTACTGTAGAAGAAAAGATCCCTGCTGCAGACCCTATGACCCGAACGTTTCTCGTGAAGGTATCGTTGCCACAACGTTCTGGGCTTCGCAGCGGTATGTTCGGCAGGATTTACCTACCAGCAGGATCTGCTACGCTCATCACCGTTCCACGAAATGCCCTTCAACGAGTCGGAGAACTCGATCTCGTATGGGTACTCTCGGAAAAACAGCCCGAAAGACGCTACGTGAGGACAGGGCTAGAGATCGGAGACCGTATAGAGATACGCTCAGGACTTCGAGAAGGAGAAAAGGTGCTTCTCCCTTCCCCTGGACAGGCCAGCCGTATCGATGAGGATACTCGGCGCGGTTCTTCTCCGGTGCTCGGGCGTGGGGGACGTCGTGGGATGCCAGGGGATGGTGGCATGCCCAGATCCCATGTGTAAGGCCGTCATTTGTAGTAGGGAGGTTCATCCATGGCAGAAGAGAAACCTGGCCTTACGGCACGGATCGTCAAGGTATTCCTCACGTCGAAGCTTTCTGTCCTGTTCATTATTGCGTCTCTTCTCGGCGGTGCAGTTGCGCTCTTGGTGACCCCACGAGAGGAAGAGCCGCAGATTGTAGTCCCTGTTGCCGACATTATGGTGAGGGCTCCCGGTGCAGTGGCCTCTGAAGTGGAACGGCTTGTTGCAAAACCGCTGGAAAATCTTCTCTGGGAGATCGACGGAGTCGAGTACGTATACACCTTTTCACGACCTGGCATGTGCGTCGCTACGGTGCGATTTTACGTCGGCCAGGACAGAGAAAAGTCACTCATCAAGATCTACAATAAGATGATGAGCAATATCGATCGAATTCCTCCTATTGTCACACACTGGATCGTAAAACCCATCGAGATCGACGATGTTCCCATAGTGACGCTCACCTTTTATCCCGAGGAAGACAGTTACCTGACAGAGTACGACCTACGACGTATCGCAGAAGAGACACTCATTCGACTTCAAGAGGTAGCTAATACCTCTCGTTCTTTCATTGTCGGTGGTAGGGCAAGAAAAGTCCGTGTAGTGCTAGATCCTGCCCGACTGGCAGCTCATAATCTGTGTGCACTCGAGGTAGGCCAGGCCTTGGGCGCTCAGAACGTGAATGTACATGCTGGCTCGGTGCGGCACCTCAATGAGGAATTACTCGTCGAAGTAGGGCCGTTTTTTACAAGACCCCAAGAGGTCGGACGTGCAGTAGTGGGCGTGTACCAGGGAAGACCTGTATACGTGAACGATGTTGCCGTTGTTATGGATGGGCCTGAGGAGGTCAGCTCCTATACGCGAATAGGATTTGGTCCTGCTGCATCTTTAGGTGGACACAATGATACGGGGCTTATCGGTCGTTACGGAGCGCAAGGTGAAGAGCGCGCCGCAGTGACATTGGCGGTTGCCAAGCGGAAAGGCGCCAATGCCGTTGTCGTAGCCAACCAGATTATAGACCGGGTAAAGGTACTGACAAAGGACATACTGCCCAAAGGGGTCGGCATCGAGATCACGAGGAATTACGGCAAGACAGCCAATGAAAAAGTAAACGAGTTGGTCAAACACCTTGGGATCGCTGTAGCTACCATCGTCGTACTCATCGCCTTTGCGCTGGGCTGGCGAGAGGCCCTTATCGTAGCCCTGGCGGTTCCGCTTACATTGGCCATCACCCTGCTCGGCGATCTTATCGTGGGATATACCATCAACAGGGTTACCCTATTTGCCCTGATCCTTTCCCTCGGCCTTCTGGTAGATGACCCGATCGTGGATGTGGAAAACATCCACAGGCACTTCAGACTGCGTAGACATCCTCCTCTTGAGGCAACGCTGATTGCCATCGACGAGGTGAGGCCTCCTACCATTCTTGCAACCTTTACGGTGATTGTCTCGTTCCTGCCCATGTTCTTTGTCACAGGGATGATGGGACCGTACATGCGACCCATGCCGTTCAATGTGCCATTGGCCATGCTTGTCAGCCTCGTGGTTGCCTTTACAGTGACCCCATGGGCAACCTACCATATGCTCAAGAAGGAATACGAAAAGCCGCATACACACCATGGAGGCGGAGATCCCGCAGAAGAGGCAGCAGGACTAAAGAGACTCTACACTAGAATCCTTCTGCCTTTGCTCGCCAAACCGTCGAGGGGATGGCTCTTCCTGGCTGCAGTCCTGGCTGCCTTTTTCCTTTCTATTGCCTTGGTGGCCTTGGGGCTTGTGCCCCTCAAGATGCTCCCTTACGACAACAAGAGCGAATTGCAAGTCGTCATTGACATGCCAGAAGGAACTACGCTCGAACATACCGATGCAGTGGCCAAGGAACTATGCAGCTATATCGCGACCATTGCAGAGGTGACAACCTATCAATCGTATGTAGGCACGGCAAGTCCTTTTGATTTTAATGGCATGGTCCGACACTACTTTTTACGACAGGGCGATAACGTTGCAGACATTCGTATCAATCTGGTCGACAAACACGAACGAGCCCAGCAAAGTCATGAGATAGCCTTGAGGATCCGGCCTCGCGTGGAAGAGATCGCTGGGCGCTACGGCGCCAAGGTGAAAATAGTTGAGATGCCTCCAGGTCCACCGGTGCTTTCCACCATAGTGGCAGAGGTCTACGGCCCTGAACAGGCATCCTACGAAGAGCTTGCGGCAACGGCAGTGCAAGTGAGGGAGGTTTTTGAGAAGACCAAAGGTGTCGTGGATGTGGACGACTCCACAGAGACAGACCAACAAAAGATCAGATTCCTCGTAGACCGAGAGAAGGCGGCACTCAACGGTGTATCTGCAGAGATGATTGCCCGTTGTCTGCAGATGGCTATAGGAGGTCTCCCTATAGGCATGGTACATGTACCAGGAAAGGTGCAGCCCTTGGCGATCGTAGCCCAATTACCAGAGGAGAGAAGATCACATCCTGAAGATCTCCTGAGCGTGTACGTGAAAGGTACCGGTGGAAGGATGGTTCCACTTGCAGAGTTGGGCAAACTGGAGTTCGACGTTCGAGAAAAGACCATCTATCACAAGAACCTGCGACCTGTGGTGTACGTAACAGCAGAGACCGCTGGTATAAGTCCAGCAGTAGCCATATTGTCCATGCAAAAGGAGCTCAAGGAGCATCCTCTTCCCGAGGGGTTTTATGTTGATTGGCGGGGTGAAGGTGAATGGAAGATAACCCTGGACGTATTTAGGGATCTCGGAATGGCGTTTGGGGTTGCCCTCGCCCTTATCTATGTGCTTCTCGTTGCCCAGACAGGCTCACTGTTTATCCCGGTGATCATTATGAGTGCAATCCCATTGACCATTATCGGTATCATGCCGGGTTTCACCTTGCTCAATCTCATCATGAATAAGCCGATCGGACCCTATCCCACGCCAGTGTTTTTTACGGCAACTGGTATGATTGGTATGATAGCCCTGGCCGGCATTGTGGTAAGGAACTCGATTATCTTGATCGATTTCATTGAATTGATACTGGCACGAGGTGGTAAGACACTTAAGGAGGCCATCATCGAAGCAGGCGCCATACGTACCAGGCCAATCCTGCTCACCGCAGGAGCCGCCATGTTCGGCTCGTGGGTTATTACCCTTGATCCTATCTTTTCCGGTCTTGCATGGTCCTTTATTTTCGGCATCTTTGCCTCAACCTTATTTTCGTTGTTGGTGATCCCTGTGTTCTATTACCTCATCTATCGCCACAAATACAAAGAGGCACCTGTGTAGAGTAGGTCGCGGTCCCCATGGCACTACCGTAGAAAGGAAGCCTATGAGAGTCTTGACGATCCTGTGTGACACCTCACGTGGTCAGGAGATAATCGGTCTGCTGGAATCCCATGGTGTCAATGGATACACGCAGATACCCATGGTTTTTGGGTCAGGTGTCACTGGCAAGCGTATGGAGTCTCGTGCATGGCCAGGAAGTGGGTGTATGGTGTTTGCTATTGTGGAGCAGGCAAAGGTCGATGAACTGCTTCCTGTGCTTGCAGCTTACAAACAACGGCTCCTCAAGGCCGAGGGGTTTATGGTCTTTTCACTGGAGGCCACGGTTCATCTGTAGCAGCAGGCCACCCCGCCGTATCGGCACAGCTACCCGCCGGAGAAGCCAGTGAATATCTTCCGCAGGATAGCGGCAAACACCGTATGGCTGTTTGCGGCCCACGTCGCTCATAGATTCTCCAATCTTGTTGTCACGTTACTCCTTACTCGCTATCTCGGTGCCGAAGGGTTCGGCGCGTACTCCTTTGTATGTGCCTACGTGGGCTTTTTCGTACTCCTCACCGATATGGGCATCGACATGTGGATCACGAGGGAGGCATCCAGAGACCTGCGGGCCTCTGAACAGATCGTGGGGAACGCTATCGTCCTGAAGGCCATCCTCAGTGGTAGCGCGTTCGGCCTCTCAGTTGGTGCCAGTATGCTTATCGGGATCCCTTCTGACAAGATCGTGCTTATAGCTATTGCCTCGCTGGGGCTCCTGCTTGCACCACTGACGCTCTACGCAGCTGCATTTTCTGCAACGCTTCAACTTCATCTTCCTGCAGGGTTTGAGATCCTCGGCAGGGTGTTGCTTGTCAGCCTCGTAGGCGCAGCTATCATCCTTAGGGGTTCGCTTACTATCATCTTCATAGCGCTTGTGCTGCCAGGAGCCTGCACCGCATTGCTCAACCTCGTATACGCTCGAAGGCTTTTTAGACCCTACCTTGTGTTCCAGTGGAGAAAGGCACAAGAGATCCTTTCGAACGCAGTGCCTATCGCACTCATCATGGTCTTCACACAACTGCTCCTAAGGATCGATCAACTTATGCTCGAATGGATGCGTGGGGATCATGAGCTCGGACTCTACGCAGTGGCAGTAAAGTGCTGTGAGGCACTCAATGTAGTCCCAATCGTATTCATCGGGTCGATGTTTCCCATCATGTCTAAAACAGCATCCTATTCCACCGAGTCGCTCACGAAGGTGTACCATTTGAGCTTCAGATATCTTTCCCTGGTCTTGGCACCACTGATCATGCTTCTCTTTCTCTATCCAGAGGAAGTCTTACGGATTCTGTTTGGAGAAGGGTATGCTGGGGGTGCCCCCCCTCTGAGAATCCTTGCGTGGTCAGGGCTTTTTGTTGCTATGGGCTATGTAGTGACGACAGCGTCGATCTCGCTAGGCTCACAAAGAGCGCTCATCAGCATTACTGCGGTGCTTGCAGTCCTCAATATTGTGCTGAATCTCTTCTTGATCCCACGAGGGGACGCCATCGGAGGCGCACGAGGGGCAGCACTAGCCACACTTGTCTCCTATGCAGCGTCTTTCTTGTGCATTGTGGCAGTTCCTCGGCTGCGGCCTTTTGGGGTCGCTTTCCTCGAGAGCCTCTTGAAACCTGTCCTAGCACTGGTACCTGCTGTGATTCTGGTCCGAGCCCCCTCCCTTGGGCCGGCAGCAGGCCTACCTGCGGTGCTCGCGATCTACGGAGCGAGTGTAGTTGCCTTTAAGGGACTTGACGCCTCTGACTACCGTTACCTGCGGAGCATATTCAAAAGACCATGAACAGAGGGGCAGCGTAGGGCAGACCGGCTAGAGTCATGGAAACTACCAAGGACATGATTTCCATCGTACTCGTAAATTGGAATACGCGGGAGGCACTGAGAAACTGTATCCTTCATATTCCGGGTGCGGTGGGAGACCTGGAATACGAGGTAATTGTCGTTGATAACGACTCTTCGGACAGAAGTGTGGACATGGTGCGCCGTGAATTTCCATGGGTGTCCTGCATACGGCTCAAGAAGAATATCGGCTATGCATGTGGCGTCAATATGGGGATCAGGTGTGCACGCGGTGCCTACATTATGCTCCTCAACCCAGATGTGATTCCTCGACCAGGCTCGATCGCAACCATGGTCAGCTACTTTAGAGCGCACCACGAGATCGGCGTTTTAGGCGGGAGTCTTTTTGGATTGGACGGGCAATCACATATGGAACAGTATAATGTACCGTTTCCTTCACTCCTGAGCGCCCTTATCGATCACAGTTCGATCTCCAGGTTGGCAAGATGGCTGGATAAGGAATCTATCTGCTTTTGCGACTACTCGATACGACAGGTGCCTGGAGCCTGCCTACTTGCTTCCAGGGAGGTAGTGGACGCTGTCGGCGCCTTTGATGAAGATTTTTTTGTGTGGTTTGAAGATCTTGATTGGTGTGTTCGAGCCCGCAATAAATGCTTTGGTCTCTCTGTGTGTCCTCGAGCGATCTTTGTACATGAAGGTGGGAGGAGTTTTCATGGGCTGTCTCACTGGACCCGCAAGAGATGGTTCCATAGAAACTTGCTCCGGTATTTCAAGAAGCATCAAGGCACCTTCAGGTGGATTGTCCTGGCAGGTGTTCTGGCAGGTGAACAGTCTCTCCTCCTTCTGGCAGATTGCGTAAGGGCTGTTTATCCTCCCTGGAGAGCACGTCGTATCCAGAAGGCGAAGCAGAGGGCATCCTATGTGCGCTTTTTGTGTGTGGGAGGCCCAGAGGCGTTTTTCGAGGAAAGGTTCGCAGAAAACCACAAGTAGTAAGGAATGTCCAGTGATCGAAGTTATTATTCCAAACTGGAATGGCCTTGAGGTATTGCCGCGATGCCTTGAGTCGCTCTCGAGACAAACGTTCGCCTCCTTTACCATTACTGTGGTAGACAACGGCTCATTAGACAGCTCACCTGAGTACGTAAGAGAATATGTTCCAGATGTGCGACTCCTACGCCTCTCTCGAAACTATGGGTTTTGCAAGGCTGTCAATGAAGGTATACAGAGGTCCAGCGCTCCGTGGTGTGCAGTGTTGAACAATGATGTCGAAGCCGACCCGTACTGGCTCGAGGAATTGTATAGAGCAGTAGAACGACATCCGTATGCATTTGTATTCGCATCAAAAATCCTCCAGTATCGCGACCCATCTCGGATCGAGAGTGCTGGTGACATGCTCAAGGCAGATGCCTGTGGAGCCAACCGTGGCAGAGACGAGATCGATCAGGGACAGTACGAAACAGAGGAAGAGGTGTTTTCTGCGTCTGCAGCAGCAGCGTTGTATCGGCGGAGCTTGTTTGACATTATAGGTCTCTTTGACGAACGGTTCTTCGCCTATTTCGAGGACATCGACCTTGGGTTTCGAGCCCAGCGATTCGGCCTTCCCTGTATATACGTACCAAGGGCAAAGGTATATCACAGAGGAAAGCACAGCCGGTACGGAGATCGGAAGTGGCATCTCAAACAGGAATTTGTCAATTCGACTATCTGCCAGATCAAGAATGTCCCCCTCCGTTACATGATTCGCAATGCAAGGCCTGTGCTGGTGAGTCACCTCAAATCTGTCAAGGGTCTTGTCACAGAAGGGAACGCCGGCGTGCTGATAGAGGCGGAAAAGGAACTCATCAGGCGCCTTCCTCACGCCCTCGTAACACGCCTTATACTGTCACTGCGTTCTCGTGGTCGGTTTGATCGGCTTGCCATGTTTTTGCCTGATCAAGATCCCTAAAGGCACCAAGGTCTTTCCAAAGCCACCACTGCTCAGGATACTGGAGTATATGGGATTCGAAGAGCCGGAAAAGGTACTGGGCGTGCTTACGAGTCTTTTCCTCGGTGGGCAGCATACGGTCAGAAGAGTGCCATGGGCCATGTATCCTTACCGTGCAATCTGGCCCCTCTGAATACACGAGCAACGGTAGCACAACTGCACCACATTCTTCTGCCAGCCATAGAAGCGTAGAGGAAAACGTACAGTAGTGCGATAGAAACCAAAGCTGCACTACCCTCTCACTCTTCTCTTCAAGGCGAGCAGGATTGTCAAATGCGGTTACAACGAGCTTTCTGTGGGCGAGGAGCTCGGACACCGTGCTGTAGCTCCCTCCTTTGTATACAAGAGTGAGACAAGGTTCGTGTTTCATTTGGCGAAGAACCGTAGCATAGAGGCTTGTACCTTCTTCTCCAGGCCATATAGTCGGGTTTTTCTTCTCTGCACCTACAGTGATCACGTGCATAGGTATCCCGACCCGCGGAAGGCCATGTAAGGCCCTGTAGATATATCCTGAATGACATGTGAGCAGTATAACGCCTCTTCCATCGGCCTTGGCCTGTTCTATATGGTAGAGGCCCTCGATGCGCGTGTGGTGATGCCATTCTTTCAATGGACGCCGGACCGAGATCAAGGCATCGGCCCGCATATGCGATAAGAAACGCACGTGCCGGAGCGCGATGCTACGTATCGTACGGCCTTGAGCATAAGAAGGAAGGCCAGTTTTGAGGTTGTGTTGTAGGAGCCGCCTTTCACTGGGCAAAAGGAACACGTACGGATTCCTGAGACCAATGATGCGATGTGCCACCCTCAGGGGAACAAAAGAAAGTAATGGGTAGAGTCCACGATACTCGGCATGTCGCACCATGGAGCACGTAAGGTAGAAGGCGGGCGAACACCTCAAAAAGATGTGTTTTGCCGCTGCCCGCACACGGTTGTTCCATGGTGAGCCTTCACTCGTTCGCACTGAGGTCGCCTCCTTTACCTACCTGCAGGTCGATCTATGGTGCTGGAGCTATTCCCTATCCCAGAACGCCTAACAAATGCATGAAGGTCTTTCCACAACCACCAGTGCGCTGGATATCGTCGTATGAGGGATGCAAGCAGATGAGCGCAGGTTTGAAGGCACCATCTGACTCCATCCCTGTCCGAGCGTTCAGGAACCAGTGGTGGCCATACCTTCATGACATACCAAGGGGCATTCCAATGAGGGAATACAAAGCAGGGGACGATCGAGGCGCCTGTTTCAATGGCGAGGGCAATGAGCGACGAAGGAAATACAGCTTCCCCATTGAGGAACGTGATGCGCATGCCTCCTTCTGTTTCATAGGAGCGAGGTACATCCAGCGTAAAGCAAACTATTTCTTTCTGTTGTAATGTAGCTCTTGCCTGACCAATTCCGCCACCAGGAAAAATCCATCTTACCCCTGTCCGCTGTTGGAGGAGCTTGAGAATGGTTGGCAGTACCACCTTTGCTCCTGGAAACCTTGTGCCTAGAGGATTTCTCACTATGGCATGTACCTTGTACCCAAGACTGCACGCAACGAACAAGCCCCTCAGCAAGTAGCTGTAGTGGCCAGTAACTGCAATGACCCCTTTGCCTCTCGACAAGGCCTGGTCAAGGTGTTCCTTCCCTTCAAATAGAATAAGTTGTGCGCCATTGGTCGACGTAATACGCAGCCCAAGCACAAGATCGAGCCAGCCACTGAAAAGGATGCTGAAATAACGACGGCATACGGTTCGAACTCCCCCCATAGCAAAGGCATCGCCAAACATTGCAGAGAGATTCTTGCAGACCTGCCTGCGGAGCGAAAAAGGTACAAAAAGCGCTATTAGAGAATGTTCAATGACACGCGCTGCCCAGGGGAGCGGCAGGATCATACAGCTGACAACTTTGACGAGCCACTCGAGCAGCAGTCCCAGCGTAACTAGTACCCATAGTATCTTGCGCACGGCCGAACATCCGCCTAGAAAATTGCTTTTTTTCCATGCAGGAGTATGCTTATTGTGTTATATCACGTAACGTCAACGGACATAAGGGAGGTATTCTATGACCCTTGAACGAACGCTACGGGCAATTGCCGGACTTTTCGTGCTCATCTCTGTTGCGCTTGCTGCATTCAAGTCGCAATGGTGGCTTATCCTGACGGCATTGGTGGGATTGAACCTGTTTCAGTCTGCTTTTTCGAATTGGTGTCCGATGATGGTTTTGCTGCAAAAATTCGGAATGAAGACCTGCCAACAAGAGATCGACGAACTTCAAAGGAGTATTCCCGGGTAGCACTGTTGCTCATGCCTTGGGCCTGCCCATCATTTTCTCGAGCCGATTCAGGTTTGCGCGCACCATTTTGCTTTCAGGTTTGATGGAAAGCGCGTGGAGCCAGTTTTCCATGGCCCCTGTGAGATCTCGACGAGAGAGACACGAAAATCCTTCGTCAACGTACCGATAAAACTCTGCGTTCCTGTCCGCAGGGGTGGGTCCCTCAGGTCCTTGAGGGCCAATTGCTTCGGGTTCCACAAGAGGTTGAGATGGCGCCATGCAGGTCCCTTCCAATGCCTTAGACACACACAGTGGAAACTCTCTTGGGTCGAACGGCTTTTCCAGGAAAAGCGTATTGTCAGGCAGCAGAAGTTCCTGCGGCAGGTGCTTGAAGGATCCTTCTGTAAGAACGAGTAGTCTCGGGCAGCTCGGCAGGGCCTCACCAGCCCTGCCTGACTTTATTGCCTCCAACACCTTGAGCCCCTTTTCGGCACTATCGACTACAAGTAGCTGAAATGGCCTGTCATGGAGCAGGGCCACTGCCTCTGCTACAGTCGCCGCGCAATAATATTCAAGGTGGTCCTCACATGATGCAAGGCTTCGTGTAAGTTGCCACAAGAGTCCTTCATCAAGCTCTACGAACATGATACGTGCGCTCTCTTGATGCTGCATGATGAACCCCCTCATGATGCAATAACATTTGGTTCACTATACAAAAGAATAACCCCAATGAGGCATGCTGACACTATCCCAACGCCAAGCGCGTATGCAAGGAACAAAGAGCCTTTACGGCGAAGCAGTTCTCTGAATGCCCCGTCAACAGCGTTCCCATTGCTCAGGAGGGCGTCATCTGGAATGACGCTGACAAGCATACGTTCTTGACCAGAGGCAGCGGCCGTAACGTACCACATCCCGCGTGAGGAATCTCCTGATGATGGACCTTGAAAGGGCGCATCCTCACAGAAATATCCTTGGACTATCCTGCCAGGGCGAGCCTTTGTGATCATCTTCAAAAACTGCTTCTTGCGCGAGCTGTCCCTAAGGAACGAGGGAACATCGTTCGCAGTTGCCATCGGAACGATGATATCGGCTGCCTTTGCATCGTACAATAAGATATAGTTGGCCTCTCCTGCAACGAGCGGGACCTTCTGGAACCGCGCCATAAGCGCCTCACATGCTCCGCTGTCCTCCTCACTTCCTGCCTGTTCGCGCTGGCAGACCACGTCCATGGCCTGAGCAGCAGCTTCTAGGTGCGTTGCCACACGTTCCCTTGACATGCTTCTTTCATACATTCTTCGCAGCTCAAGGAGCTCTTCGCCTACCTGAAGTAAGGCCACGTAAAAATACACAGAGGTTGCAACAAGCGGAAGTAACACTGCGGTCACGAGCAGCCCGCACCGATGGCGGCGACTCGTGGTCCATTGCTCTGCCGTCTTTGGTAGGAGCCTCATAACTTCATCCCTTTACTTTACAAGAGCTCAAGAAGGAGTCTTTGCTAGGTACATGATCGAGCCGATCAACCTGCAATGGGGTCTTTGAACGCAGCGGCGTGAAGTACTCCACAGTGCATGAGCACATTGATGCTTCCACCAGCTCCTCGTGTGTGTGGCCGTCCTGGACCATTGACCATTTGGCATGGTGAGCACGAAACCGAACACAGAGGATGGATACCAGGAGCGCAATATTGATGAGTACGAGCAGTATCCATGCAAGGACAGAGGCCCTAAATCTGACATGTTCTTTGCGCAGTGGTCCACGTCTTTCTGAGCGCAAAGGGTATGCGGATCCATGCCTGGGAGGTCTACGTGCCTCACAAAAGGGATATACCTCCTCGGCAAACTCCTCTATCGATTGGTATCGGGCAGCGGGGTCGTCTTCAAGCGCCTTGAGAAGGATACGATCCAGGGAGGCATCTATCTCAGGAAACAACCTGCTTGGTCGAACAAAGCACCCCTGAGGTGCCTGCAAGGTCAGCATCGCATACAATAGGGCCCCCAATCCGTAGATGTCGGCAGAGGGCGTCAAGGCCCTGCCACTAAGAAACTCCGGTGCAGCATAGGCAGTAAGATCGGACGTCAGTCCTGCCAGGCCCTTGCCGACTTTCTGCAACGTGGCACGTAAGCCAAAGTGGCCAATGCGAACGATCGGGACCTCCTCATCGTCTCCTGCGTTCTGGACGTAGATCTCTCTAGGATGAAGAAAACCATGGCAGGTGAAACGATGTGCGAACTGGAGCACTTCACAAAGAGAGACTATAATCTTGAGTGCACATTGGACCCATGAAGGATGAGGATCGGTTCGTTGTTTCTCGATCAGACAACTCAACAATGATCCATGGGGATACTCCTCGATGAAAAACAAGGTGCCCTGCCGTACCGTTGGTGGCAAGGCACGGATGATACACGGATGGTCTAGGCGAGCATTGACCACACATTGACGCTGCAAGGAATAAAACATCCACGGATCACGTCTGGTAAGCAGCGAGGAGACAAGGCACAGACGGACCTTGTGCCTTTGCACATGGTCCCACGCATCAAACAGGGTATAGGATTCGTTATGATCGACAACGTTGGTGACGAAGAAACGCGCACCTACCACATCGTACAAGAGCGTGCGACGGTCATCCTTGGCAGAATCCAAGGATCTGACCGTACGGAAATGCTGCTTGGGCTCCATCGGAGATGCTCTCACCTACGTGGCCGACGACAGGAGATGGCGTCGTGCACGATGCGATGTTTCAGAGGAGCTGCTTGTCCGTTATAACATATATATATAAGCTTTTTTGAAAAGAATTGGTAGCCACTTTGTGGTCATCGAGGTTCGGAGTGTTGTTCAGTGAAGCCATTGTATCGACATGTGGGCACAGTATGGGTAGCACTAGCTACGTTCCTATTGCTATGGTCTTGTACCGTCCCCGCACACGCCAACAGATCGACCTCCACTCCGTTCAAAGGCATACGAGTGGAATCGTTCGACCGTGTCGTAGGGGAGTCCTATGCTCGGATGCAGGTTGTCGTGCGCAGTGATATCCCTGTATCCTCTACCTGGGACCTGCTTAAGGATGTGGGCGAGTGGCATACGTTTATGGGATTATTTCCAGAATCCGAGATACTCGAAGCAGACGGGCTATCGAAGCAGGTCAAATTCGTTGTTGCACCTCCCTGGCCGATCAAACAATTTACGTGTGTGGTGCAGGCAAGGGAGAGGCCCGAGGTTCGTCTGATCGAATGGCGGGTTCAGGAGGGAAAGTTGAAGGGAAATTTCGGCATCTTGTCTGTCGAGCCATTCGAAGGGGGAAGCAAGATCATTTATGAGAGCACTGGGCCTACCAGAAACGCCTTTCCGACCTGGGCAGTGCGTATAGGGGTTCGTATTGTGCTGCCGGGCGTGCTCAAGGATTTCTATCGAAAGGCCAGTGCTTCCAAGAATACCCATGGGGGACAGTAGTCGGCACAGCAAGGGCGTTCATCAGGTGCCTTTTCCCCAGCGAGAAGCCCATATGACAGGGCCTGCGTATCACAAGACGTATGAGAGTGGCGAGCTTAGCCAACGTATCGAAACGCTCACTTCTATGCTTGCCTCATGTCGGCTCTGTCCGCGTGCCTGTGGTGCCAACCGTCTTGGAGGAGAACAAGGGTTTTGTCGAACGGGACGCTACGCAGTGGTAGCGAGCTACGGACCACATTTTGGCGAGGAGCGACCCCTTGTTGGCCGAGGAGGATCGGGCACGATTTTCTTCACCTATTGCAATCTTATGTGCTGCTTTTGCCAAAATTACGAAATAAGCCACATCGGCGAAGGCCAGGAAGTCTCATCCCAACAACTCGCCCGGATTATGATCTTCCTGCAGTCAGCCGGGTGTCACAATATCAATTTCGTCTCCCCGAGCCATGTCGTAGCCCAGATCGTCGAGGCACTCCCTCATGCAATCGAGCAAGGTCTTCATGTTCCGCTTGTATTCAATACGGGTGGATATGACCTGCCAGGGACATTGAAGTTACTGGACGGGATAATCGATATCTACATGCCAGATTACAAGTTTACATCTGCCGACATTGCCAAACGATTGGCCGCTGCACCTGACTATCCTGAGGTAGTAAAGGCAGCGATTCGAGAAATGCACCGACAGGTAGGAGACCTTGTGCTCGATCCTTCAGGTCTTGCAGTGAGGGGCTTGCTCGTTCGTCACCTTGTCCTCCCTGAGGATGCAGCAGGCACCTCTGAAGCGATGCAATGGCTTGCCAGAGAAATCTCGATCAACACCTACGTCAATATTATGGATCAATACAGGCCGTGCGGCACTGCCTTCCGTGATCCCTCCTTGGGCAGAAGGATTACAAGGATGGAATATCGAGATGCTGTACAGGCTGCCCTTCGATGTGGACTGCACCGGCTGGACGAAAAGATGGCTTTTTGAGGCTACCTGGGCATATAACTTTTATGGTTCCATGACCGACCAGGAGCATCAGCTTACGCAGCCCTAGGGATAACGCGTCTACCGGAAACAGCCACAAATCCCGGACACCTTGGTACGTTTCTTCCGAGGGATTTTTACTTTTTTTCTTGACATACAACATATAGTGATATAGATTCCATCTAGACACAAGATAACGGAACCATATGGTAAGGGGTTCAAATCGCAATCTAGCTAATGTGTTGTCACCCACTGACCGTACCTAGGGGGGACAAAGTAGGCACACCAAATATCCTACAACCACTAACAGGAGGAATCAGTATGGCCACTACAAAGAAAAAGGGTCCGGCGAAAAAAGCTGCGAGCAAGCCAGCAGCCAAGAAAAAGGGCACAGCCAAGAAAGGAGGATGTGCAGCGAGGAAAAAGAAATAGCGCCTCGCAACCCTGTTTTATCTTTTGAGGGTCCCACCCCTCGCTTTTAGGAGGTGGGACCTTTTTTTGTGACATTAATCTTTAGGCATCTGGCGAGATCGTTGCGCGAGGACACCTAAGCGTAAATACACATCCTTTGCCCGGCATACTCTGAAGAGAGAGCGCTGCGCCATTCTTTTGACATATTTGTTTGGCGATAAAAAGACCAATCCCATATCCTGTTGTTTTTTCAGTAGTGAAGTATGGCTCAAAGATCTTTTCTTCAAGTTCGCGAGGAATCCCCTTGCCAGTATCTCTGATAGAGAGCAGCACATGGAATTCCTCACAATAGGCAGATAGATATATTGCGCCCCCTTGGGGCATTGCTTCTGCAGCATTGGTAATCAAGTTGAGCAGGACTTGTTTGAGTTGATCAGGATCGAACAGTATCATCGGCAGTTCTTTGGGAAGCTCAAGATAGAGCCGAATGCCTTTTGCACCCAGCTGCATGAGGAGAAAGTTGCGGATCTCGTTCACAACCACATTCACGTTTACAGGCTGTAGCTGGGGCTCATGCGGACGTGTGGACTCCAACACCCGGCGAAGTGTGGACCGAAGCCGTTTGATTTCTGAACAGGCTTCGCGCAAGGTCCTTTCGACGCGAGCCTCGTCTTTATGTGTATGTTCTGTAATGAGAAGGTCCAGATTGGCCTGAATGATCTGTAGTGGCCCATTGATTTCATGGGCAAGCAGGGACGCCATGCCGCCTGCTGAAGCGAGTCGTTCCATGTGGGACAGATTCCGCTGGGCCTCCAAGAGCTGAACGGTCTTGGTCTCCACCCTTTTTTCGAGCGTCTGGATCATAGCAGTGAGATCGACCTCCTCGAGGTCCTGAATCATTTGGTCACACTCACTCCCCCACTCAGCTTTGGGACGGATGATCCATCTGCAATATTCGTCCCCTTTGCCCTGGCAGGTACTTTCAATGCAGACCATTTCACTCTTCATAAAACATGAAGCATACCCACTTGCGTACCCGGCAAGTGTCCAGCATACCGGGGAGGTGTCTTTAGAAAAGTATCTGAGATGTTCTTCTACCTCATACGAGTGGGTCCAACGGCCCATCATATAGAGCGAACCTTTTGCCCTGTCGTACTCAAGCCACTCGGGTTCCACCTGCACAATACCTTCGATGTTGTGCATCACAGGTCCAGCCAGGATCCAATCCGTTTCAGTATCCCAGGGGAACATGGTCTCCAGCTTTTTGGCATCATTGAAGCCACACTTGTATCCCCACCTGACGAGAAGTCCCCGAGCAAGATCACGGCCAAGGGTGTGTATCAACTCCCTTCTTATTAGACCCATGGCTTGACTGTCTACAATGAGCATACGGCCGTCGAGAAAGGAGATGATCCCTTTGTCCGGATGGAATCTCAAAATCCGGTCTAGGCTGAGATCCTTGGCCTTCATACCTTTACCTTATCCTGATGGTGGTGGGGAAAACCGGGCCTCAAAAAGAAGGGGATGTATCATGGTGCTGTTGTCCTCGTTTTAGGCAATAAAGTATAATGCCAACCACTCGTCAAAGTCACGTCATGTCGTCATGGGTTGTGGGTCTTGTTGTGCAAGGGATCACACGGTGTCCGGTACGAAGATAGCTCGCATTATAAGGAAATGTAGCAGAGACTCTTTTGTACGAACGGTTGCCTACGCAGCCGTGCTATGCGCATTGGTGTATGGATGTGGCGTGGATGAAGGATCCCCGCCCACCATCTCTCATATCGTGTATAGCCCTTCCCTGGCCCTGGTTGGCTTCAACAATGGTATGCTCACCATGGTGGGGACCGTAGACGTTTCAGATCCTGACAGTGACCTTGCATTTATCCGGGTTGAAACCCAGGTGTGCGGTAGAGGGGCATGGAGTTACCTTGACAAAAGGCTATCCGCTCCGGCACATGGTTCTTCAGGGACTGTCCAATTTGTTGCGTTAGTCTCGACCGACTGTCCTGAAGGCACCTATGTGGTCAAGATTTCGGTCTTTGACGGTGCTGGTCACCAATCCAATGAACTGTATGCACCACTCACACTAACTACTGAATGGCCATAACACATATACGCCGTTCATCGCTTCATCTTTTCACAGAGTGCATACCATGTAGTATCTTTAGAGCGGATGGCAGCCTTGATACAAACATCCTCCAGATCGTCTTTGAAGATTACAATTGGGTTGCCGTGCACAAGGGCAATGGCGAGCTCCACCATGCCTCCGTCGTCTGGTACACAGCCATTCATGTTGAACACGAAAAGATCGCACGCCTCGATTATCTGATGCACATTCAGAGCGAAGATCTGCTGTTGATGCGTTTCAGGATCGGCCGAAGAAGTATCGAGTTCGCAAGCCAGTTGTTCGTATAGTTTTTATGACAATGGCCTTCAGGCCATCCCTCTGAGGAAGGTAAGAGAGATATCCATTGTCTTCGAGCACATCAGAGATCCTCTTCATGTCCGAGAGTTCCTCTGGGCTGAATAGGCCGCCAGAACAGTATACTTTTCGTTGGTGTTCCCCAGGGCTGGGTGCTGCACGTAAATAGGCAAGCTCATGTGCTGGAGGAGCACATGCTTCATGGTTCCTGACAATGCCTTCTATCGTGTTCAAGAATACGATCGCACCTAGCCCCTGTGCGATTGCATCATGGTCCAGGGACGCAAGATATGTGGATATCTCTTTGCCGGTCTCGACCGAAGCCCGAACATAAGGAGGTAAGGCATCCAGGGTAATTCCTCTTGCCTTTATCCCTTGATGATAGCGGATCGCCTTATCGA
>FWPU01002899.1_pt1 | contig 30041 bp, 31 predicted proteins | sample 2228361 | NCBI WGS metagenome assembly FWPU01 (sample SAMEA103939777, study PRJEB20133) | metagenome | reverse complement strand
TAGAAATTTTTTACAAATAAATTTGCACCTTGGGGGAAACAGATAACAGGTTTTCCAATAGATAGTAATTCAATTACGCAATTATTCCATTCCAGTTTTTTTTTTAAATCAATTGCTATATGTATATTGTTATATAAGTTTACTAGCTGAGATGTTGCAATATTGTAGTATATATTAAAATAGATGTTATTTATTTTAGTAGAAATATTTTTAACTAATATAGAAAAATTAACATTGATTTTTCTTATTTCTTCGTAAATGTTTGTGATAAAAGAAATATAATCATAGATATATTTAGTGTTAGACGGCACTATAAATAGGATATTTTTAGGAATGTTATTTTTATTTTCCTTAGGAGTTGGTGTAAATATGTTTGTATTTACTCCGAAAGGGAAATATATAATTTTTTCCGTAGGAAAAAACTTTAATAATTCAGGATCCATTGTAAAAATTAGTGTTGTTGGTTCGTTTGCTATTTGTATGTATTTTTTTAGAAAATCTCTGTTGTGTAGGAAAACTATTTTTAATTTTGCGTAATAAGTTGAAATTAATTGATAATTAACATAATCAGGGCAGAGTAAAACATCAGGATATTCAAAATCTAAATATTCGTATGGTCTTATTGGCGTATTTATTTTTATCCATTCTGGGGGAACACCATCGTAAGTAAAAATAGTGACTTTGTATTTTTTGTGATATAGTAAATTACATATTTCGAAAATTCTTCTTGCACTTCCAGAAATTTGAGTATCAACAACAACTGCACCTATGTATAATTTTGTTGACAAAATTAAATTTGTTCTACCTTATAATTCGGTGCTTCCTTAGTAATGATAACATTATGTGAATGCGATTCTCTGATACTTGCAAGTGTCATTTTATAAAACCTTGATTTATCTTGTAATTCTTGGATATTTTTACAACCTGCGTATGCCATTCCTATTTTCAATCCACCAATTAGTTGTTTAATACAGTCAGAAAGAGGACCTTGTAGTGGAACTAAACCTTCTACTCCTTCTGGAACAACACCTATTTTATCATCAAATTTTAAATATCTATTAGAACCTCCTTGTTGAATTGCTCCTATACTTCCCATACCTCTATATGATTTATATGGTTTCCCTTGATAATAAACAATTTCTCCTGGGCTTTCATTGACACCTGCAAATAGTGAACCAATCATAACAGCATGTGCCCCCACAGCCAATGCTTTCGTTATATCCCCTGAGTATCTTATACCTCCATCAGAAATCAATTTTATATCATATTTTTTTGCTATTTTTGAAGCATTGACAATGGCACTAATTTGAGGTATACCCACTCCACTTATCACTCTGGTTGTACATATTGAACCCGAACCTAATCCTATTTTTATAACATCAGCACCGTTTTTTATTAAAAATTCTGCCGCCTCTGCTGTTGTTACATTCCCAGCGATAATATCTGTCTTAAAATTTTTCTTCAATTCTCTTAGGGTTTCTGCGGACTCTTTGCAATGAGCAGATGCTAAATCAAGGACTATTATGTCAACCCCTGCCTTTATTAATTTTTCCGCCCTTTCAAAATCGTATGCACCTATTGCAGCACCTACACAAAATCTGCCTAATTCATCTCTTGTTGCATCTGGAAATTCAATCATTTTTTGGATATCCTTTATAGTTACAAGCCCAACTAATTTATTACCATCATCAACAAGTAGTAGTTTTTCAACTTTTTCTCTATCAAGTATATCCCTTGCTTCTTCCAATGTAATTCCTAAATGAGCTGTTATCAACCTATTTTTAGTCATGATATCTTTTATATGGCATTCTTCATCCTTGTGAAAACGCAGGTCTCTTTTTGTTAATATTCCTACTAAAGTTTTATCTGATAATGTTATAGGTATCCCTGAAATATTAAATTCTCTCATTATCTTTTTAGCATCCTTAACTTTCGCCTCAGGAGGTAATGTTACAGGATCTAATATTATACCATTTGCAGAGCGCTTAACCTTTGTAACTTCTCGCACTTGCTTTTCAATTGGTATATTGCGATGAATAATACCTAAACCACCTTCTTGGGCTATCGCTATTGCTAAATTCGATTCTGTAACAGTATCCATTGCAGCACTTATTATTGGTATCTTTAAAGTTAAATTCATGGTTAAGCTTATACTTATGTTTATATTTTTAGGATGAACCTCTGTATAGCCGGGTTCCAAAACAATATCGTCAAATGTTAATGCCTCGCCAATAAATTCAACCATAAATTTATTATATATTTTTTAAATATTTTAATGTGTAGATGGTTGTTATGGTTTTATCTGCGAACAACATTAAATCTGTCCTTTAATTCTTTAAAAATCCTATCTATCAGTGGTTGTATTTCTTTTTTCTCCAGATTACGCCTCGGATGCTGGAAATATAATCTTATAGTATAAATCTTCTTGTAATCTCCAAATTTAGAATCCATAAATACATCTATTAATTCAAAATAATTAAGATATTTAACATTTATATTTGTCAGAAAATTTTTTATTTGAACATACTTGATGTTTCTATCCCCAACAAATGATATATCTATTTTTAAAGGTGCAAGGTCTGGTATTTTTTTATAAGCTTTCAGTTGAATACCTTTTTTAAAAATATCATCTATATTAAACTCAACACAATATACATTAGAATATTTTATACCAAAACTTAATAAAATGTTTTTCTTGACCTCACCACCATATCCAATTATTTTATTATCAAACTTTATTGAAAAGGAATTGTTCATAAAAGCACATTCACTGTTTTCTATAATACATTTACTATCTATACTCTCAAATATATTCTCTACAAAATTCTTGAGCTCTTTTGTATTAAATGTGTTTGAAATTAAACATATATTTTCTTCTTCAATATAATTATTACCTTCTTTTCTAAATACCTTACCCACTTCAAAAAGATTTATATTTTCAAATCCATAAGATAGATTAGTTCTATATACATCAAGAAGAGTAAATACTATCTTGTTTCTTAAGAATTTATCTGGATTTTTTATAGCGTTAACCAAGATCAATTCATCCTTATTAGATCCTAAGTTACTTACAATCCTTGATTCTATGAAGGAAGTAGAGATACACTCAAAAAAAGAATTGTTAACTAAATAAGTTTTTACCATTTTCAGTTTATCATCAACAACACTTGGTTGAGACATTGTTATTTTTAAAGAAGTTTTATCTTTAATATTTTTATAACCTATAAATCTTGCGATTTCTTCTAGTAAATCTTCTTTAATTTGGAGATCAAAACGCTCCTGCGAAGGATAAACAAGTATAATATTATTTTCTATTCTCGCTTCACACTGAAGCCGGGATAAGATTTTTATTACTTTATCTTTAGAAACATCTGTTCCTAACCTGTTATTTATAAAATCAATAGGTATTTCTATATAGTTTTTGTTGTATTTGATATTTTTATATTCTAATGCTTTTACAAGTTTTATGTCATCTTTTAGCAAATTGCAAAATGCTTTTATTGCTCTTATTGTAAAATTGTAAGGCACTTTTCTCTTAAATCTATAAGATGACTCTGTTTCTGTAGCCAGGTATTTAGAGGCAAAAAGAATATTTCTATAGTTAAAATGTGCACATTCTAAAAAGACAGTATCAGTTTGAAAAGTGGTTGCAGAATTTAGTGAACCAATAATTCCTGCAATTGCCAAGATTTTTTCACAATCAGCAATTATACCTATCCCGTTTTTTAATGTTATTTGTTTGTTATCCAGCCCAGTAAATTTTTCACCACCAATACTTTTTTTTACAATAACTTTCCCCTTGCTGATTCTTGCATAATCAAAGGCATGCATAGGTTGACCAAAGTATGTACAAATAAAATTTGTGGTATCTACAACATTATTTACAGGTTCAAATCCCATTTTCTGCAAACGTTTTTGAAATTGCCTATCAGACTCTTTAACTTCTACTTTCAAAATTAACCCATAATATAATGGAGCAAAATCAGGTTCTAATATTTCTAAAATCTCTTTGTCGTAATAAAAATTCATAGATGACTCATTGCATACAAGATGACTTTCTTGAAAGTTTACATCAAGATAAATAGCGATTTGTTTTGATACTTCATATATAGATAATAAATCGCCCCTGTTAAATGGTATATCAATATCAAATATGATGTCATCTTCAAAACTTTCTGTATTTTCAATTGGTAATCCAAGCTCATTGAGAATCTCTGCAACTTCCTTTTCTGATAAATGTATAGGTAATAGATTTACAATTTCTGAATATGGAATCTTCATATATTTACAAATAAATTATAAAAATCTTCGATCTAAAATTTTTGCATTTGAATAAGTGAAATTTTCCTACTTTTGTATAAAGGTATTTTGATTTTGGATTATAGTAGTAGAGATTTTAGGTAATGTTAAATCGTGTAAATTATTCCGAAAAGCAAAAATTTTCAAGGAAAATTATACTTTGCCATTTTGTCAGTGGAAAAAAGGTGATAATGATACTATCATCAAATAAATGTTGTTTATATAAAAAGTTATTTAGAATAGATAGTATCGTTAGGAATGAATTTTGCTAATGTTTCTTAAGTTTAAAAAAATTATTTACTTTAAGGAGGGAAGAGATGGTAAAAGTAAGACCATTGAGTGATAAGATTTTAGTTGAAAGGCTTGAAAGTGAGGATAAGACAAAAGGTGGTATAATACTACCTGATACAGCAAAAGAAAAACCGCGTGAAGGAAAAGTAATTGCAATTGGCGAGGGACGTCTTTTGGAAAATGGTGAAAGAGTTCCTTTTCAGGTGAAAGTCAACGATAGAATAATCTTCTCATCTTATGCAGGAACAGAAATAAAAATAGACGAAAAGGAATATCTTATTATGTCTGAGGAGGATGTATTAGCAATAGTAGAGAAGTAATTAAAACTTGAAAAATTTTTATGTAATGTAGATTTTGTAAGGAGATAAAGAAATGGGAGCAAAAAGTATTATTTATGATCATGAGGTAAGAGAAAAGGTAGCAAGAGGGGTGAGGATTCTTGCAAAAGCAGTGAGTTCAACATTAGGACCTAGAGGACGCAATGTAATTATAGACAAAAAATTTGGTGCACCAACAGTTACAAAAGACGGAGTGACGGTTGCAAAGGAAATTGAGTTAAAAAATCCTTATGAAAATGTAGGTGCTCAACTTGTAAAAGAAGCAGCATCAAAGACTTCGGAAGTTGTAGGCGATGGAACTACAACCGCTACTGTACTGGCTGAAGCAATATTTTTAGAAGGAATAAAAAGTATAGGAAGTGGAACTGACCCTATAGCATTAAGACGAGGTATCGAAAAAGCGGTGGATGCGGTAGCTACTTATATTGAAGAAAACTTGGCTCAGAAAGTTGAAGGTAGTAAACAAATTCAATACATTGCAACAATAGCTGCAAATAATGATCCTCTTATAGGTGAAAAAATAAGAGAAGCATTTGATGAAGTTGGGGAAAAAGGTGTTATAACAGTTGAAGAAAGCAAAACATTGGAAACAAAGGTTGAAAAAGTTGATGGTATGCAATTTGACAGGGGATATGTTTCTCCTTATTTTGTTACAGACCCACAAACCTTAAAAGCGATATTAGAAGAACCATATATATTAATTTATGAGAAAAAGATTTCTGCTGTAAAAGACATTGTTCCATTATTAGAAAAAGTTGTTAAAACAGGTAAGCCACTTTTAGTAATTGCAGACGAAATAGAAGGTGATGCATTAGCAGTATTAGTTGTAAATAAGTTAAGAGGCGCATTAAAAGTTTGTGCGGTGAAAGCACCGGGATACGGTGATAGACGCAAAGCAATGTTAGAAGATATAGCTATCCTTACTGGTGGTAAAGCAATATTTGAAGATTTAGGAATACCTTTGGAAAAGGTTGAATTACAGGAATTAGGTAAAGCAGAAAAGGTGGTTGTTGAAAAGGAATATACGACTATTATAAAAGGCGCAGGTAAAAAGAACGCCATTGAGGGAAGAATAAAGCAAATTGAGACGGAAATTCAAAATACTACCAGTGACTACGATAGAGAAAAACTTCAAGAGCGACTTGCAAAACTCAGAGGTGGTGTTGCTAAAATTGCGGTTGGTGGTGCAACCGAAGTTGAAGTAAAGAATAAAAAAGGATTAGTTGAAGATGCTATTCACGCTACAAAAGTTGCACTTGAAAAAGGTATTGTCCCCGGTGGCGGTGTTGTATTCATAAGAGCTATTGAAGCAATTGAAAAGTTAAAATTAAAAGACGATGAAAGAGTTGGTGCTGATATTGTGAAGAAAGCATTAGAAAAACCCACTTACTTAATTGCAGAAAATGCTGGGGTTGATGGTCCCATAGTTGTTAACAAAATAAAAGAAGCAAAGGAAAAAGAATTAGGTTTTGATGCTATAACACTTGATTATAAAAACTTAGTCAAGGCAGGTATTATTGACCCTGCGAAGGTATCGGTTACTGCATTGAGAAATGCAGCAAGTGTAGCAACACTGCTATTAACAACAGAAGCTGTTTTGTGTGAATTACCTGAAAAAGAAAAAAAAGCTCAAACCCCAGGAATGCCAACAGGTGAAGGTTTAGAGGAAGGAGGGTTACCAGAGGATTACGATAGTGACTACTAATTAATAAATCTTTTTATTACACAAGTGAATAAAAAGTAAAAGTTTAGAGTAAAAAGAAAGTTACATTTATCATTTACAGTAGAAGTCATCATTAAAAGTAAAAACCACTTTTCAAAAAACTAAAATAGAAGTTAATGATTGTAAATACAATATATTAAAAAGAGATAAAAAAGGTAATTTTGAATATATGTTTCGTAAAACTTTACAAACAAGAGTAGGGTAGGTCATACAATATTTTGATTTTTACTTTGCAGGCCTCTTTTTATCTTGCTATCTTAAAACAGCAACAGAATTTGGGAACGCTATATACTAAATTAGCCATTTCAGGTTAATAGAAAAATATCACATCAAGTAGAGTGCATTGTCTTCATCTTCGTAACTATTTACCAATTGTCAGAAAAGGTCGTGTTTTAAAGCTAAAAGTCTGATCCAACTTTTAGTCACTTATAAAAATTCTCTCAAAGCGTGAAAAAATGATTTTCAATTTTCTACATTGTTAAAAGAATCATTAAATAAAAATAACATGAAATTTCTATTTTTATTAAGTGAATATCGACTTGAAACTACACAAAAGTATGGAAAATTTCTCTTGTTAAATGAGGCAACAAAAAAAAGAGAGCAAAATTATAGAACAGAAACTAAAAATATTCTTGTTCAATTGTTTTAAATTTCTGATTAAAAATCGCTTGACAAAAAAAAATAAAAATGTAATTTACACATCTGTAAGTTACGAAGATGAAGGGGGATATAAGAAAAAGTAAAAAACATAATGGAAAAGATAGAGTAAAAAGTAAAAACACAATCCGTAAACCCCAAACATTCAATTCACCACATTTACCTCAAAGTTCACTTTTAACCTCCAACAATCAACATACTGATGAAGTTATTCTAAAAAAAATGTTAGACCATAAATTGTTTAAAAATTATAATATTTTTTATAAAGTAAATGAACTTACAAAACTTACAGGTCTTTCTCGTCAACAGATTCATTTGTATACTCAAATGGGGTTAATCAAAGAAAGTTACAGAAACGCATCCGGTCACAGATTTTATTCAAAAGATGTTGTAGACAGAATATTTCTAATCGAGATGTTAAAAAGACATAGAACTTTAGGTGAAATTAAAAAGTTACTCAAAAGCAAATATGCTACTGAGGATAACTAATCTATTTAAAAATATAAAAATAAATTTTACCTTTTTTCGCTTTGCTACATACTTTATATGTCTTCTATTCTTTGTGTGTTTAATACTTTATACATTATTCTATAGAGTTGGAGATATATTATTAAGTAGTAAGATATCTATGGATGATATAAGAAGATTTTTCGTTGAGAAACGCTATGAAAATATTGCTCGTTTTGCAAGTCAGATTCAACCAAAGAAGTCAGATGAAAAAGAAAAATTGAACTTTTATCTTGCTGTATCTTACGCTTATCTGTTTAAAGAAACAAAAGATACTAAATTTTTTCATAATGCTATTGACAATCTTATAAAGATAAAAAATAGGGAACTTCATAGGAAAACACTACACAACATCTTTAGGATAATAGCTATTTCTGATGAAAAAGAAGAAAATGGACAGCTTAGTGGTAGAACAGTGCGTTATATTGACAATGCTTTACTTTATTACTATGTGGAAAAGATTAAAAGAATACCACGAACAAATCTAAAGATTTTACTAAAGTATGTGAAAGATGACATACAAAGTTTGAACTTACTGAACCATATAACTAAAAAAGCTGCTGGCAAGCAAAGAGTGTTTTATAAATTAGCAAGAATTTATTACCTTGATGGCAATTACGAGGATGCTTTGAAATATCTATATATAGCAAGAAATTTATCTGATGATAAAAGCTTTATTAAAAGAACAAATAGTTTTTTAGTGAAACTTAAAATTTTATTGGGCAAGTGTTCAATTGCATTAAAACATATTGAAAAATTTATAAGCGAGGATAACAATATAAAATATCAGCTATTTAAATTTTATTGTCAGGATGTTATAGGAATATTGAACAAAGATGAAGCAAATAATTTTATAAGAAAGATCAGAGACAGCTCTGTATATAAACTTTCTCCCTCATTATATCTAATGTTTCAATATATCGATATAAAATTACTATTAGCTGATAAAAAATATGATATCGTTTTAGATAATTTACGTAGCATAATCGATTTGCAAAACCCACATGGTGCTATTGTTAAAAAAGAAACCATTATATTTGAAGTATTAAAGAAATTAAATCTTGGCTTTGCCTCTCAAAAACATATTGTAAAATTTCTTTGGTTTCTGTTAAAAAATAGTAGTAATTTACATCCACAGTTTTACTTGAATGTTTTAGAGGGTTATATATTATATAATATAAAAGCAGGTAAGGACAAGTCTTCCAGATTAAGTTTTGGTAGAAGGAAGAAGTTTTATTTATATATTCTTGATATATTAAAAGACAACAAGACATTTATCTTGGATACAGAAAGTTTAAAAAGCATTTATTATATCTTGACTAATGTTTACTATGGATTACGCAATTTTAGGAAAACAATTTTCTATGCGAATAAATACAATACAATTTCTCCTCCATTTGAATTGAAGAAAGTTGAGGTGTATAAAATATTAATTGCGTCACAACATAGACTAAAAAACTATAATGCGGTTCTTTCATCTGTGGAGGAAGCAATGCAATCTATGGTTGAAGTACCTGAAATAAAGCTTGCTTTTTTAAAATTCAGATTGATGGCATTGAAAAAGATTGACAAAAAAACTTTTGCAAAGGAGTTAGAAAAACATTTGAAAACATCCAATGTAAAATTTTCTCATTATTTTTTTAGGTTTATATTTAAAGAGTATATATATTTATTATTATATAGAGCCCATTCTACAAATTATTTTAAAGCAGCTCTAAATTGGATAGATAAACTAATAATATATAAATCAATATATGAAGAATTTTACGAGGAAACATTAGAAGAAGTTCAGGAAGATGTGGTAAAAATTATAGCTAAGATGACGAAACTTTATAACTGTTTGAAACTTAGATACTACTACGATAACTTTGCCAGTTATGTATACATCATTTTTGAAAATAATTTATCAGAGAAGTTGTATAAGTATGTGTATTGCCTTTGGAGAAAAGGTAGAACAGCAAGTATTATAAAAGTTATGGAGCAGATGATTGATAATGATGATTTATCCAATCTGGATAAATTTATGGTATATTCTTTTTTGTATTTAGCGTTAAAAAAAGAAGAAAAAAATCTGAAATTTGCAAATAAACTTTTATCCAGAAGTAAGAAGGTGTATTCTAAATTAAATGAGGATTTACTGGACGAGTTTTCAGATATGCCTTATAATCCTCGTAAAATAAGGAGGTTACTTTATGGTAGATGAAATAAAACATATAGTATCCAAAATAATAGATATAAATAAGAAAATTAAGGATAAATTAAGTAGTGATAATATTGAAGAATTAGATAGTTTAGTTACTCAGAAAGGGGAAAATATTTTGAAATTGCAAGAGTTTTTGAAAGGTCATATAACCAAAGAGAATATAAATGACTTAACTATTTTGATGGAATGTGAAGGCGAGGTAAGTGAAATGGTAAAATCAAAAATTAAGCAAGCACAGGATACATTAGCAAAAAACAGATTACTTTTAAAGAATCTATCTAAATATCTTATGCTTGCATCTAATATTACCCAGAATTTGAGTTTAATGGGATGAAGACAAAATCCACGGATGAAATATTAGGTGGTGTTTTAGATAATTTATCCCACTTGCAAAACCTCATAAGTTCTATACAAAAGCTGACGGAAACATATAATGCTTTAAAGGATAAGGTAGAAAATTTGGAGGATGAACTTGCACAAAAAAGATTAGAGTTGGTAGAAAAAGAATCATGGGCAAACTTAGGAAAATTAGCGGCTTTTATAGCTCATGAAATTCGTTCACCCCTTAATGCTATCCTGTTATATATTGAACGTCTTAAAGAGTTGGTAAAAAATTCAAATGAATTGTATTGTCTTATTTATAATACTGAAAATGCTGCTAATAATATATGTAACTTTATTAACGATTTATTAACGCTTGGTAAGGATTTTAAATTGGTAAAAGGATACATACAATTAGAAGATTTTTTAAAGTCATTGCAGAGCAAGATTAATGCTTATGTAGATGTAAATGACAATGTTTCTATAAAGTTTGACAGAAAAGAAAATTTTTTAATGTATGTTGATAGGAAATATTTTGAGCAGGCGATTTTTAATCTTGTAAAAAATGCAGTTGAAGCTGTTAGGGAAAAAGGTGAAGTTAATTTATTAGTTTATAGAGTTGACAATAATTGTTGTTTTGAAATAAGTGATACAGGCGAAGGGATACCTGATGATATAAAAAAGACTCTTTTTACTCCGTTTTTTACAAGTAAAAAAAATGGAGTTGGATTAGGTTTAGCTTTTACAAAAAAAATTATAAATGCTCATAATGGAGTTATTGAATTGAAATATACGGGCGCAAAGGGCACATGTTTTAAAATTGTAATCCCGTTAAACGATTCTCAGTCAGTTGATCTTTTAATTGGAAAAACATGATAAGACTTTTAGTTGTAGAAGATAGTAAGGAACTTCAGGAGGCTTTAAGATTAACTTTGAATAATTATCCAAATTTTGATGTGAGTTTTGCAAATAGTATACGCACTGCAAAATCATATTTAGAATCGTGTTATTTTGATATGGTTATTTCGGACAAAAAACTTCCGGATGGTGATGGTTTGGAGCTATTATCCATTTCTCGTGATTTAAATTCTGATATATGTTTTGTTTTAATGACTGCCTATCCTGAAAGTGAGCATATAAAGGAGGCAATAGAGAGAGGAATATTTTATTACATAACAAAGCCGTTCAAAAAATATGAGCTGGATATCGTATTGCGACTTGCTATACAAAACATAAATTTAAAAAAACAGGTGAAGTATTATAAAGAGAAAGAAAGTGATAACAATGATAATTATTTCCTTGAAGGTGGAGAAGTATTTAGTCAACTATTTGAAAGTATAAAAAAGATTGCTAAAACGGACTCCAACTGTTTTATTTGTGGCGAAAGTGGTGTTGGTAAAGAAGTGGTCGCTACTTTAATCCATAAATTTAGTTGTAAAAAGGAAAAACCTTTTGTTGTAGTTAACTGTCCAGCGATAAGTCAGAATCTTTTTGAAAGCGAACTATTTGGGCATGAAAAAGGTGCATTTACAGGTGCGAATAATCAAAAGATTGGAAAATTTGAATTGGCTGATGGTGGCACTATTCTTTTGGATGAGATCACGGAAATACCATTGGAATTGCAATCGAAGTTATTAAGAACTATTCAGGAAAAAGTCATAGAAAGAGTTGGGTCCATAAGACCTATACATGTGGATGTTAGGATTATTGCTTCTACTAACAGAGATATTAAATCGTTAGTTTCAGCTGGTAAATTCAGAGATGATTTATTTCATAGATTGAATGTGGTAAAAATAGATGTTCCCCCGCTTCGTCAACGTGTAGAAGATATAGAAGGTTTGGTAAGATTTTTTAGTTTAAGATTTAGTAGAAAATGTGCTACTTCTGAAAAGAGATTTACTCCTGAGGCAATAACTTATCTGAAAATGTATAATTGGCCTGGTAATATTAGAGAATTGGCTAATTTTATAGAACGAATATATGTATTAGAAAGTGCTATCTTAATAGATGGTGAGATAATAAAAAAATATATAACCTGGGAGCACCAGAATTTTGATGATGGTTCAAGTAAATGTTCTTCCTTACAACAACCCCCCCACAATATGGTGCTCCCTTCTATTTCTTCTTCTGGACTTCCTACTATAAATATAAATTTATTAGAAAAAATTGCAATAGAGACAGCATTGAAAAAATGTAATTTTAATAAATCTAAAGCAGCCAGAGAATTAGGTATAACGGAAAGAACCTTACGTAATAAACTCAAACGCTGGAATCAAGAAGATTTGATTTGTAGAACTTAAAATGGTTAGTGATATAATTGCTAATATACACTGCACCTATATTGTCGGGATGGATAAGTATAAGCAAACAAAAAGATTTTATATAACAAAGATAAAAATGCTTTCATACGCTCTCATTGATAACATTAATTGTAAAGCCCTGACAAAAAAATTTCAGGAAGTTTTTTCTTCTTCTATTATGTTTTTGGAAAAAATTTCCTCAAAATTACTATTGTTTGCAGGGAATAGATTTTGCTCTAAATTAATACTATGATGGATGCAACAATAACAGTGTTATCAAGAGCGCTTCAGTATGGATATGCACGCCAAGGTATAATAGCTCATAATATTGCTAATTCTAATACTCCGGGTTATAAAACACTAGATTTACTATTCCCACAAAACATTGAAGATAAAAATTATAATCCGGGTGCCATCTTTATTGTGCCTTATACAGGTGTTACTAATCTGGATGGTAATAATGTTAATGTTGAAATCGAAAGTTTGAAAAGCATGTATACAACTCTTTATACCCAGACAATCTTAGATTTTATGCGAACTAAATTTAATGGTTTAAAAGTAGCGATAACAGAAAGAGTTGTGTAGATGTAAGATGAATATATTTGACATAGCAGGCAGTAGTTTATTTGCTGAGAGGATAAGGATGGATGTTATAAGTAATAATATAGCCAATATGAATACAACAAGAGATAAATTTGGTAATATTAATCCATATAAAAGAAAAGAAGTTATATTCAGTGAGATAATTCTTGATAATAATAAACTTGGCGGTGTCAGGGTGGAAAGTATTGTAGAGGATAAGTCTGCTTTTAGGAAGGTATATAATCCCAATCATCCTGATAGTGATAAAGATGGCTATGTTTTATTACCGAATATAAATCCAATTATTGAAATGGCTAATTTTATAAATTCATCCAGAACATATGAATTTAATTTGACTATGATAAATAATGCTAAAACCATCTACATAAACACTTTAAGGTTGTTAGGATAATGGTAGATAAGATAAATCCGTCTCAATGGCAGCCTGTTTTTAATAAGGATAATTTTAATTTACCCAATATAAGTGATTCAAAAAGTGATAATCCTTCTTTTAAGGACTTGATATCAAAAGCGATAGAGGAAGTTAATAAGTTGCAGCTTGAAGCAAATAGTGCAATAAAAGAGTTTGCGAAGACAGGTTCACCTGAAAAATTACCTGAGGTTATTATAAAAATAAAACAAGCAGAGATTGCGTTTGATTTACTCGTTCAAATTAGAAATAAGGTTATAGATGCGTATAATGATATCCAAAGAATGCCACTATGAATATTAGAATATTAGCGCAGTATGATTTATGGACTCATATGTTGTCAATTATTCAGTTAATTTATAAATCAATTCAAGATTAGGCAGATGGATAAAAATATGTTACAGGTAATTGCAGATAACTGGAAGAGCATACCTTTCATATTGCGGTTATTTCTTGTTACTGGAATTATTAGTGCTGTTTTATTTTCTTCATTGTTTTTACTAAATAAAAGTTCACAAGAGGTTGAACTGATTACAGATAAAGTTAGCGAAGATGTAAAAAGCAATATAATTGCATTTTTACAGAAGGAACAAATACCATTTACTATCAAAAGAAATAAAATATATGTATCTCCTCTTGTTAAAGAGAGGGTATTAATGAAATTATACACTGAAAATATTATACCGGAAGGTCCAGACCTTTTTAAATGGGTTTTTGAGATGGACATTTCGGAAACAAGAGAAAAAAGAAATTTAAGATGGCACATCAGTGTTCAAAAAAAATTAGAACAGATGATAAGTAAGATGGAAAATATTGAATGGGCTAAAGTTGAATTTGCACCTTTTAAAACAGACTCATTTTTTGAAGAGGAAAAAATGTATGAACCGAAAGCATCCCTACTTTTAAAACTTAGAACAGATAAACCTTTAACTAAGAAAGAGGTATTGGGAATAGCAAGATTTGTTTCCTTTGCTGCAGGTTATATTGCTCCCAAAAATATAACTATTCTTGATACAAAACAAAGATTGTATGTAGTTCCGGATAGAGAAGAAGCATTAACATCTGAGCAATTGGAACAAAAACTTGCGTTTGAAGAAGCTATTGAGAAAAAGGTATATGAATTTTTATCATCATTTTTAACTTTTGTGAGAGTTAAAGCAAGTGTTGAAATAGATTGGAAATCAAAAATTACAAAGCAAAGCGGTATAGATCCAACAAGGCATATAGTTACTAAAGAAGAAAGGGAGATGAGCAAAGGACAAAAAACAGCCAGTGGTGGTATTCCAGGTGTTATAACCAGATTACCTGCTAGTGAAGAAACTGATCCAGAATCTTCAACTCTTCAAAATGCTGTGACACAGAAAGAATCGTTAGAAAGAGTTGCAGGATACATGGAGATAACAGAAAATTTTCCTGCAGGTGAGATTAAAAATATTACTTTGGCAGTAGTAGTTCAAAAAGAGGAAATTATACGAGTATTTGCAAACACAAAAAAAGTAAAAAAGGAAGAAGAAATGATACAACTTGCTCAAAGACAACTTGTTCAAACATTATCAAAGGGTATTAATATCCCAGAAGATAAAATTGTTGTTACCGCTGTTAATCTTATGCCAAGTAGAGAAATTGCTATTACTCCACCAGTTGAAGCTCTACCAGAAAAACCACGACTTCTTGCTATTGCGCCTCTATATATTCTTATCTTTATTTTGTTTATTGTTATGATATTTATTATGATTAATCTCTATAAAAAGAAAGTAGCTATTGAAACCAAAGAGAAAGAGATAGCGAAAATAATAGAAAAAAAAGAAATCGCAATTACTGAGCCTTTAGCAGTGGAAGAAGAACCAATTATAAAAGAAATAAAGTCAATAATAAAAACAAATCCACAAGTCGCAATTACTGTAATAAAACAATGGGTGAAGGAGAAATAAGTTGGTAGATAAACCTGTAACAGGTGAAATTAAAATTAGTGGTATAAGGAAAGCTGCTATTTTGTTATTGTCTTTAGATCCTGATAGTGCAATTAATGTAATGAGTAGATTAGATAAAGACACAATCTCAGCAATTGGATTGGAAATCTCGCGCTTTGAAAGTTTTACAAAAGAAGAGAGAAAGAAAGTATTGGAGGAATTTTCGAATTTATCATCTGCCCATAAGTATGTAACTGAGGGTGGTTTTGAATATGCAAAAAAGCTTATAGAAAAAGCATTACCTATGGAGGAAGCGAGGAAAATAATAGAAACATTAGAACAAACAATACGTTCAGAACCGTTTGATTTTTTGAGGAAGGTGCCTTCAGAAACATCACTTGCATTTTTACAAGGGGAAAATCCCCAAACAATCGCCCTTATATTAACATATCTTCCACCTACCCAGGCAGCTGAGATATTAGCAGGACTACCAGTTCAAAAAAGAGTAGAAGTAATTAAAAGAATAGCTATTATAGAACAAACGGATCCGGAAGTAATTAAAAGTATAGAAAAAGTTCTTGAAAAAAAATTTATAACTACTTATCGTCAGATTGGAGTTGAAAAACAAGGAATAAAAATTGCCGCTGAAATTTTAAATAGAACTGACCGTTCAACTGAAAGAAGTATTTTAGAAAAATTGGAAGAAGATTCACCAGACCTAACGGTAGCTATCAGGAGAAACATGTTTGTATTTGAAGATATTGTATTAGTAGATGACAGAGGTATGCAAAATCTTCTAAAGGAAATAGATATGAGGCAGCTGGCTATTGCATTGAAAGTTGCTTCAGACGAAGTAAAAGAAAAATTTAGGAAGAATATGTCTAAAAGGGCGGTGGAACTACTTAATGATGAAATGCAGTATTTGGGACCTGTGCGTCTTTCAGAAATAGAAAGCGTTCAGCAAAGTATTGTTGATAAAGTTCGCAGTTTAGAAGAACAAGGATTATTATTTATTCAGGGTAGAACTGGTGGTGATCAGTTAATAATATGATTGATAAGAAAAATTTTCAACTTTTTGTATCGGAATTTCGACCAGATGACCTACAATCATCTATCCTGAAAGTGTTAGAGCAAAAAGCAAATGAAATAATAGAAAAAACGAATACGAAGGTTATAGAAATTGTAAATAAAGGATATCAGGACGGCTTTCAAAAAGGTTATAATGCAGGTCTGGAAAAAATAGAAAAAGAAAAAGAAACATATTTGAAAAATATCGAGAAAGAACTTGTTTCTAAATTAGAACAGTTGCAAGATGCCATCAATAAGGTTTTTGATGACTACAAAAATTTTACAAGAGATATTTGTAACATTTTTATTGTCAAGTTTTTAAATAAGTATGTAAAGGAAAGTATAAAACACAACCAGCAAATTTTATTGAATGCAATTGAAGAAGTTTTTCAATATATATCAACTTCAACTGTGGTAGAATTACAGGTAAATAAAAAATATGAGGCAATGGTAAAAAGTTGGGAAGAAGTGCAAAGGATAAAGGGTATTAACATAAAACTGACATTAACTGATATTCCTGAGACCCAGGCTATTGTAGTAGGTAAAAATGTATATGCGAAGGTAGATTTTGAAGAGATTGTAAGTAGTTTAATTGGAAGGTTTTTTGTATGAATACTCAAACCTTAGAAGAAATGTTGGATTGTTATCCATTTATAATTTCAGGTAAAATTAGCAGGGTATCAGGTGAAATTATTGAATGTGAAGGTTTGACATTGCCAATAGGTACTGTCGGTGTTATAGAAGGTGGCGGACGAAAAATAAAGGCGGAGGTAATACTTTCTGATAAAAATTTTATTAGATTATCTCCGTATGAGCGTGTTTATAATTTAAAGGCTGGTGATAATTTTAAGGTTATCGAATTCAAACAAAACATAGGTGTTTCCACACAAATGCAAGGTAGGGTCCTTAACTGTTTTGGACTTCCAATAGATGGTAATGGACCAATCAGAGTTGAATCGTTTTATCCTTTATACAAAAGTAGCACAAATTCTATGGAGAAAAAGGTAATAGATGAACCTTTTTGGACAGGTGTAAAGACCGTGGATACATTTTTAACTTGTGGTAAAGGCCAAAGAATGGGTATATTTTCAGGCAGTGGAGTAGGTAAAAGTGTTTTGCTTGCAATGATTGCTAAATTTTCACAATCACCTATTTCTGTAATAGCACTTATAGGAGAACGAACCAGAGAAGTTAAGGAATTTATAGAATTAGAGTTAGGTAAGGAAGGTTTAAAAAAATCTGTTGTAGTAGTAGCTACCTCGGATGAACCTCCAATATTCAGATTAAAAGCCATATTTACTGCAACAGCAATTGCAGAATATTTCAAAGATTTAGGTTATGATGTTTTACTTTTAGTTGATTCTGTTACGCGTATTGCATATGCACAAAGAGAAATTGGTCTTGCAAGTGGTGAACCGCCTGTTACTAAAGGGTATACGCCATCCGTATTCTCTATTTTCCCTTCGTTTATGGAAAGAGCTGGTAACTTTAAAAATGGTAGTATAACAGCTTTTTACTCAGTCCTCGTGGAAGCTGATGACATCACTGAACCGATTTCAGATATTGCCCGTAGTATATTGGATGGTCATTTGTGGTTGTCAAGAGAAATTGCAAATCGTGGTATATATCCCGCTATAGACATCTTAAAAAGTATAAGTCGTTTAATGATAAAAATAGTCAGTAGTGAACATTTGGATGTAGTAAATAAATTTAAAAGTTGCTGGCAAAGTTATACTGCCATGCAGGACGCTATTGAACTTGGCCTATATACAAAAAACTCCAATAGAGAAATTGATTTTGTCTTAAATAATATGGATGAAATAAAAAATTTCTTTTATCAATCCCCTTACACAAAAGAAGAATATCATAACTCAATAAAAACATTAAAAAAAATAGTTGAAAAACTGCAATGAAATCGTTCAAATTTCCATTTGAAAAGGTAAAAAGTATAAGTGCTCAAAAATTAAAAATTGTTGAAGCAAAACTTCATAGCATTTTGGTAAAAATCTCTTCAAAAAATAAAGAGTTTTGTGCTTATTTAAACGCACTTAATAAGACAAAATTGGAATTAAAAGAAATATTGACTGGTTACATAGATATTAGTAAAATTGCTTTGTATTCAACGGTGATTTCAAATACAGAAAAGATCTTAGAAAATATTTTGAGGGAAATGAAACATTTGGAAGAAGAGAAAGATAATCTGATACAAGAATATATGAAACTTAATAGTGAAAAAAAAGCCCTTGAAAAACTGCGATATAGACTTTGGTCTAAATATATGATGGATTATTCCAAATATGAAAATCTTGAAGTGTCAGATAATATTTATTTTAGATTCTCAAATAAAAGATGAGCTTGGTATCTAAAATATTAATGTATATATTTAGTTTTTTAGGTTTCTTATGTGCGTTAGCTCTATTGATACTTTATTTTGTGATTAATAAAAAGATTGTTGATGAGAAAAAACTATTAGAAATGGCTAATAAATATTTAAAATTGAATGTTACGGATTTATGTTCCCACGCACAACCAGTCGCTCCAACTAAAAAAGAATCTATTACTCAACCATACCACTTATGGGTGATTGAAAATTTAGATTCAGAAAAATCAGCTAGATCGTTATTGTCCTTAAGCACTGACGAAATTGTAAAATATTTAACAGTCATTGAAAGAGAAAAGTCATTGAAAATCTTGGATGAGATATATACAGTTTTAGAGGAGCAAGGAGAATTGGGTAAAAAGCGTAAAATAGAACTTGACAAAAAGCTTTTAGGAAATATCAAATGAATAATATACTGTCCCCAACTGTCCCGTTACGAACAAACAATACAACCATAACTCTCCAAAATGATGTTATCAATATAGAAGTTTTAAAAAATTTACAATTTACTTATGGCTTGGAATCTTCTATATTTAATAATCTTATTAAAGATTTACTTACCTATCTGTCTTCTACTGATTTCGTAAATAAAAATTACGGAGGCTTAGTGTTACAAACTGACAATCACCAACAAAGGAAGATAGAAGATTTAAAGGTTGGAAAACATCAAGATTTAAATGTAAGTCCAGACAAACTAACAAAGTTGTTTCCTCTTATCATTAATGATTTTTTGTCAGTTCTGGCTGTGAATGTTTATAAATCTAATGATACTTCTTATAATAATTCACAAATATCTAATTTAGTGGAGCAAACAACAGTAAGTTATCTTCCTAACTTCCAGTCCTTGATAGGTGGTAAATATTTAAATCCTCAAGTGTATAAGACATCAAATGGAAAAGTTACAGAAATGGACAATAATTTGAATTTATTAAAGCAAAATCTTCAATTAAATGAGTATGAAATTAATAGTTCAATTTTTAATAAACCAATATTTGATTCAATGGATGAGCAAGCAATGAGGAATATTGACAGCGATATGAATAATAAACGATATGTGGATTTACATACAGGTAGTGTTGATATGGATGGGCAATCATTGAGGAATATTGACAGCGATATAAATAATAAACGATATGTGGATTTACATACAGGTAGTGTTGATATGGATGGGCAATCATTGAGGAATATTGACAGCGATATAAATAATAAACGATATGTGGATTTACATACAGGTAGTGTTGATATGGATGGGCAATCATTGAGGAATATTGACAGCGATATAAATAATAAACAATATGTGGGTTCACATACAGGTAGTATAGACAATTTGGATAGTCAATTTATAGTAGGTAGTGGTATGACGCATAGTGACTTTGTTGGAAGGGATAAAAGTGTCCTATCAAATAAGACCACTGCTAAGATTACGCATAATATATCTATTGATAATATTACGAATATCGTTAATGAGTCTATAGAGAAAATATCCAATTTTAAACACAATGAAATTACTCTAAAAATTCACCTGTCAAGTTCTGATATGTTGTCAGTTAATGTAAAATTGCAGAATAATACAATAAATGTAATTATGGACACGAATAATGCAAATGTATGTCAGTTTATTTCTTCAAATATAGATGTTTTAAAACAGCATTTACAGACAAATAATTTCAATTTAGGTGCTGTATCAATAAATATTGCAAATGGATTTTCCAGCAGTAGTGACAATTATAAAAGGAATGGTTCTTATGAGAATAGCGAGTACATATATGTTACACAGAAGACATTCAAAACAAAAACAAGTGTTCCTAAGCGTGTTAATGTGGAGGTAGTGGTGTAATGAGTTTGCTTAGTGTTAAAGGATATAAAGTTTAATGTTAATTAAGGGGTAAAAATATGGCTGGTGTAGTACCTACTTTAGCAAGTAAAGTGTTAGGATTTCAAGACTTTATAAAAATACTGACAACGGAGTTAACAACACAGGACCCGTTTGCACCATTTCAAACGGAAGATTTTATAAATCAGGTAACTTCAATGCAAACCTTTCAGACGATTTCAAGCTTAAGTGAGACTCTGAAAAATTTTGAGAATTCCAGTAAAATAGGTTTTGCAACCTCTCTCATTGGTAAAATGGTGGCGATTAAGGCAGATGATGGTTCAACTATTTCAGGGATTGTAGAAGGTATAGTTTTAGAAGATAATCAAATAAAGATTGTAGTAAATAATCAATTATATGATTTAGAGAAAGTGGTTGCGGTAACTAATGTAGGGGGTGCGATGGGACAAGAAGAAATAAAAATTTAAGGAGCTACAAAATGGCCTTAATAAGAGCGCTAAATTCCGCAGTATCGGGTTTGAAATCCTACCAGTTTGCGATAGATGTTATTGGTAATAATTTAGCAAATGTTGATACAGTTGCTTATAAGCATCAACGTGTAACATTTAGAGACCTTTTTAGTCAGACGATTTCTTTTGGTATTGCACCCCAGGGCAATTTGGGTGGTATTGACCCACAGCAGTTAGGATTAGGTGTGCAAATAGGAGATACTTCAAGAAACTTTGTTCAAGGTTCTCTTAAAACGACAGGGATAAAAACAGATATAGCTATAGAAGGTGATGGTTTTTTTATAACTAAGGATAGTGATGGTTCCCTACTTTTTACAAGAGATGGTTCGTTTTCTTTAAACCCACAAAATATGTATCATGACCCTATTACAGGTAGAATTGTTCAAGGTTTAATGGCAAATCTTGAAACATTTGAAATTGTAGAAGGAGGTCCTCTTACGAATATTGAAATTCCTATTGGTAAATTATCTATTGCAAATCAGACTTCTCAAATAAAATTGTCCGGAAATTTTAATGGTGGGGGAGAGTTAGCGGATTCAGGAACACTTATTGAATCAGGTGTTTTTTTGGATGCAGCAAGCGGTAACCCAGCTACATTAACTACTTTACTTACTGATTTACAAAGGCAGGGTCCAAGTGGTCCTGTTAATTTGAATTTAGCTTTGGGAGATATCATAGAATTGCGGGCAGTAAAAGGTAGTAGAAGTATAAATTCTAAGTTTCAAATATCATCTGCTCCACCAACTCCCGGCATTGATGCAACAGGAACAACTTTACAAGATTTAATAGAATTCTTACGTGCTTCTTTAGGAATAAATAATAATATTCAAGGTATGTATTCAGCACCTGTAACGAATGGAGCAGTTGCTACCGGTGAAACATTGGATGCAACTTCGTATACTGCTGTTCCGACAATTGATTTTATTGCACTTGGTGTTGAACCAGGTGATTTTTTAAGATTTGAAAGTGGTGCGGGAGCAGGACAAATAGCAAGAATTGCGTCTATTACAAGTTCAGGTGGTTCCAATAATGTTCTTAATTTTGATTCTAATTTTACTTTTGATCCAACCATCCCAATTCCAACTACAGGCGATAGATGGGTAATACAGGAGAGAGCAAGAGTATCATTAGGTGTTGGAACTAATCCAATTACTAACCCTGATTTAGAAGATGCTAATTCATCTACAGGGAAAATAAGAATTACTGGTAATGTTGGTTTTGTTAATGATATATCAAACATAGAGCTGGTAAAAGTTGGCGGTGATATATTGAATACTTTTACTGCTTTGAAAAATGCCACTGGGGAAAGCACATTAGTTAATACTACCGTTTATGATTCTTTAGGAACTCCGCATATTTTAACGCTGACATATGCTTTAATGAGTAAATCAAGCTTAGACCAAAACAGAGGCGATAAAATAGTGTTCTTTGCAGAAACGGACTCTAATTTTAATAACGATAAAGTTGCAGGACAAGGATTTATTCAGTTTGATACAGAAGGTAAATTTATCGCTGATTCCCCTATAAATAGTATATCTATTGACTTATCAAATAGTGGTGCTAGTACCCCTTTGGTTATAAGAGCAGATGCATCTGAAGTAACAGCATTATCTAATATTACCTCTGACATAGCTGTTACAGAGCAAGATGGTTTTGCAAAGGGCACTTTGAACGATTTTTCTATAGGCAGTGACGGAATTATAACGGGTATATTTAGCAACGGTATTACTAAACCATTAGCACAACTTCAAATTGCAAGATTTGATAATAACAATGGATTATTAGGTATTGGTAAAAATTATTTCACCGTTGGTCCAAATTCTGGTTCACCCATAATTGGTAACCCTGGTAGCTTTTCAAGGGGTATCGTTCGTAGCGGTGTTTTGGAAGAGGCAAATGTTGATATGGCTAAAGAATTTACTAACTTAATTATAAGTCAACGCGCCTTCCAGGCAAATGCTAAAACTATAACAGTTGCCAATCAAATGTTGCAGGACCTCATTTCAATAGTGTAAAATATGATAAGTAGATTAAAACTATGATACAATTGACTAAATTAAATGAAGAAAATATATTTGTCAATGCTGATGTAATATTGTATATGGAGCAGATCCCCGATACTGTTCTAACACTCATAAATAAAGAAAAAATAATTGTAAAAGAAACTCCACAAGCAGTAATCCAAAAATTTATTGAATATAAAAGAATGTTACATTTATTCCCAACAAAGTTATAAAATGAACATTTCAAAAATAATAACTATTGTCATTGTGATAATGTTAATACAGCTTGTTTTGATATTTTATGCGGTTAGAAGTAAACAACATAAAGAAGATATGTTAGACAGCAAAAAGGGATTATTTGATTTGGAACCTATAAATTTAGGAGAGATTATTGTATCTTTACCTACAATAAGAGAGGGCGAGGAAATTACAGCCAGAGTTAAGATTGTAGTATATCTCAAAAAATTAGAAGAAGAGAAGATAAAGGAATTTGAAAGTAAATATAAACCAAAACTTAGACAAATTGCTGCGAAAATAATAAAAAGTAGACCTTATATTAAATTAAGGAATGAAATTGAAGAAGAGGAATCAATAAAAATCTTAATGCGAAATATGATGAATAAAGAAATTGGGATGGATATAGTTAAAGAAGTTGTTTTTGATGGAGCTTTAATATTTGAATAAAACTATGGAAGATATACCTGAAGAAATAAAAAAAGATATGGAGAATTTGGTGAAAACTGCAAAAGAAGAGATAGAAAAGACAAAAGGTATGATGAGTGCGAAGGAGTTGGTATTAACACCTTTATTACAATCTGCTCCGAAGGATGTGGTTGAAAATATGAAACTTCTAAAAGATATAGAATTAGATGTTTCTATTGAGATTGGTAAAACAAAAATGTTTTTATCGGATATTGCAAAATTAGGAATTGGTTCTGTTGTTCAGTTAGACAAGTTAGCCGGTGATCCTGTTGATATATATGTAAATAATCAACTAATTGCTAAAGGGGAAATCGTTGTATTTGATGATAATTTTTCTGTCAGGATAATAGAATTTATAAAACCAGAAGAATGAAAATATTTTCTCTGTTTTTTTATGTTGCAACTTTCTGTTTATCTGTATCTTTTTTCTATTCTCAAACTACTGAAGGTAAGGAACTTATTGACTTGACAAAAGACATAGAGAAAGAGAAAATGTTTACTCACGAAATGAACATTGTTAATATGCTTGCGATTGTAATAATTATTATGCTTGTAATTGGTATTGCTGTTTTAATTAAGGTATTGAAAAGCAGAAATCAAAATTGGAACAGTTCTTTTCAAATCTTAGATAAATTTTTCTTAGACCAAAGAGTAACAATTTATGTGTTAAAAATATATGGTGAAATAATAAAATTAGCAGTTAGTAAGGGAGGAGTTACTTATTTAGGCATTGTAACCCCGGAGAAATCAAATGGATTGCCTCCTATTTTAAATGATGGTAAGGAAAGTAAGAAGTTGGATGCTTCTGTGAATTATATGAAAATAATGGAAGGCATAAATAATATTGAAGAAAAAATAGATAAGTGGAAAAGTATGAAATAGATATGAAGTAGTATAAATCAATAAGAATGGATAAGGGGGGTGCGACAACGGGGTTTAAAGTTCGAAGTTTACAATTTAAAATAATCCGGGATGGGTGTATTCTTTTTCTTATATTAACAAGCTGTTTTTACACTCAAATTATTCCTACCACTCCTCTAATAAATCGTTCTGAAAATCCACAAGAAGTTGCAAACACTTTATCAATAATTTTACTTTTAACGATATTAACCCTTACGCCTGCAATACTTTTAACGATGACCGCATTTTTACGCATTATTATAGTTTTATCATTTCTAAGGCGTGCATTGGGAACGCCTGAATTACCACCTAACCAAGTAATTATCAGTTTAAGTTTGATTTTAACTTTTATAGTGATGACACCCACTCTGAGAAAATTTAAGGACACCGCACTACTTCCATACATGGATAAAAAAATATCCCAAAAAGAATTCTTGACTAATTCTATTGAACCTTTCAAACAATTTATGTTAAAGAATGTGAGAAATAAAGATTTGGCAACAATTCTAAAAATGGCAGGCATAAAAAATTTAAAACAAATCAAGAAAACAGATATAAATATAGAATATGTTTTAAGCGCATTTATATTGAGTGAATTAAGACGCGCTTTTATAATGGGTTTTTTGGTATATTTACCATTTTTGATTATTGACCTTATCATCTCGTCAATTCTGGTATCCTTAGGTATGTTGGTTCTTCCTCCTATTCTTATTTCTTTGCCTTTAAAAATATTGATTTTTATTTTAGCCGATGGTTGGAATCTTTTGATCCAATCATTGTTTTTGAGTTTTAGTATATGAGATAAATATGTCAAATATTATATACATATATGGATGTTAGTAGAAATTAGGAGATAAAAAATGAATGAATTTAATGTAGATGCGTTACAATATATTATATCAGTATCTATGTGGACCTCACTGAAAGTATCTATGCCATATCTTTTGGGGAGTTTTGTATTTGGTATTATTATAAGTATATTGCAATCTGCTATGCAATTACAGGATCCAACAATAAATTTTGTGCCGAAAATCTTAATCTTGATTCTTATCAGTGGGTTTTTAGGACCTTATGTTTTGAATACTTATACCGATTATTTAATGTTAATATTTAAAGAAGTATCTTTAGTAAAATGATTGAACAATTACAACCTGCTCTGAATAAAATACTTTTCTGGGTGCTAATTTCATTAAGGATAACTGGATTTATGTTTACAGTACCAATATTAAGTAGTGTTATCTTCCCAGTTAGAATAAAAGTTATATTCATACTCTTACTGTCATATATATTAGGTGATACAATACCATTTGTAAATTTACTAAATAGTTCGTGGAGTTTTATTGTATTAGTTGGTGTTTTTGAAATTTTGATAGGGATGTTTTTAGGGGTAAGCGTATATTTTATTTTTTTGGCTATACAAATTGCCGGGGTTTTTATTGATAATGAATTCGGAACATCACTTATGAACATTTTAGATCCTACTACCAATGAAAGTCTAACAATAATAAGTCAAATATATGTATTGCTTTTTTCCTTATTTTTTGTAACGATGGATGGTATTAATATTTTACTACTTTCCTTAAAAGATACATATAATTTCATTAGCATAGGTCAGTTAACTACAATCAATCTTCAGGCTATATTTTCGATATTTTATGCGATGTTTTCAAAGGCATTTGTGTTAGCGTCTCCTATAATTATATCAGCTTTTCTAACTATGGTTCTGTTAGGTATAGCAAGTAGAATAGTTCCTGAGTTGAATGTTTTTATGACTTCTTTCCCTCTAAAAATAATTGTTGGAATGATTATCATGACATTTTCGATGTTTGTATTTTTTCACTATTCTGAGTTTGCTATTAGCAGCATATCTGCTCTTTTTAAGCGATTAGTAGTAAAGTAATATGGCTGAGGAACGCGTTGGAGAAAAGATTTATCCGCCATTTCCGCAAACCATTGAAGAGGCACAGTCAAGAGGGCATATAGCAAAAAGTGCTTATCTTACCACCGCAATTTTGATATTTATGACAGGCGTATATTTTAAATTTTTTGGACATGATCTTGTTGTAAATTTGACAGGCGCGATAAACAATTATATGTCCAAGATATACGAAGCGCAAAGGTATGAAGATATATTAGACTGTATGAAAACAATTTTCTCCTTTATAAGTGCAGTTTTCCCATTGTTATTAATGTTGTTTATTCTTGCTATTTTAATAAATGTAATTCAAAGTGGTTTTGTGTTCAGCTTTGCTCCGCTTGAACCAAATTTAGAAAGGATAAATCCTCTAACTGGTATAGAAAGAATTTTTTCAACAAGGAACTTTGTAAGATTATGTATAGGTATCCTTGTAATATTTATAGTATTGATAATGGTGTTTGCCATTATTTATAATAAGTTTAGTAGTTTGTTAAATCTTTCAAGTATAGATTTCTATAGTGTAGCAAATTTTTTTATCAATATGATTGTCAATATAATTTTAATTGTCGGAGTAATATTGGTTGCTATAAGTATATTTGATTATATATATCAAAGATGGGTATATATTCAGGATTTGTATCTTACGAAAAGTGAATACTTACAGGAACTTAAGAGATTTGAAGGTGATCCACGGATAAAAGAACAATGGCGTCGATTACATAGGGAGGTTGTTCGTCAGGCAGCTCTTAAGGAAGTTTCCAAAGCGACTGTTGTAGTAACAAATCCTATTCATCTTGCCGTAGCTTTGGAATATAAAGTGCATATGATAGCTCCGAAGGTTATTGCCAAAGGAAAAGGAATTATAGCTTTTAGGATTAAAGAAATAGCCGGTCAGTATAATATACCAATTGTGGTAAAACCGGAGGCAGCAAGGTTGTTATATAAATTAAATGTTGGTCAATATGTACCTCGAGATTTATACCTTGTTGTTGTGGAAATACTGAGATATGTCTATATGATAAGGCCACAACTGCTTGGAGTAAATAAATAAATGGGTGGATTTTTGCAAACGTTAAACGAGCACATAGATATAGTTATTGTTTTGTGGCTTGTTGCAATTTTATTTATTATTTTTGTTCCTTTACCAACTTATCTGATGGATTTTCTTTTAATGATAAATATAACACTATCGTTTTTGATGTTACTGATAACTATATATGTTAAAGAGCCATTAGAGTTTTCTGTGATGCCTTCGTTACTTTTGATAACTACCGCATATAGATTGTCCTTAAATATTGCTTCAACGAGATTAATTCTTTCTAATGCGAATGAATTAGGGGATTTTGCAGCAGGGAAGGTTATAAGCACTTTTGGTAATTTTGTTGCGGGGAATAGTCCGGCAATAGGGTTTGTTATATTTTTAATCATATTTATTGTGCAGTTTATAGTCATAACAAAGGGTGCGAATAGAATTTCAGAGGTTTCAGCAAGATTTATACTTGATGCTTTACCTGGGAAGCAGATGGGTATAGATGCAGAACTTTCTGCAGGTGTAATTACCGCCCAACAAGCACAGGAAAAAAGACAGCGACTTGCCAAAGAAGCAGATTTTTATGGCGCTATGGATGGTGCTGCTAAATTCATAAGAGGCGATGCTATTGCTTCTATCGTTATTGCCTTGGTAAATATCATTGGTGGGGTCGTTATAGGTATTTTTAAATATGATATGACAATAAAACAAACATTTGAAATTTTTACTAAATTAACTATAGGTGATGGATTAGTTTCTCAAATACCTGCTTTAATGATTTCCTTAGGGTCAGGGTTACTTATAACCCGATCTTCTGTTGCAGGGAGAGATCTTGGGAAAGATGTTATATTGCAAACTATGATATCTCCCAAACTATTGGTTATCACATTTTCTTTTTTAATACTTCTTATTACCACTCCTTTACCAAAACTGCAGCTAATAACAGTAGCAATAGTGGTAGGTTCAATTGCCTATTTTATGACACGTAAACAAATAAGAGAAGTTGAGCTACAAGGAGCTACAAAACCACCACCTACACCACAAGAACAAATAGAGAATTTATTAAAGGTAGAACCGTTAGAAGTTGAAATTGGACTTAACTTAATTTCATTAGTTGATACCAGTAAACCTGATAATTTATTGGACAGGATAAGTGCTTTACGCAGGCAGATAGCAATTGATAATGGATTTATCGTTCCTCCAATTAGGATAAGAGATAATGTCGTTCTGGAACCTACAAGTTATGTTATAAAGATAAGAGGTAGTAAAATAGCCACAGGTGAATTAAGACCCGGCTATTTATTAGCTTTTGAAACCCCCGCTGTTAAGGAAAAAATTGATGGAATTACAACTTCTGATCCTGCTTTTGGAACCCCTGCAAAATGGATAAGGGAAGAATTAAAAGATGAAGCACAGAAAAAAGGTTATGTTTTGATAGAGCCAACCGCCGTCCTTATTACTCACTTGAGTGAAGTAATAAAACAAAACGCTCCCGAAATATTGACACGTGAGGCATTGCACGATTTGCTACAAAGTTTTAGACAAACACATAAACAGTTACTAGAAGAAACCATACCTTCTCAATTGAAAGTAACAGAGTTACATAGAATTTTACAAAATCTTTTAGTTGAAGGTGTTCCAATAAGAGATTTACCAAAAATTATAGAAGTTGCTTCTGAGTATAGAGCAAAAACAAATGATTTATTAATAATTGGAGAGTATGTTAGGCAAGCCATTGGTAGACAGGTCGTTGAAAAATATATAGAAAAAGATAAAAAATTGTATGTGATAACATTCGCCCCTGATATAGAAGGAATATTAAAAGGGTCTATAGAAATATCCGAAGGTATTGTAAAATTAAATTTAGAACCCAATCTATTAAAACAGATTATACAGTCAATTGCAGATGCACTCCAAGTGCTTGTTAAACAAAATCACCTACCTCTTGTTTTAGTTAATCCCCAAATCAGATTAGGTGTGAAGAAGTTGTGTGAATATATACAGAACAATATAGTTGTTTTATCTTATGCAGAAATTCCGAAAGGAGTGCAGGTAGAATCATTAGCAGTAGCAACTATTAAGGAGGAACAATATGCAAAGCATCCATAGAATTTATAAAGAAAAATTTAATAGTTT
>FWPU01004941.1_pt1 | contig 30044 bp, 28 predicted proteins | sample 2228361 | NCBI WGS metagenome assembly FWPU01 (sample SAMEA103939777, study PRJEB20133) | metagenome | reverse complement strand
TTGGAAAACGAACAGTATGAACTTGTTGATCAGGCTTTGACAGAAATCCTTAAAACAAAGCATTCCACACCGAGATACCTCAATCTTAAAGCCAGAACATTGGTTAGTTTGGATAAAGACAACGAAGCATTTTCTTTGCTAAAATCCCATATTGAAGATGAAGAGAATATCATTGAATTTGTGCCCACGCTGGATACAATACTAAATCGTAAGCCTGAGCATTCAAAACACATAATCAAAATCTATGAAAAGCACCGGAATAAGGAACCAATACTCTTTGATATTGCAATTGCGCGTGGCTATGCCTATGCTGGAGAACATGAAAAGGCAATTGAAATATTTGATACACTGCTATCAAACCCAGAGACAAAAGAGTCCGCAAAACGTGCGTTGCTGGAGACAATCAGGGAAAGACCGAAAGCAGTACCGCTGCTTTTAACTGCCGCAAGAACTTTTATGAAAGATGGCGAGATTGAAATCGCCACACAATTTTTCAAAACCGCCCAGACGGTTGATTCCAAGGCGTTCTTTGAAATTATTGATGAGTTCTATGATACCCTCAAGGCTTTTCCCAAAGACCGGGAAGTCTGGACTTTACTAATAGATACATTTTTTAACCGCAAACTCTATGATCGGGTAATTGAAGAGACGAAGAAAGGTATTGAAGTTTTTGGCCCGCAGGCGCAATACTTCAACCTGAGATTGGGGCAGGCATATGTGGAAAGCGGCAATCTTAGTGATGGTGTTAGACCATTGATGCTTGCGCTTGACGGAGATACTGATTATTCTGGCGAAGTCATCAATTATCTGAATAAAATCCTAACAGTGGATAAGAGCAATGTGCCCGCCCATTTTGCAAGAGGTAGAGCTTTATCGCGGGCAAAGAGGATAGATGAAGCAGTGGAAGAATATTTACTTACAGCCCGTATCGTCCCAGCGCGCGCTGAATATGTACTGGAAGAACTGAAATCACTTTCAGCAAAGGCAATTGCCAATCCCAAAGTTATTTTTGCAATGGGTGCAATAGAAATCAATCTCAAAAAATATCAAGAAGGTATAAAACATCTTCAGCAGTCTTGTGAACTGGATAATAATCTGGTTTCACGGGTTCTTCCCTTACTTGAACAATTGCAAATACAAAGTCCCTCGGCACTGCTGTCGTTCAGTCTGGCAAAGATTTATCATCTTGCCAACATCAAGACATCAGCAATAAAATTCTATATTGATGCTCAGGCTCAGGATCGTTCTTACCGTGAACCCGCAATATCTGAAATTAAGAAAATCTGCGCTGAAGAATTACAGGACATTGAAGCACGAAGAGGTTTAGCACAGATCTACCTTGATTACAATAATCTTGAGGATGCGCTTTATTCAATAGAAGAGATATATCTTATTGATCAACAAGAAGCTCCCTGGATAAAGCAATTTATTCTTCAAATTCTATCCAAAAATCCAGCACATACTCCTTCCTATTATTTTCTGGGGAAGATATTTCTGGTAGAAGGAAGTTACTCAAAGGCAATTGAAATCTACAAAAAGCTCGTAGAAATAGCACCTGCGGAAATCTCCAGTGTCATTGACATATTAGGGGAATACAGCGACAAATCATCCGAGGTAGCCTTCTATGCAGGCGTCCTGCTAAAGGAGACGGCAAATCTAAATAAAGCCACAGCGTTGTTTGCGCAACTCTTTGATAGGGAACCCAGCTTTTGTGATAGAATAATCCCCCAACTCAAAGAGATTATAATCAAAAATGAAAAGACGGTGAATGTTTACATGTTATTAAGTCAGATCTTTGCATATAAGAGAGAATATGATCAGGCAATTGAGTATTTGCATAAAGTGGCAAATCTGCTTCCCGAAAAACAGGAAGAAATATTGCTAAAACAAGGACAATTGTATTTTGAAAAAGGTGAGGTGGATAAAACCCTTGAGATTTACACAAAGCTCCTGCAGGAGACAAAAAACCGCGGTTTTGTATACAAGACTATTAGAAAAATAAGGGATGAATATTTCAGCCAGAAATTGAGGGAAGTTGTTGGGAATACGGATGAGGATCGACTCATGAGAGCAAACATCTACCTGCTATTGGATAGAATGAATGATGCAAAATCAGAACTAAATCAAATGAGCCCGGATGCTACGCTGACAAAAAATTGCATAATTCTGAAATCAAGAATATTGCTCAAGAGCAATCAACCCTTAGATGCCTTAGAAATACTGCGGAAATTACCGGTTGATAAAGACACCGGTCTACTTTATGCAGACATTTATGAAATCCTGGGTTCTTATAGTGCTGCAGCAAATGCGCTCAGAGCCGTTGAAGATATTGCCCTTTTTCCAAGAATTGAAAGATGTGAAAAAATGGCACAGGAGCAACGTTTGGGTAGGGGAAGATTTTTTATTGAAGGGAGGATTTAATGAAGTGCCCATTCCTTGTTAAGCGGAAAGAAATCTATGATCGCGATGGCAAAAAGATTGGGGAAGAGTTAGAAATTCGTGATTGCATCAAAAATGAATGCATGGTATACGACGGTGCTGCCAAACTGTGTTCACTATTATCTTCCAATATCAAAAACGGTATAATGATTGAGGATTTCAAGAATGGTGTCAAAGAACTGAAAGATGAGATGTTCCAACGCAATGAAGCATTGGGGGTGATCGTTTCCACGACAATTCAGACTCTGCAGGACGCTCTTTTGAATCGTTTTGATATTATGAAGAAACAAAACGAAGTAATAGCCTTGGGTTTTGATCGTCTTTTAGAATTTCAGAATACTCTAATTGAGACAATCAAGGGTATTTCAGAGAAGAATTACCTCCAGCTTGAGACATTGAACAATGCTGCTCGTGAACAGATAGAAGGGGTAAACATATTGAGTGAAAAAAGTGGAAATATTGCCGAAAGTCAGAACAAATTCAGTGAAGAACTAAAAAATCAACTCAACGAAATAAAGAATAGCTTCAGTGGATTGAACGAGAACATTAATCATAAAACAGAGACATTGAAGAACGCTCTGGAAAAAGTTGCAACCACATATCAGGTGGGCACTGAAACAGTCAGTGCTGAGATAGAAAAAACACACACTTCAACCCAGGAGATACTGAAAAAATTTGAAGTTGTCGAGAACATCGTTGGCGGTATTAACAGCATTGCTGAGATTGTTAAGAATGAGATCGCGGGTACAAAAAGCGATGGCTTGACCGCCCTTCAGAATCTTGCAGGCAAGATTGAAGAACTCAAAGTTGTTTACGGTGACGGTGTTCATATTCAGCAAGAAAGTCAGGAAGCTCTTCTAAGAGGATTACAGGAAGCACTAAGCAACAGGCTTGATGACTTTAAGACCACGCTAACCAACTTCCTACAGACACAAGAGAGTAGTCAGGGAGCATTGCTGAAGGAGCTTGAAGGAACCATCGGCAACAGGCTTGATGACCTTAAGACCACGCTGGTGAACTTCCTACAGACACAGGAAACCAATCAAGGGGCATTGCTAAAAGATCTTGAAGGAACAATCGGGTTCAAACTTGATGAACTGAAGGTGTTTTTCAATGAATTTGCGAAATTGCAGCAGGCAGGAACAGAAATGATTGGTGGGCAGTTTGAAAGGGTTTCAAATAATATCGTCCAGAAACTTGATGATACGGTCCATAGTTTCAAACCCGAACTGACAAATCTGAGGAACGAATTCGTTAATAATCTTGCAAACATTCAGAATTATTTAAATTCCTTTGCCGCACCAATTGCCGAAATGGGAGAATCTTTGAATAACCAGCTGGGTGCAATCCAGGAAAAACTTAAGAACTATGAAGTGCCATTCAATGATCTCAAAAATACGCTCAACAATCAACTAAATGCTGTGCAGGAAGGTTTGAAAAAATACGACGATTTTAATAATACACTCAAAAGCGGGATGCACAATATAGGTGAATTCCTGAATAGTTCAAACCAAAGTCAGCTGGGGTATCTGAAAGACATTCAAATAGCTGTTGCAAACTTTGAAGGACTTTTTGATAAGACACAGAGCAATATTGCCAATATGAGTGAAATGATGGGTAATCTCAATCGAAACTACCTTGAATCGTTGAGCAAGATTGCGGGGCTTGCTGAAGGAATGCGTAAGGGTGTGGAGCATGTTGGTGAAGGTATGCACGAGTCAGTCAAAGAACTGGTTTCAGAAATGAAGAAAGAAATTGGGGATCTTGAAAAGCAATATGAAAAAACCTTTGGTGACATTGCCCGTTTGTCAGACAAGTTTGGAGATCTCAACAATCAAATCAACCGTATGACCCATGAAATTCAAAAGCAGTTCAAGGAGTCATTTGAGCAACAACTGGAGATCTCGAAATTCGGCAGTGAGGTATTGAAAAACCTGAAAGAATATTTTGCCAAGCAGGATGAACAATATAAAGCAGAGCAAGTTGCCAAGAAGAAGAGAGAAGCAATAGATCATTTTGACCGCGCAACACTCTATTATTACCGTGGTAATCATGAGCTCGCTTTGAATGAAATAGAGAAGGCGTTAGAACTTGACAGACGGGCTGAATATCTTAATCTCAAAGGTCTTGTGCTTGCTGAATTAGGTAGAGACAAGGCAGCAAAAGCAATCTATGAAGAGGCGCTCAAACTGGAACCAAATCTGGCAGAAATATATAATAATTTCGGGTTGTTATACATAAAGACCAAGAAACAAAATGAAGCAGTGGAAATGTTTCAGGAAGCCATCAAACGTAATGTAAACTACAGTCTTGCTTATGTTCACATGGGCAAAGCATTGATTGATCTGGAAAGATTCGATGAGGCAGTGTCAGCCTTCCAGCATGCCCTGGAGATTGACCCAACAAACCGTGAGGCAAAAGAGGCAATCAACTTATACAAACAGGGGAAGCTCGGGACCTGATTACTAATATATGAAATCAGATAGATTCTATGTGATGAATAAACCTCTTTTTATCCTTCTGTTCCTCCTTATCTCAAGCAATCATGCAGATGTGATGTACGAATTGGAAACCAGAACAGGTGGTGCGATGGGTATTGGAGAGGGGTGCACCATTGTTCGGAATTTTGTCAAAGGCGATTGCATGCGGACTGAACTGAAAACAGAAAACCCGCTACTGGGGGAAACCGAAGGTTTTACAATCACCCGCATGGATAAAGGAGTTATCTGGCTTTTTGATCAAGGTAGAAAGAAATATTCTGAAGTTTTGTTGAACTGCGATTCCACAACCGAATCAAGTACCGGGACAAACTACCCGCTACCAGAAATTAGTATTGTGAAAACCGAGGAAAAGAAAGAAGTTTTGAAGGTTACTTGTGAAAAGTATGTTATATCAATGAAGATAAAATCCCAGGATGATGATCTTGAAATAATTCAGACAATGTGGATGGGGAAGGACTTCCCGGGTTATGACGAGATAATGGAATTCAACAGAAAGATGAGGGGTAATACCAAACAATTGAATATTGCTGGTATTGATGATGGTATAATAAGGGAATTTGCAAAGAAAATTTCTGAAATTGAAGGTTTTCCCCTGGAAATGGAATTAGATATCAACCTGCAGAATCAAGGGGCAGACCTGGTGCTGAAGACGAGAAGTGTTGTCAGAAAAATCTCCAGTGTGCCTATAAGCAATAAGGTCTTTGAAATACCTGAAGGTTATCAACTTGATAGTAGTTTGAATAGTAATTAGCTATAAAACCCGGGAATAAAACAGGATATTTAGTGTATAATAATATTGAGAGTGATGAAACGCTAATAGAAGCGGTAAAAAATGGTGATTGTGAGGCATTCGCGCCTCTCATTGAGCGCTACAAGATGGCTGTTTATCGATTGATCTATCGCATGGTTCACAATCGTGATGATACTGAAGACCTGGTTCAGGAGGTGTTTATCAAGGCATATCGCGGGATCAAAAGCTTTAAATTGGAAAACAAATTCTTTCCCTGGCTTTCCAGAATTGCTCTCAACCATACGCTCAATTTTATCAAGAAAGAAAGAAAAGTTGATGTCCAGCCTCTTGAATGGGTGCAAGATTGTGCAGACAATACGGCTGATCCTGTACAGGTTGTTAAGAATAAGATGCTAAAAGAGAGAATTGCAAAAGCAATGATGCAGTTACCTGATGATTACAGAGCAGTTCTTGTTTTAAGGGTTGAAGAGCAGTTGTCTTATGAAGAAATAAGTCAGGCACTGGGCATTCCTCGCGGTACAGTAATGTCCAGGCTTGCACGGGCAAGGCAACTTTTAAGAACTATTTTTGAAAATACGAAGTTGTGAACATAAGAGGTTGATTGACAATGAAAAAAGGTAATTCACAGGTATCAGAAAATGCAAATTGTGGTTTTTCGATTGAATTGTTGAGTGCTTATCTTGATAATGAACTCAATGAAAGCGAAAAAAATAGAGTTGAGGAACATCTTAACCAATGTCTTGACTGCAAACGCATTATTGAAGAGTTCAGAACCATTGATTCAAAGCTACAGGAATTGGCTATTGATGAGCCATCAAGAGAATTTATCTTTAATCTCAATAAGAATGTTATGGACAAAATCAGAAAACCGTCCAGATTTAGATTATGGCAGTATTTTCCAGTTCTAATTCCTGCTGCTGTAGCCGTGTTGCTGGTAATTGTTGTAACCAGCAAATCAAGTCTTGAACATCCGGTAGGTATGAAGAACAGAATCCAGATGGTTCTGACTCATGATGAAACACCTGCAACGACCGAAAAAATTGATGTAGTAATACCAAAGCCAGGTATTATCGCAAAACCACGTACTACGGCACCGGCGCCAAGTCGTTTTGCTGAGAAGAAAGCAGTGGCGGATAAAGAATTGGCAGCAAGTCGAGAAGAGGCACAAGTGCCAGCAACAGTTAGTGGCGTACTGGCACAGGAGAAGAGAGAACAGGTTGTGGTACGGGCAGTAATTGATTCAACCGGCAGAGTCCTGAATGTTGCTACCGGTAATACAATTATGCCTGAGGAAGATACTGCAATTTACCGATTGCTAAAAAGTCAACAATTTGCTGCGCCAAAAATCCGGGGTAAGCCAACGCAGATGGTAATTGAATTTGTCGCTGATGCGACGGATACAACTGATAACGAATAGCTTTCGTTATCTTGTGACAAGAATGCCTGATATCTGTTTACTATTTTTGCTTGAGAAATTTACGCGCGGACTCCTGCTCAGCCTCTTTTTTGCTTATTCCCTGACCTTCTGCAACTTTCTTACCATTAACACATAATGCTACATAGAAAGTCCTTTTATGGGGAGGTCCTTCTTCCCTGATAACCAGGTAATCAATTACCTTTCTATTTTTCATTGCCCACTGGTTTAGCAGAGATTTATGATCCCGTGAAAGGCGCACTTTTTTTATGAGAAAATGTTTTCTAACATATTTATTAACATAATCAAAACCACGGTCAAGGTAAATTGCACCAAGCAATGCCTCAAATGCACCGCTGATATTTGACTGTCTGGTCCTTCCTCCAGTCAGCTCTTCGCCCTTGTCCATTATCAAGCATTCACCAATGCCGATGTCTTTACCAATTTTGTATAATACTTCTTCGCAGGTATATCTTTTCTTCAACACATTCAGTTCGCCTTCATTCATTTCTGGAAATTTCTCAATGAGATATTTCCGAACAATCAGTTCCAGGACTGCATCGCCAAGGAATTCCAGGACTTCGTTGGATTTACTGCGCTCTGAACCAACGGCCGATGAATGAGTCAATGCTTTCAGGAGATATTGGGGTTTTTTGAAACAAAGACTGAGTTTTTTCTCAATCTTTTTCAGTTGTTGCGATGGCGTCAATCTCAACCAGTGCCCCTTTTGGTAGTCCAGCAACAAAAACCGTTGTTCGTGCTGGAGCTTCATTTTTGAAAAATTCTGCATAGACTTCATTCATTACAGGAAAGTCTTCAGCTTTTGTAAGATAGACAGTTGTTTTCACCACTTTCTGTAAATCTGTACCACCTGCCTCAAGGACTGCCTTTAGATTTTCAAGAGTCTGTTTTGTCTGTTCTTTTACACCACCCTGAACAAATTCGCCGGTTTCAGGCACAATACCAATCTGGCCCGCAGTAAAAATATATTTATTTGCCATTACTGCCTGTGAATAGGGGCCAATTGCCTTTGGTGCTTTATCAGTTTTAATGATTTTTTTCATTGCGCCTCCTTTTTGATGATTAATCCTTTTTGAAAATAGTATTCTTCATTATTTAATATAAAAAAAGAATCTGCTTCAGATTCTCTTTTTGGTTGATAGACAATCCAGCCGGGCATTTGTGCTATTTGCATTATTTCCTGGGCCAGGGTTTTATCTGAAAATCCACCGACCTTTATCCGGTATAGCCGGTCGTTCCCGGTTTCAACAAATGCGGGAAGACCGGTGCGGTTAATACGGTCACAAAAAATCCTGGCATAATCTCTATCAACGAATGCGCCAAACTGAAGATAGAAGAGTGAATCGCCGGACAATTGTCTATATTCTTGTTTTGTTTGCTGTGCATATTCTTCTTTCAGAAGATTTTTTAATGCACCAATTTGATGATCTAATACCAGCAGTTCGCCGGATCTTGTCATACAGACGCTTTGCTTCTGGTTAAGTGAATAGACTTCGCAGATATTGTTCTCGTTAGATAGAACAGCGCTTATGCGCAATGTGAGTGGGTCAATCAGAACAACAGAGTTACTATTCCAGAATACAAAACCAGTGTTCCTTGGTGCGGTGCTTAATAGTAATGGTTGAAAATCAATGATTCTGCCATTGGTATCAATCGCACAAATACACTGCTGGTTTGTGACAATAAATCCATTTTCGTAAAGATAAAACTTCTCACCAGGAAAATCAAATTTAATACTCTTTTTTATGTTCAGGTTTAAATCAAGATAATGCAAACCAGACCTTGTTAAAATGAGAAAAAATCTCTTTTCTGGGACATAATGAAAATCTTTTATTTCAGCAAGAGACCTGGTTTTAATTTTTCTTTCTTTTGTGCGATCAATTATTTTGATTACACTTTTTTTCTCTTGCTGCGTAAGTAAGTATATCAAACTTTTTTGAGGTATCGCTGATGGTGAGATCATTACTTGATAATCACCGGGTTCAATGCCTATTCCTGTTTTGAAAACGAGATTTTTCTTATCAAGTATGATTATTTCTGAAGCAGAAACCAGCAATACTTCTTTTGGTCCGACCGCGATGTTGTTGAATTTTTGAGGCAATGGGGTGTGGTCAAGAATTTTGAAATTGAAAGGATCTATGCTATAAACATTGTGGTTGGTCAGAAAATAAATTATCTCATCCATTGCATAATCAATAATTTCTTCTTTGAGTGAGATTTCCTGAAAGGATAAAGTTTCTTCATCAACTTGAATAATTTTTTGATTGTGGATTATCAGTGTGGTAAAAATGAAAAAAGCGAACATTTTAGATTATAAGAAAACTATCACAAAAATCAAGTATTTCTATAAACAAAGAAATAATCGGGGCGACCAGATTTGAACTGGTGACCCCCAGCACCCCAAGCTGGTGCGCTAAACCAACTGCGCCACGCCCCGATAAAATATTATATATGACAGGAACTCAAAGTCAATAAGAAATCACCATATTACTGCGATTGACAATCTGCTTATTCTGGTTATAATTCATAGAGTATTAAGAACGGGTATCTAAACCCAATAACCTATTACTATGTTTTTAGCCGGGGTGGTGGAATTGGCAGACACATACGTTTGAGGGGCGTAGGCCTTCGGGCATGGGGGTTCAAATCCCCCCTCCGGCATTCTGAGGGGGTAGTATGTTTATAACAATGCTTGCATTATTAATCAGTCATTCCTCCAGTATTCATATCACTGATGAAAACGGTCAAACAACTATCTGCGGAACATTTGAAAACCAGGGATTCTTTAACCTGACACCACCACAGCAGATGCCAGGTTGGCCTAAATCAATTGGTGTAAATCCAAATTATGCACCGAGTGGTGTGAATCTCGCAGATGTAAATGGTGATGGTTCTCTGGAGATTGTTGTCGGCTCAACAAATAATCAGGTATTTATCTGGGATTATCAGGGAAATCTATTATCGGGCTGGCCTGTAACTATTGGTGGTATGGTCCAGGCAAAGACTGCTGTGGGTGATATAGATAATGATGGCGATATGGAGATAGTGGTTGCTGCCCGTAATGGTTATGTTTATGTCTTTAACCATGATGGAACGAATTATCCAAACTGGCCCCAGAATGCAAATGGAGTTCTCGGGTTTATTGCACCGGTTTTGTTTGATTTAGACCGGGATGGTGATCTGGAGATTCTGATGGCACAGATGCAGTCAGGACAGCCCGGACATGTCTATATCTGGCACCATAATGGTACAATTTATCCGGGCTGGCCCCAGAATACAGACTATCTTGCAGTCGCATCAGTGGCAGTTGCAGATATAGACAATGATAGTCTCTTTGAGATAGTCTGCCTGTCGTATCGTTCTATCTATGTCTGGGACCAGAACGGTAATACAGAACCAGGTTGGCCCAAACTTAATGTTGCAGGTGGAATGAGTTATGCCCAGCCTGTGCTTGCTGATATTGATAATGATGGTGACCTTGAAATACTACATTCTTATTATACGAGCAGTCAGAATTATGTTAACATATACCATCATGATGGAACAAACTTCAATGCCTGGCCCCAGACCTATCCTGGACCTCAGACCTATACAATGCCGGTTGTTGGAGATATTGATACTGATGGAGATTTAGAGATTTTTGGTGGTGGACATGTTTATGGCGCACCCAACCTTTTAGCACGACACCATACCGGCACACAGGTGAGTGGCTGGCCAGTTGCCTGTGATATGCTTGAATGTTCACCCATTGTCTTTGATGTTGATAATGATAATTATCGCGAGGTTTTGATTGCAGATAATTTGAATCCAGGTAATTTCTATGCCTATGAAAGTAATGGCACAATAGTAGTGGATTGGCCTATTGCTATACCTTCAGCCGCAATTGTGAACAGCCCATCAGTCGGTGATGTTGACCTTGATGGTGATATTGAGATTGCCTTGCTTGTCAGCAATGGAACTGTGAATTTATGGACAATCCAGGATATTTCTTATCGCGGTTATCATACAGATTGGGGAACATTCTATCATGACCAGTGGAATACTGGCTGGTTCCACCCAGAACCACCACAGAACTTGAATGCTTCCGGTGTTGTTGACCATATTCATCTTGTATGGTTGAAGAATACTGAACCTGATATTGCCGGATATAATCTCTATCGGAGTCAATCTTCAGGTGGTCCTTATATAAAAATAAATACTACACTTATATCAGATACAACATACGATGATTATGCTGTTACACCGGGCATTACCTATTATTACTGCGCAACTGCTCAGATAAAGGCGTTTGCTGAATCAAGATTGAGTAATGAGACTTCAGCACAATTAGGAATAGTTGAAAAAGAAAATTTGAAATTGTCATCTCCTGTCGCAGGCCCAACTATATTTAAGGATATGATTAGGTTCTTGGCAAATCAGGAATTTTCCGTAAGAATTTTTGATATTGAGGGAAAATCTGTTGCCGAACTTAAGGGAAACAGAACGATCATTTGGCACCCAGAAAATGGTCTGTGTGCAGGCATTTATATTGCTGAAATAATAATCGGTTCAGAGAGGTTCTATAAGAAGTTGATAAGATTAAGATAAATTAAAAAATACCTTGATTCCCGCTATCTCTTGGAGAGCATTGTAGGGACAGGGACAATCTCTGTCCCTACATTTTGTATAATTTTTTGTAATTCGTTATTCGTTTTCGCAGCCCGTATAATCTGGTCTTTTTAGTTTCTCTGGTTTCTTTGGTCTATTTAGTTTTCCTGGTTTTGCCTTTAGATGAATCTGAGGAAATTGTAGTTGCCGATGAACGATTTATTTTCGTCCGACTAAAGCATACCCTGATGCATATCAGGGTCAGACGCTACATTACTGTTTAATAAAATATTGGAATTTGTTTCGGATTTCGCCTTGAACTTGATTCACGATCTCATACGTGCTTACCCCCTCCTTCTTCCTCCCCCTTTAAGGGGGAGGGCAAGGGTGGGAGTGAATCTTGTATTTGGCATTTGTTTAGAATTTGGTGTTCAGTATGCCTGGTCAATTCCTTAGTGAATCATAGTTCCTTAATTAGAAAACAAGCACAAGTTTTTTAATCAATTCAAGATTATCTGTTAGGAATCTGACAAAATATACGCCACCTTTGACTTTGTCGCCTTTGCTATTTTTTCCATCCCAGATAACAGAGATATTATTGTTTGCATTCACCATTGGAATTTTGTATATGAGTTGGCCGGTGCAGTCATATATCGCAAGATAGCATTTCTTTTCGAGGTTGATACCATCAACTTTTATGGCAAACAGTCCGGAGCCAGGATTCGGTGCGATGGTAATTTGAGGTACGGTCTCATGTGTCCCGTATTCTTTGATTTTCAGCTCTTTATATATGTGAATAGTAATGGAATCCCTCAGATCGGTATTATGAACTGAGTTTACACATAGATTTATTCGTTCTATCCCATAACTCGCATTTAGAAATACCTGAACATCAATTTCCGTGTCCACCTGTGCAGGATTCAATAGGTCATAAAGAATCATCCCCGGAACTCCACAATTTCCTCCTACACAGAACATCTCTTCCCAGCCAGGGACACTATCTATAACCCTGCAATCAAATGCATAACTATCGGGTTGACTTCCAGTGTTCTGAAGCCGAAAATCAAATCTCAGATAAGTCGTTGTATCATATGCAATGACAATTGTATCATCAAGGCAATCAAACTCAAAGCTGTATTGAGCATAGGCAGGTGACACTAATATCAAAAACACCATTATCGGATAAACTTTCATTTTTGAGGTCATAAATTTCCTCCATTTCAGTCAATTTTCTTGTTTACAGCAGCCTGCAAGACTTCCTTCGTTTCCATATCCTGCACAAATGCAACAATCCCCAGCTTATCAGTATTCCAATTCGGTGAAAGGGCAAAACTGACTTGTTTTGTAAGAGAATCCAAATAATCAATCTCAAACTCCATGCCATTTTCATCGGGAACGATTTTGCGAACGACATAATCAAAGATTGAATCAGGCGCACCAAGCTGTTTGAAGAAGACATCATTTTCGTACACCACAAGAAAGAGGTTCAGATGATTATTGTTCAAAGAATCCATTGCACCAATATTCACTGTAACATCAACAGAATCGGCTGATAACTCTGAATCAAGGTGCAAAAATAATTTTGTTTTTGCACTCTTCTGTGTTGTTATGTATTGTTTATATATCATATAATCATCATTAGGATTTTCTGTCTGGACAATATGAATGCCATCAAAGACCACGGTGGGTGAAGACAATATGTGGTAAAGCGATTCGCGAGTGGCAATATAAGGGGGGCTTAGTGTATCACCAAGTTGACGACGATGATAAATGATTACGGCAAGGCTTTCGCCATATTCCCTTGATAAACTGTCAAGGGCATGCTCGGCATAAGGGCAATATGTGCAGCGCGCGAAACTGAAGTCTTCTGCAAGCACAATTCGTTCGCTTTTTTCTGGAACATCTATTGGTGATTCAGAACAGCAAATAAGTATTACAAGGGCAGGAAGAAATCGCCTTCCTGCCCAATTCAAGAAGTTTCTCATCGTAACAGCGTAAGTTTGCCTAAGACTCTATCTTTGCCGTCACTCAGTTGAATCAGATATATGCCATTGGCAACAATATTACCATTTGCATCATCGCCATTCCATTTAACTTGATTGTTAATCGCAGTTGGCGTACAACTCCATTGTTTAATCAGTCTGCCAGCAGTATCATAGATACCAAGGATTGCCGTTCTTTCAAGTCCTGCTACGGAAAAATTGATCACCGCTGAGTTTCGGCATGGATTTGTAATCCTTAATGATAGAACATTTTCTGGTGATTTGTTCACCTGTTCATTAATACCAACGAGTGATGGAACCATTATGTCGTCAATGTACCAACCCTCAGCAGTAACGCTGGCATCGCTTGTGAAACGATAACGCAATCTTACTGTCTGTCCTGCATAGGCATTGAGTGGGTAACTAACCTGTGTCCATGATGTCTGTGAGCCCGTGAACTGACCAAGGGTTGTCCAGATACCACAGTTATTATCTATGTCAATACAGCAGTAATCATAGTCTGCCTCAGTACTGTAGTAATGCCAGAACTTCAATGCACTATCAGGTGTTACAACAAAGTATGGTGATATCAGGTAGGCATCATTCATATTAGTATATTGCCAGGTATTTTCTACTCCGCAATACCATGAGTGGGTAGGTGAGTGACTGCGATAAGTGGTCAAATGCCAGTTGTCATACTGTCCATAATGAGTCCAGTTTCCAGTTCCGGTTTCCATATTATCGGAAAAGCCAGGTTGATTTGTAATCAGAAAATTTATGGTATTGGTGTCGCCCGGTGTTCCGAAATTCAGATTGAATTGGGTCAGATGTGGGCTGGGACAGGATACACTAATATCAATATTTGCAACCAGCACCGTATCTACATCACCTGGTTTCATTACGACAGTTTGGGGAGTTGCAGAGGTTATCGTAACATAAGGATCGCTCTCAGAAATCGTTGCTCCACCAATATATGAACCATCACCATTATTCTTTCCTTTTATATATAATCGTACCTGTTCCCCTGGTTGGGCAACGCCGTTGTTGTTGCCCGTTATTTCATTGGATGTCAATCCAAAGTAATCCATATTCGGTTTTTGCATAATACCAATCTCAGCACCCTGATAGACTTCTTTGCTTGATGCCTGAACAAATACAACAATTTTGCAGTTGTTCTCATTCCATGCCGAATTAATCGTGAAATTTCTTGAACGATTAATACTACTACTTGCTGGAATGGTTACTGCTTCGCCACTGGCATTGGGAAGCATATTCCTCATCACGAAATCCAATTTTGTCATGTCCTGCCAGTTGTATGGAATATTGTTCTCCACCACCACGAAATGCAGTGTTCCACTGACTGCGCTGGACGTGGTATTGAGAATTGTTGCATTTACTGTTCCAGTATTGGCAATTGAGTCATATGTGCAGGTGAGTGTAATCTCCAGTGGACTGGGAATGGGCAATCGTGTATTCACATTATTGCGGAATGCTGGATATAATGTTCCCCAGTGTTGTCCGCCGACAATCGGGAGCAGTCCGTCAAAGTAGGTGGTGGGATATCCTGATATATTATAGTATGATGAACGTGTGCTGGCATAGGAATTATAGAATGGATCACTTGTTGAAGGATGGTAGCAAATGACCACAACTGAATCATACCCGCGATGGTAGATTTCGTCAAGCGCACGCGCATGCCCTGGGCAGTATGTACACCATGTAGCGGTAAAGTTTTCCATTACCACTACTCTCTGGCTGGCATTTGACAGGGCAGCAAACATGATAACCAGGATCAGTATTTTTTTCATATTACCTCCTTTGATTTTGTTATTCCCTGGTTTTTTTGTGTATGTGTTGTTATGTAATTTATTTGAGGGTTTTTAAAATGTGTGGTGGTAGGAGGAATGTTTTGTGAAACTCGACCGAGTCCCGCGGCTGAGCCAGTCATTTTATTCCTCCCCGTATGAGGTAGTGAATAATCATGATAATAGTATAACCACAAAATGAAAAATGTCAAGAGGTAAAATTACCTGCTTTTCAGCAACTGCCGACGATTTTAAAACCCGATTATAGGGTATATCTATGTCATAGGTCTTGTAGACCTTACCGCCCACCCGCACTTTTATCTGAATGCTGAGTATGGATTCGAAACGACATATTGACAAGTTCCAAAAAAAGAATATAATCTATACTATGATTATAGTTAGACCAAGACTTAAGTGGAGGCAGAGCAAATGATTCGCCGGGCTATTAGACCCGGTCGGGTCTATGGAGATAAAGAATACCGCACACAATCTGGATTCAACAGCAGCAACAAGCTAACAAATTTTTCAGTCATCAATAAGCATTCAAAAGCGAAATCCGAAATTCGAATCCGCCATTCCACCGCACTCCGCCATGCATTGTGGCGTAACTGGAGAGCGGGCTGGACTAAACAAATCCCGAATCACAATTTCTCAAAATCCAATATTATTAATACTATACTTGTGGTAACGCAAAGAAGGGTGAAAAAGATTGAGATGACTGAATATGCCTTTTTTCGCTTCTTGAGCCATTTTGAGCCTTTTTACCCTTCTTGTCTAATAAGGAGGTATTATGCCCAATCCCTGGGATAAGATAGTTGGTACCAAAGAATACAACAAAAACTATGAAAGGTTAATCAAATTTGCACGGCAAAAGGGTTATGTTTTCAACAAAAAAATCTCCCGCGTAAAAAAGGTGATTGGTTTAATGACCATGAACTATCTTGAATACGGCAAATATTATTGTCCGTGCAAACAGAGCGAACCCCCTGACCTTGAAAAGGATGTGCTCTGTCCCTGTCCAACATTGGACCAGGAGGTGAAAAAAGACGGTCATTGTTTCTGTGAATTATTTTTTCAGAAAGAAAAGGGGGTAAATAAAAAGGCTCAAGAAACAAAACGAAAGGAGGTAAAATGAAACATCTAAAGAGCCTCATAGTCATAGGGTGCATAATAATTGCATCCTTTGCGGTCTTCTGCAAGAAGGAAGAGGAGGAACCAGAAGTAGTCAATCCGACTCCTCTCAATCCTGTGGTTATTGATACGGTTAATAACGAGGTAAAGATATCCTGTGTACTTAAGAGGATGTGGGTTGATGACTCAGTAGCAATTCACAACTGCGTGGTTTCAAAGTATGGTTCCAATGCGGGAAAGGCAGTATTTGTATCAAATGCCCACCATTCAGATTTCTACGATGCGCTAATATCCCTCGGTGCTGACCCGGGAATTGATATTGGCGATCCTCCAGATAGTACAAAAAATGTAAATGGAACTGAATTTCAGGTTCTTGTCTGGTGGGAAGGAGCATCAAAGACCTATGACATAAATGAACTGGTTGTTGATACCTTAAATCGTGGTTTTAAATGCAGAATGCATAATAGCTACACCCGCGCTGTTTCTACAAACAAAGGTTGTATCTATTGCTATACTGCCTGCAAAACGAGTATTTCAAGCAATCCCAATTACACACCCTATGAATACTACTATAGTGGAAACAAGTATACATTCCGACCAAAAGGTGAACTTCTTCCTCCAGAGGGCACTCATATCGTGCTGACATTTAAGATGGTGCAGTGAGAAACCACATAGTCGTGGGCAGGTATTATGCTGCCCACGACTATTGAAAATTATTAAGATGAAAAGAATAAATTTATTACTAATATCACTACTGAGTCTCTGCTTTGTATGTCATTGTGGCTCAAAAGACCAGGAGCCACCAATAGTTGGAATTTTGTCACCTGAAGATGGTGCAATACTCTGCAATGTGCAGAATATTAATGTAACTGCTATAGATAATAAACAGGTGGTGACTATTGAATTATTTCTTGATGGAAGTTCAGTTACCACAGTTGAAGATTCAGTATTGAATTACCAGTGGAATACCCAGCTCTTGCCAGACAACTCAGAGCACCAAATCTATGCCTGTGCAGTAGATCTGGAAAATAATATTGGATATTCTGATACAATTAGTGTAAGGGTATTTAATAACCTTGATAACACTGAAATATTTGTCTGGTTTTATGACCGGATGGATAAATTTTTTGATCCCACAATAAATGATTCTATAGACTATGCATATTACATAAAACAGATATTGTCCGCCAGTGGCTATGCTTATGATTTACTTGAATTTCTTCCGCCGGATTTAACCTCATATAAGATAGGATTTATTTTGCTCGGCTGGGAAAGGTGTTGAGGGGATTTTTCAATTCTCGCTCAGGATGAGCGAGAGAGGTTGGTTAACTTCCTTGATTCGGGACAAGGGCTATACATTGAAGGTTGTGATTTTGCAGCACAAAATAATAGTGAATTATTACAAAAATTTGGTTGTGCATTTGGTGAAAATGGAATGATTATGGATAGTGGTAATGTTAATGTTGTGATAGGACAGAGTGGTTCTTTTGCTGAAGGACTTGTGTTTGGCTATTTATATCAACAGGGTCCTGATAATTTTGTTGATAATCTTATACCCCAGCAGGGCACAGGATTGTTTAAATCCCAGGATAGTCTTACAAGGGTGGTTTGCTGGTCAGGTCCTGCTGGTAATTATCGGGCAATCTGTTCAAGTGTTATTTTTGGTGCATTGCAGGATAGTCTCAATACAAAAAATGACCTGATGCTCAGTTATCTTGATTATCTCTATAAGAGAAAAGATTTGTCGCCATAAAGGAGGTAAAATGAGTGGCAAAAATAGAATACTTATTCTCTTTTTTTGTATAATGACTATATGTTTAATATTCTGTAAAGAAAAACAGACCATAACTGATCCTACTCCAGAGAATCCAATCGCTGTTGATAAGGAAAACCGCGAAGTGAGAATTGCAGCAAGATTAAATCGTATCTGGTGTGATGAATCTGTTTCTGTTCATAATTGTGTAGTATATGTTAATGGTATCAGGGCACCCAAGGCGTTATTCCAGGCATACTGCAATCATGCAGATTTTTTTGATGCCCTCATTGATATCGGTGCAGATCCCGGAACTGATATGGGTGATAATCCTGATTCAGCAGCAGTGCCTAATGGCAGCAAATTTGATGTGTCATTCAGATGGGAAGGTGCACCAAAATCATATACCCTTAATGAATTTGTGGCGGATAGCCTGGGCCGACCCTTTGAGATCCATATGCACAATGGTCGCGACCGCGCAGTGAGCACAAATATGGGATGTATTCTATGTTATACTTCCTGTAATATTAGCATTACCAGCAACAAAAACTATAACTGGTTTGAAAAAATGCAAATGTGTTATCCATTCAGGCCAAATCCTACAATACTTCCTGCAGATTCCACGCTTATTATAATCATATTTAGACTTGCAGATTAATCAGGTGAAGAAACTGCTTCTGAAAATCAGAAACTTCTGCACCATCATCTTTGTGCTATTTATTATCCTGTTCAGTGCCTGCTTCTCAGCAGCAAAGAAAGACCCGGCACGTGCCAAAGGTGAATTTATGTCTATTGATGAAGATTTTGACATAGACTTTGTGCGGATTGAGGAAACGCAGACCGGTGCCGGGCATAGCACAGGCTGCCCGACTTGACAGTAAAGAAATAGCTCAGGTCTGAGTATGAAAGCAAAAACACAAAATATTTTATTGGTTTTGTTTATATGGGCTGGTTGCTCTATTCTCTATGCTGCTGGACCAATGCTTGAGCCCAATATTGATACAAGGGTTGATTTTCTCTATCAAATCGGTGTGTTTGACCGGCCTATGTCTGGAGAAGAAAACGAACCTGATACTGCTGACCTGTTAATTCCTAATAACAAGATGATGGTGCGGTTGCGCAAGAGGTTTACCAAAAAGGATGTCTTGGTATTAAAATATGACATTAAAGAATACACCTTAAGGGAAAACTCCTACAAACGTTATTATGATCCATTCAGCTACGAATTTGAACATCGCTGTAAAATTGGTGCTGGATATTCACTTACAAAGGTTCTTAGTCCTTATATTTATTACGAGTATTTCTTCCCGATGAATAATATCAGCAACCACTCACTTATTAGTGGTTCCCGTATTGTATTATCAAATATCACGATGTTTGAACCGACTTATGCAATAAGTCTTTCAGCTGAAAGAATTGCGCACTCTGTTATCTTACGGCTACACCAGGTAGTGACTCCAACAATGTCTATTATGATTAAGAATTCTTACAGTTTTGCCTACATTGATACCAGCACTGTGCGCAATAATATTTTTGACTGTTATACTGGGTTCAGATTAACCCCAAAGACTGCATTACATTTTGGTTTTCGCAATAATACCAATCTCAGTGATATAAAATCCTATACCGGATGGTTTCAGTTCGGACAACAATTACCAGATAATTATACACTCTTTTCGCGGTTTCGTGCCTATTTGAAACCGGAGAATATCTATGATAGCCTTGGATATAATGGATACAGCCTGGAACTGAGACTCTTAAAAAAACCAGTTGGTGATAAAGATAAACTTAAAAACCTGGCACTGTGTTTCTATAATGTCTTTTATTACAATAGTCAGAAAATTAAAGCTGATGTATTTGGCGTAGAATTAAATTACATAATACCCAAAAAGCAATAAAGGAGTAAATATGGATAAAGAAAATAAACTTGTTCTAAATCCCTGGTTGATTGTCACTGGTGGAATTATGGGAATCTTTGCTGGTCTGCTTGCAAAGGCAGGCAATCCGGCTAATATGGGTATATGCGTGATTTGTTCTTACCGGGATATTGCTGGAGCAATCGGATTACACTCATTGAAGGCCCTCAGTTATATAAGACCAGAGATCATTGGGTTTTTTATTGGTGCTGCTATTTCTGCACTTTTATTTAGAGAATTCAAGCCTGCAGGTGGTTCAAATCCTGTAATGAGATTAATAATTGGTTTTGTAGTTGGTCTTAATGGTTTGATATTCCTCGGCTGTCCGATTCGCATGTTTGTCAGGCTTGGGGGTGGTGACTGGACTGCCTTGAGTGGTCTGCTCGGAATAGTTGTCAGTGTCATATTTTTCAATATCTTTGTTGACCGCGGATTTTATATTGGAAAGTCAAGACAGATCCCAAATGTTTTGGGATGGTTTGGTCCTGGACTCGGTATTGTACTTTTGATTCTCTTATTGGTGAATTTCCGGGGTCTGAATGCTACACACAAAAGCCATGCCCCAATATATATCTCACTCATTGCTGGTTTAATTCTTGGTGTCCTGGGTCAGCGCGCAAGATTCTGCTCTATTGGCGGAACTGCAGACCTTGTTATAATCAGGAATTTCAATCAGGTTCAGGGAACAATTGCCCTCCTGGTCTTTGTGTTAATAACAAATCTTATTATCGGACAATTTAAACCAGGTCAGCATCCATTAGCCCATAATTTGCATTTATGGAATTTCTTATCCATGCTGGTTGTCGGACTTGGGTCTTTAATGTCTGGTGGTTGTCCCTTTAAACAGACAATTCTGAGCGGACAGGGAAATTTTGATTCTTTTATTTCAGTAATTGGTATTATCCTTGGTGCTGGACTCGCGCATACCCTGGGTCTTGCTGCTTCACCTAATGGTGTTCCTGTATCTGGTAGGGTTGCAGTGATAATTTCAATGGTCATTATTTTCTTGATTGGTCTATTGAGCACAAAAAAGGAGGCATAAATGGAGGATTATAACAAGATGTGGCAGGAACTGGGACTTGATGTCGCATTACATAATGAAGTGCTGGCAAGTATTGGCAGGTCCTTTGAGAAGACTGTGCGGGCACAGAAAAACAGGCCAAAATCAATGGAGTATTTTGATAATGCAGTCCATGAATCCCATGGCGGAGCAGTTGCCGAACTGCTAAAAGAAAAGCAAAAAGGCAAAAAGATTGTAGGATATTTCTGTATTTATGTCCCGGAAGAGATTATCAGGGCACTTGACCTGATTCCTGTGGCATTGTGTGGAGGCACAAATTTTTCAATTCCCTATGCAGAGAAAATGTTTCCCAGGGATATCTGTCCCCTGGTAAAATCCACACTCGGTCTTGCATTCTCAAAGACCTGTCCTTATGCGCCCATCAAGAGTCTTGCAGTGGGTGAAACAACCTGTGATGCCAAGAAAAAGACCTGGGATATCCTTAGCCAGAAAGTAAATTTTCATGTGCTTGAACTGCCCCACAAAAAAGATGTGATTGATGTTCATCTCTGGAATAGTGAGATAGAGATATTTGTGGATAAACTTGAAAAACTTGCTGAGAAAAAACTTGATGCCCGGAAACTGAAAGAACAGATTGAGGTTAGTAATAAAAAGCGTATGGCATTACAGCGCCTTGCCCGGTTGAGAATTGCTGAACCAACACCAATCAGTGGTCTTGATGCCCTGATTGTGAGTCAGGTTGCATTGAATGACGAACCAATGCGCTTTGTGCAACATGTTGATGAATTGTGCGATGAACTTGAGGAAAAAATAAAAAAAGGAAATTCACCATTTGGAACCAATGCAAAGCGAATTATGGTCTCAGGTTGTCCATCAGTTATGGGCAACTGGAAGATTCATTCAATCATTGAAACCTCGGGCGGTGTAGTTGTAGCTGATGAAACCTGCACCGGAACAAAATATTTCAAGGACCTGGTGGAAACAAAAGCAAATGATCTTGATGGACTGCTCAGTGCGATTGCTGACCGCTATCTCAAACTCAACTGCTCCTGCTTCACACCAAACAATGACCGTATGGAAACGGTTGTGAACCTCGCCAAGGAATCAAAGGTAAATGGTGTGGTTCAATACATACTACAATATTGCCACACCTATAATATAGAGGCAATTCGTGTTGAGGGTGCATTAAAACAGGTAGATCTACCAAGTATAAAGATTGAGACCGATTACTCAGAAGAGGACACAGAGCAAATAAGAACAAGGCTTGAGGCATTTATGGAGAAGTTAGCATAATCAGGTAAATCAGAGCAATTATGGGTAAATGAGGACAAAGGTATCCTTATGATTACTGCGGGGATTGATATTGGTTCAAGAACCACAAAGTTTGTAATAATGAATGAAAGTAAAATCATTGAATACCAGATAAGGGAAACTGGTATAGAACCCTTAAAAACCGCAAAACAAATGCTGGAGGGCAAAAAATTTGATGCAATCGTAAGCACTGGTTATGGACGTTATCTTGTAAAAAATCAGTTTGATAGCAATGTAATTACCGAAATTACCGCCTATGCAAAAGGTGCAGGCTTTCTGTTCCCGGACTGCCGCACTGTCATTGATATTGGAGGTCAGGATACAAAGGTAATAAAGATAAATAATTCAAAGGTGGAGGATTTTGAGATGAATGACCGCTGTGCCGCAGGCACAGGAAAGTTTCTTGAGGTAATGGCACATACCATGGGATATAAAATTGAAGAATTTGGTGATATTGCGCTCCAGGCAGAGCGTTCAGTGTCAGTAAGTTCAATGTGCACGGTGTTTGCGGAATCAGAGGTGATTTCATTATTAGCAAAGGGCGAAAAACCAAAAAATATTGCCTTTGGATTACATGAGGCGATTGTTAATCGGCTCTTACCCATGCTCAGTAGAATTGGCTATGAAGATAAAATTGTCTTTGCCGGAGGTGTAGCAAAGAATAAGTGCATTTTGAAGATTCTCAATAAAAAACTGGGTAGAGAGATTATTGTGCCTGAAGAGCCACAGATAATCGGCGCGCTCGGCGCGGCAGTGATTGCGACTGATTCCTATCAGGATCAGGATTTAAAAACAAAAAGGAGGTAAAAATGAAGCTGTTAGCAAGAATAGTTATTATATCTATCATATTTGTGGTGTGTGGTTCAGCAGAACTACCAATGGTTGGTGGGGATATAGGTGTCAGGAGCAAATATGTTTGGCGTGGGGCAGTGTTCAATAGTGAACCAGTATTATGGCCAGATATATGGGCAACATGGCATGGCTTCACCTTCTGTACATGGAGTTCTCTGGATCTGACGGATGTGAAACAAAAGCAGTTTTCAATAACTGACCTCGCATTTTTCTTTGACTACACACATAAATTTGGTTTTGTCACGCCAACAGCTGGTTTTGTTCTGTACACATATCCGGGCTCTGCTTATGGACCAGCTTTTCCGACAACTGGTGAGATGTACGCAAAAATCATGCCCGACTTGAAGTTTGCTCAAGCATCGTTGAATATAAATTATGATGTCATCAAAGCAAAAGGTTTATACATTTCACCTTCTCTCACAAAGGGCTTGTCGTTCGGAAATTTAGCATTGAACCTTACATTATCCTGTGGATTTGCTGATGGAAAGCATAACAATTATTATTATGGACTGGACAAAATATGTTTTACTGATTTTACCGCAGTTTTGAAATTCAATCTTACACCGCCCGGCGCTCTTGCAAACTGGCTCACATTATCGGCAGACATTGATTTCAGCATGCTGATTGATTCGGAGTTAGCTGATCTTGTAGAGAGCTATGGCGATGCAAAGAATATTTATGGTGGTGCAGGTATTAGTATCTACTACCAGTTCGGAGGTGAATAATGTCCGCCTTTCCATTCTGGATTGCGGCAATTATCTATTTTGGGTTCGTAATGCTAATCGGTTATTTTGTCTGGAAGAGAAAACACAAAGATACTGCGACACATCAGCTCCTTGATTTCTGGATTGCGAGTCGCCAATTTCCAGGATGGCGACTCGCAATCTCCTTAACTGCTGGCTGGCTTATGCTCGGGTGGCTGGGATATGGTATGTCAATGATTTATCAGATGGGCCTATCGGGCATATGGATTCTGCCTCTGCCATGGTTCATACTTTGTTTCATCATAGTATGGATGGTCCCTTTTGTGAGAAGATTACCCGCAATTTCTTTGCCCGAAGCAATAGAAAAAAGATATGGGGTGCCTACCCGTACGATAATTGCCATCTGTTCCATATTTGTCTTTACTTCTTGGACTGGCGCAGAGCTCTTTATGGTCGGGCATCTTGGTGCTCCTTTTCTCAAAATATCGCCTGTTATGACAATGATAATAATCGTAATTCCAATAATGACCTATACCTATTTTGGTGGCTTCAGAGCAGTGGTTTTGACGGATATTATCCAGTTCATCTTTATGGCATTGTTCATTGCAATTCTTGGATTTGTCAGTCTGAATTTCGCAAGTGTAGAATCTGGTGGTGACATAATAGGACGTTTGATGAATACCGCAACACCTTATTATGGTGAAGGCACAATGTTCCAGCTCTTTGCCTGCGGTATTGCCATGCCCATAATTCTTTTGTTTGCCTACCTTCCAGGATGGATGATTGAACAAGACCTATTGCTCAGGATTCAGGCTGCAAATAGTTTGAAAGAAGCGCGCAAAGGTGCATGGTTTGGTCTGATTTTGATAACAGTTTTTGTCATTACCATACCAACCATAATTGCGTTTTGCGCATTGATCCTCTTTCCACCCAATTTAGAAACGAGCGCCGCCGCCATTGGTGGTGATGCCACAGGAATAATTTCTGCCATTATCTTAAAATATTTTCCAATCTGGGCACAGATACTAATGTTTGTGGGTCTGATTGCAGCACAGATGTCAACTGTGGATACCTTTGCCAATGTAATTGCTCTTCCTTTGACCTATGACATTGCTCAGCCAGTATTTATGAAAAAAACACCCAGGCAGGTTGTAGCAAACTGGTCGCGCATTCTTTCGGTTGTTGCCGTATTGTTTGCTTTGGTTTATGCAGTCAATGCTACATCATTAATGGATGTATATATTCTATCATCAGGAGTTTTGACTGCATCCATTGCAATACCCGCATTTGCAATGTTCTGGAAAAGAGCAAACAAATTAGGAGTAATTCTTAGTGCGATTTTTGGTTTTGTTGGAAATGTGGTATTCTATATCCTGGAATACCATGTATGGAAGCATGATTTTCAACCCAAGTGGTTTGCTGACACCTACTTAGGTTATATAATTGTTGGTCTTTTGGGGTCAATAATCGGATTGTTTCTTGGTTTATTTATTGGTAAACCACCGGCTCCTGAACAGCTTGCTGCAGTTGCACCTAAACCACTTGAAGGTGTTGAAGTATTTGATATTGCAAAAGAATAATAAGGAGGTAATATGGAAATCTACAGAAAGGACTATACAATAAAGGATGTCCAGGATGTGTATGATGGTCCTGGTGGGCTGCTCTGGGAAGCAGTTATGGGTGAGCAGATTCACTCAGGTGGACCAGAGGCAACTGATGTCCTGGCACAAAAACTCGGTTTAAAACCGGGTATGGTCGTTGCTGACCTTTGCAGTGCACTCGGTGCGCCAGCGCGACATCTGGCAAGTAAATATAATGTTCAAGTAAAGGGTGTTGATGCTACAAAAACTATGCTACAAAAGGCAATAGAGAGAACCAGGGCAGCAAAACTTGAAAATATGATTGAATACTACGAGGGAAATGTAATGGATCTGCCTTTCAAATCCGGGACTATTGATGTGGTATGGGGTCAGGAGGCATGGTGCTATGTTACTGACAAAGAAAGACTTTTGCGTGAGGCATATCGTGTATTAAAACCTGGTGGCAAGATTGGTTTTACTGATTGGATTATCACGGGTAATATCACACCAAAAGAACTTGAGCCACTCTATGACTCAATGGCATTTCCCTATATGGAATCATTCAAAGGCTACCAGGAATTGATGAAGAAAATTGGTTTCAAAGTTCTTGAGGCAATTGACAATACTGAGGCATTTGCCAAACACTTTGATCAGTATTATGAGATGGTTACTGTGAAGATGAAACCAGATATTCTGAAGAACTTTGGTCCTGACCTCTACAGTTTTGCCGATAACCTGGTCACTATCTGGCGTAAAGCAGCACACGAACACAAGGTTGGTAGCGGGCTGTTTGTTGGTCAGAAATAATTAGCGGTAGAATAACCCTCACCCTGCAATTGTAGGGCAAGGCTTTAGCCTTGCGATTAAATTAATGCGTGCCCTATTTTAGATGCCCGATAAATCGGGCAACTACAGACTTGTGAACAAAATCAGGTGGGGAGAGAGCAGGGTGAGGGTTTTTGCAATGAGCAAAAAATTTTTATTTATAATTGACTATTCTCAGTAAAAAGAGTAAAAATTTGAAGCAAACTAAACTGTTACTATTTTGCAGTAATGGAATTTGAAAGATTCCGTTACTGGATCTGGATAATCAAGATTTTCATCATAGAAACAAGATACATAAAGGAGATGCAGCATGCCTTTGATAAACGCACAAAGAATATGTTTGCTGGAGTTAATAGGGGCTCCAGGGGTATTCCCCCTGATGTACCTTGACTATAGGAGTTTCGCTCCTATGAAATTTTTAGGTGAAACTAAACTATTCCGATATAATTATAATTACTCAAAAACAGTAATGCTGAGCCTGTTGACTTTACAGGTATCAGTGTTTACAAAAGTGAAGATTACGGACGAAACTGGGTGCAGATTGGGCTTGACTTTTTGGACCTCAGCAGTATAATTTTTTAAAGGTGCAATGAAACAATTTATTATCAGTTTTTTATTTATTCTTCTTTTAAATCTATCTTTATCAATCTCCAATCTCAAATCTTCAATCTTAAATTCCCTTTGCGCTGATACTCTGGTCTACTGGGAGCCAGAGCAGAGGTTGACTTATGATAGTATACCACAATTACATTGTCAGGTCTGGGCTTATGATTCGTTTGTGCATATATTGGTGAATTATGATATTCCACTAATGTATCTACGGAGTTCGGATTATGGAATAACCTGGTCCGATACGGTCCGAGTCAGTGTTATCAATTCAAATAGTCTTCAATCTCTTATCCAGCAGGGTTTTGTGGTTTATTTTGTGTGGAGCGAGCAACGAGCGGGACCCCTGATGAATGAGGTAAGAGTCGATACCTCCTACGTTTTCTTTAGAAAAAGTAATAACTGTGGTCTGACTTTGGATAGTGCAATATTTTTGGGCAAGGGGCATTGGGTTAGTATGGATGCGCAAGGGGAGTCTGTGTTTGTTGCCCCTGTCGTGTGGAATTCACCTCCCCCTGAAGATGGTGCTTATTTTATATATAGTGCCGATAGTGGTTACGGTTGGACTGAATATCTGCCAATTGTTGATTCAGCCTCCCAATCCAATATCGTTTATCGTAATGGTGTGTTACACTTTGCAGGTTCGCGCAAATATAAAATAATCTATACCCGTTCCACTGACCTTGGCAATTCCTGGTCAACACCTACGGTTGTCACCGCGCCCAATACGGTCTTACCCAAAAAGCCTGTGCTTGCCCTGGGTCCTAATCAAGATGTTTACATTGCCTGGACTGATAACAAGTATTCAGGTATGATGCAGTTTGACGATGTGTTGTTTCGGAAGAGCACAGACGATGGTTTGACCTGGGGACCGGAGCAGAGGCTGACGACAGATTCGCATTGTGATGCAGGTGGAGCCCTGGATATAGTGACTCAGGATAGTATGATATTTATTGTGTGGTGCTATAATGGTATAGGTTATCCAGCGCCTTGTTCATTATTTTTTTTGGCAAGCACTGATTGTGGAGATACCTGGCGGCCGAGGGAGGGCGTAGCAGGCGGATCCGGATATGCACTTAATGATGCTAATGTTGCGGTTTTCCAGAATTCTGTATATGTAGTTTGGACTGACTCTCGTCCTCTGCGAGCACCGCCAGAACTCTATTTACGGCGTGGCAGCTTAACGACAGGAATTACTGAAAAAAATCAGAACACTATCATTGTAGTAAATTGCTTCCCAAATCCATTCACAACAGATATCAGATTACAGATAGCAGATGAGAGATATAAACAAGTAGACAGTAGGCAGAAGTCAGTAGTCAGTATAAGAATGTTTGATGTGAGTGGAAAGGAGGTGTTTTATGAAAGTATGAAGGATGAATCAGGATGTATTAAGATAGATGTAAAAGACCTGCCGTCTGGGATCTATTTTGTGCAGGTCTGTTCTGGAGAAAGCAGGGTAATAAAAAAAGTAATAAAAATAAAATGATAGGGAGGATAAAATGAAGACATTAATAATTTTAGTCATAATTCTGCCCTTGGTGTTATTTGCGGCCCAGTGGCAGAGCTTGAATGGTCCGCCTGCAGGCAGGGCGGATGATATGTCAATGGGTTATGACCCTTACATTCCTGCCTGGGTCATCTATGCCGCTGACCAGACACATAAGCTGTATAAGTCAACGAATGAAGGGGAATACTGGGATTCATTGACTTACTACGCGCGTGTGAATAACCCCACCTGTGTGATTACCCGTCCCAATGATGCCCAGGTTGTGTATATTGGCAAGAATGCGGAGGTGCCGGTCTGGTGGTCTCAGGATGGTGGGGTGACCTGGGAAGAGCGCAGCGGCACACCCCCTTACAACATCACCAACACCCAGCCGTTGTGTTTTTGTCTGGACCCCTTTGATTTTAGTATTATGTATTTAGGGTGTAAGCGGGATGGAAATAAGCCTGTTTTGTTTCGCACCACTGATGGTGGTTTTTGCTGGGAAGAGTTAAATCTTTCAAATTATGATATCAATGATATGTTGGCGTTATTTTTTACTGGTGAGGGGATTGTGTTGATTTTAGCTACAGATAAAGGGATATTAAGGGGCAAGGCGTATTATGGTTTTCAGTTATTTAAAGAGGGTAATTTTAGATTATTGAAGTATGATAAGAGATTAAAAAAGATTTTTGCCAAGAGTGCTGATAAAATCTATCAGAGCAAGGATGGTAAAAATTGGCGGGTTTACAAATCCGCGGAGCCTGTTGACTTTACCGGTATCACTGATATAATTACTCGGAGGCAGTGATGAAGAGGTTTTTTTCTATCTTCCATTTTCCATCTTCTATTTTCATTCCCGTTTCTTGCCTCTTGTTTCTTGTTTCTCTTTCATATTCCCAGACCCCGGAGTGGGTGTATCAGCACGAGTCACCATATCCTAATGCGATTGCAGCTGACAGTGCAGGGAATACATATACTACGGGTTGCATTGCACTCAATGATACTAATGGGCTTGGGGTAATAGCATTAAACTCTTCAGGTGTTTTGAAATGGTTTTACTTTAGAGATTTTGGTTCTGGTGGAACTGGCGAGATTGGTAAGGACATTATTTGTAAATTCGATAGGGTTTATCTAACAGGTGGCACCGGAATGAATCAACTAATTGTTGTATCAGTTGATACTACAGGGGGGGAACTATGGCTATATGGAGATACTCTTGCTGCTCAAGGTGAGGCAATTGTGGTATCGTCTTCGCATTATATTTATGCTTGTGGAATAAAATATCCTGCGCCTTCGGATTGGGTGGTTTTAAAACTGGATTCATTAGGCAACTTGAAATGGCGTTATGTTTACGAT
>FWPU01004936.1_pt1 | contig 30093 bp, 24 predicted proteins | sample 2228361 | NCBI WGS metagenome assembly FWPU01 (sample SAMEA103939777, study PRJEB20133) | metagenome | reverse complement strand
TAGCCGAACCGACGCTGAAGCTGTCGCCTAAAGGCGAGGGCTTCAACCCTCCCAAAGTGGGACAGTGAAACCGCGTCGGTCGGGTTGAGCGCCGACTGCACGCACCCGGCACAGACCAAAAGGAACAGCCACCGAAGTCGCATCGTGGGAACCTCCTCGCGCGAATGCCGCCGGGCAGGGTAGCAACGTATACGCCAGGGCAAATCTCGGGAACGACTCGGGTGGAGCGCGCGCGTTCCACGGCAGGGCCGACAGGGATGTCAGTTTTCGAGGGCAGAGGGCGGGACAGAGCGGCGCCCCTCTGCCCGTCACGGGAGGCAGCATGGCCAGGTACGCGACGATCGACATCGGCACCAATTCGGTGCTGCTCCTGGTTGCGGAGCGGAGCCCGGGTGGCGGGTTCACGCCGGTGGTGGAGCGGGCGGAGATCACCCGACTGGGCCGCAGCGTGGACCAGACGAAGCGGCTTCTGCCCGAGGCCATCGACGACACCTTGCGCGTGGTGAAGGCGTTCGCGGACGAGGCCCGCGCGTTGGGAGCCGAGGCCATCGCGGTGTCCGCGACGAGCGCCGCGCGCGACGCCCAGAACGGCGCCGAGCTGTTGCGCGAGGCGAAAGAGCGCGCCGGCGTGGAGGTGGAGATCCTCTCCGGCGATCTCGAGGCCGCGCTCTCGTACGCTGCGGCGCAGGCCGATCTCGGAGGAGACGGCCCGCTGGTGATGGTCGACATCGGCGGCGGCTCGACCGAGGTGGTGTTCGGACGCGGGCAAGAGCTGTCGCACAGAAGGAGCATCGACGTCGGCTCGGTGCGGCTGACCGAGCGCTTCGTCCGAAGCGACCCTCCGTCGAAGGCCGAGCGGGAGGCACTGGAAGCACACCTCTTTCGCGCGTTCGCCGAGCTGCCGGCGCCTCCGGCGGGTTTCCGTCTGGTGGGAATCGCCGGCACGGTGACGACGCTCTACGCCGTGCACCGCGGCATCGAGCCGTACGACGGTGCGCGCGTGCACGGCCAGGTGATGACGAAGGACGAGGTTCGCGAGGTGACGGATCGCCTCTATGCGCTTCCGCTGGCGACGCGGCGGACGCTGCCGGGGCTTCAGCCCAAGCGCGCCGACGTCATTCCCGCGGGCGGCTCGATTCTCCTCTGCGCGATGGAGCGGCTTTGCGCCGAGCGGTGCATCGTCAGCGATCGCGGCCTCCGCTGGGGCCTTCTGTTCCACCGCTTCGGCTGACCGCCCGACGATCGACGGCGCGACCGGGCCGAACCGGAGCGCCGATGCATAGGCTCCCCGAGGAAGGACGGGGGAGAGCCATGGAGAAGATCCAGGAATACGACAAGGGGAAGCTCATCGACCTGCTGAACGAGCGGCTCGCCTTCGAGCGGGCGGGCGTGAAGCTGTACGACCGCATCCTCGAGCGCATCCGCGACTCTCAGGACGAGCAGATGATGAAGATGATGGACGAGCTCGAGCAGCACCGCGACGAGGAGAAGGAGCACGAGGAATGGCTCGAGGAGCGGCTGCGCGAGCTGGGCCACGACGCGCACAGCCCGACCGAGAAGTCCGAGCTCGTCACCCGCGAGTCGCAGGGCATCGAGCAGGTGGTGATGCAGGACCCGAAGCTGCCGCACCTGTTCCACGCGCTCTTGGCCGCCGAGCTGGTGGACAACGCCGGCTGGGACCTGCTCGCGCAGCTGGCCGACGAGGCCGGCGACCGGAAGGCGAAGCGCGAGTTCAAGAAGCGGCTCCACGAGGAGGAGGACCACCTGCTCCTGATGCGCAAGGCGGTCGAGCGCATCGCGGTGCACGAGGTGCTCGGCGAAGAGCTGAAGATGCCGCGGACGCTGTTCCAGGCGATGACGATGTGATTCCGAACGGCATGGAGCCGTCCTGCAATTGGGTGCGTCTGGCGGGAGCTCGGGCCGCGGGCTCCCAGTCGGAAAAGTCGCGGACCGCAGTTAGAGTCGGAGCATGCTCGAGGCCACGGCGGCGGCTCCGCGGGCCAGCGTGCGCGCGTACGCCGCGCTGGGCGTCCTCACCGTCATCAACCTGCTGAACTACGTCGACCGGTACGTGGTGGCGGGCATCCTGCCGCTCATCAAGGACGAGTTCGGCCGGTCCGACGCCCAGCTCGGCGTCCTCACCACCAGCTTTCTCGTCGTCTACTCGCTGGTGGCTCCGTTCACCGGCTTTCTCGGCGACCGGCTGCCGCGCAAGTGGTTCATCGGCGGCGGCGTCATCCTCTGGTCCGCGGCCACGGTGTGGAGCGGCCAGGCCCGCACCTTCGAGGAGCTGCTCGTCGCCCGCGCCTTCATCGGCATCGGCGAGGCCGGCTACGCCACGATGGCCCCCGGCTTCATCTCGGACCTCTTCGACGCGCGCCGCCGCGGCCGCATGCTGTCGCTGTTCTACGCGGCGCTGCCGGTGGGCATCGCCATCGGTTACGCGGCCGGCGGCATCGTCGGCGTGCGCTACGGCTGGCGCACTGCCTTCTACGTCGCCGGCATGCCCGGCTTCCTCTTCGGCCTGATGGCGCTCTTTTTGCGCGAGCCCGTTCGCGGCGCCGCCGACGAAGGAGGTTCGAGCCAGAAGCCGTCGCTGCCAGAGCTGCTCCGCACTCTCGTGCGCACCCGGAGCTACGTCGTCAACACCGCCGGCACCACCGCCATGACGTTCGCCATGGGGGGCCTGGGCCACTGGATGCCCACCTTCCTCGAGCGCGAGCGCCACGTTCCGCTCGACCGGGCGGACTTCGTCTTCGGAGCGCTGCTCGTCGTCGCCGGTTTTCTGGGCACGCTCGCCGGCGGTTGGCTGGGCGACCGGTTGGCGCTGAAGGACAAGGGCGGCTACTTCACCTCGAGCGGCGTGGGGCTCTTGCTCGGCGTCCCCGCAGCGCTCGCCTCCACGCTCTCGCACGAGCCCGCGGTGTACTGGACCGCCATCTTCGTGGCCCTGTTCTTCCTCTTCTTCAACACCGGGCCGTTGAACGCCGCGCTGGTGAACGTCGTGCCCGCCTCGATGCGCGCGTCCGCCGTGGCGCTGAACGTGCTCCTCATCCACATGCTGGGCGATGCCATCTCCCCTGCCCTCATCGGCGCCATCAGCGACGCCTGGTCTCTGGGCACGGCCATCGTGGTGAACAGCTTCGTCATCGCCCTGGCCGGCACGATTCTCATGCTCGGGCGATCGGCCCTGCGCCGCGACATGGAGGCCATCGCCGCCCGACGGTCGCCGGCAGATGGGCGCTGACTGCGCGGGCACGAGCAGTCGACCCGTACTCCCTGGCCGCGCCTGGCGCGGCGTTGCCAAATTTTGGCACGACCGCTACGGTTTCTCGGTCATGACCACGATGAATGTGTCTTTGCCGGAAGATCTCAAGGCCTTCGTCGACAAGCGCGTGGCCGACGGTAGCTATGGGACGTCGAGCGAATACGTCCGAGAGTTGATTCGCAGGGACCGAGATCGCCTCCACCTACGATCCCTGATTGTCGATGGCCTGAGCTCCCCGAGCGTTGGCGTCGCGGACGCGAGCTACTGGGCGGCCAAGCGCAAGAGCGGCCGGCGCCTCAAGCGCCGGGCATGAAGCGGATCGTCGTCAAGAAGGCTGCGGACGAAGACATCGACCGCGCGCTCGAACACTGCTCGAGAGAATACCCGCATCGGTTCGACTTGCTGGTGAAGACCCTGGAAGCAACGTTCCGTCGAGCCGCGCGCCATCCGGGGGCAGGCTCGCCACGGTATGCGCGCGAGCTAGAAATCGAGGGTCTCCGTGCGCTGCGGACGCCGCGCTTTCCGTACCTCGTTTTCTATTTGGAAACGCGTCGAGAGATCTTGATCGTGCGGGTACTGCACCAGAAACAGGACATCCCCTCGCTGTTCGCGGACGAGTGAACGTTCGCGCCGCTGGCGCGCTGCTCATCCTGCTCCCGACGACGCGACGACCCGCGGCCTGAGCTCCGCGGCGACCGACTCGATCTCCGCGGCCAGCTTCTCGCCCTCGACGAGCAGCCGCGCCTTGAGCCGCGCGCGGTTCCCCAGCACCAGGAAGGTGACGACGTCGCGCAGGGCCACCCGCCGCCGCTCGAGGAAGTAGCGCGTCCACACCGCCAGCGGCAGCGCTCCGAGCAGCGTGGTGATGCCCCAGCCCGCGCCGAGATTCCACCACGCCAGCAGCGTGAGCAGCGCCCACCACGTGGGCCCGAGAACGAGCGCGCAGACGAACTTCAGCGTCGCCACCCGATCCGGAGCCACCTTCACCACCCGACTGACGATTCGGGCCAGCATGAAGGGCGCGAAGAAGAGCGCGCAGCCGAAGAGGAACAGCGGCAAGCCGAACAGGATGGCCGCGGTGTTGCGGAGGATGAACGGGTAGACCTCGGACCGCCGGTACTGCAGCGTCAGATCGTTCGGGTCGGCGCTCACCAGATCGAGCCGCCGGCGGAACTCGGCCACCTCGTCGCGGAGGTGGGCAAACCGCTCGGGCTGCTCGCGTCGGAAGAGCTGCAGCCCGCGGGCGAAGCGCTTGAGCCGCTCGGGATCTCCATGGCGCTCGCCGAGCCGGAAGGCGTACAGCGCTTCGGCCGTCTTGAGCACTCGCAAGTCCTCCCACTCCTCGAGGTTCAGCGTCACCTCGTGAAGAGCGTCGGCGATGGCCTCGGTGAGCCGCCGCACCGCCTCGGGCTCGTCGTCGGCGCGCGCAGGGAGAAACGGCTTCACCTCGACAGGCTCGCCCACTTCGATGTGCACGCGGCTCCGGAAGCGGTGCTTCTCGGCGTAGGTGAGGCCCACCGGCACGATGCGCACGGGGGCGCCGGCCGCCGCCCTGAGCGCGATGCGCGCGCAGCCGGTCTTGATCTCCGCCAGGTGCGGCTCGGAGTGGCTCTTGCCCTCGGGGAAGATGGTGATGGCCCGGCCCTGGAGCAGCGCGTTCGCCGCCGCCTCGAACGTGCCCTCGTTCTTCGCCATCTTCGTCGGGTCGTCCTGCTTTCTGTAGACCGGCAGCGCGTCGAGGCCCTTGAGGATCCACCCGATGACCGGCGTGCGGAACAGCGGCTCCTTGGCCAGGAACGTCACCGGTCGGTCGATGACGGCGAAGATCAGCGACGGGTCGATGAGGCTGTTCGGGTGGTTGCCGACGAAGATGATCGGCCCGTCGAGCGCGTCGGTCTTCCACCTCACCTCGATCCGGTAGAAGAGCCCGAGCGCGAAGGCGATGACCGCTCTGACGAATCGGTAGAACAAGCGCGCGGTCTCAAAGTCTACGCCAATCGAGTCAGCCGGGCCGAGCTTGGCGGGCGTCGCGAACGACGCTACGCCATCAGCTCGGTGAGCAACCCCTTCTGGAAGCTCGGGTCGCCGAAGTCGTCGACCGGGCTGCCGTCGGCCTTCCTCACCCCCACCGCGGTCAAGATGGTGTTCAGCAGGCGGTTGTGGTTGGGCGGCGGCCCGTTCGAGTTGTCGTTGTACCAGCAGGCCACGCCGTGCTCGAGCAGCGTCTTGCCGTCGGCCGTCGGGTACGCGGACAGCGTCATGTTGACGTTGCGCAGGATGAGCAGCTTCGAGCGGACCGCGGTCAGCTCGTCGAGCGCCTGGCCCTGCATCGTCGCCTCGGTGAGCGGCCCGCGCTGCTTGGGCCAGAAGCGGTCGGGCTCGCCCTGTCCGCCCTGCGCCACGCCGTTCGCCTGGCGGAAGAAGATGGCGAACGTCTGCGCGGTGGCGTTCTGCGCGTGCGCCGTTCGGGGAAGGAAGCTTTCGAGCAACGGCAGGCCGAGCGTCGCTCCGCCGAGCCCCTTGAGCACGATGCGGCGAGAGAGCTTCATGGCATCTCCTCCGCGCTCCTGCGGGTGAAGGCATCGCTGGTGGCCAGTCGCAAGAGGAGCTCCTTCACCGACTCGTTCTTGAGCGACGCGGCCGCGAGCCAGCGGTGCGCGTCGATGTCCTCGTCCATCGTCGGGCGCCCGAGCAGGTACGCCGTCCAGCTCTTCGCGTAGCACTCGTGCGCCGCCGGGCTGGCCGCGAGCTTTTCCGCGAGATCCACCGCGTCGCGCACGCTCACCGCGTCACCGTCGAGCAGCGGCTGGCCCGAGGTGACCACCGGCTGCCCGTTGTCCGTCGTGCGGTACCGGCCCACGGCGTCGAAGCTCTCGAACGCGAAACCGAAGGGGTTGATGGCGTAGGTGTGACACGCGGCGCACGCGGTGCCGGGCGCCTGCGTGTGCGCCTCGACGCGCTGGCGGTTCGTCATGTTGGGTGAGGGAGGCGGCAGCGGCGGAATGTTCGCCGGCGGCGCGGAGACGGTGTTGCAGGCCACCCTCCGCGTGAGGAACGCCCCGCGGTGAATCGGGTCGGGATCCTGCGAGGTGGCGTTCACCGCGAGGAACCCGAGCTGGCCGAAGACGCCGCGTCGCTTCGTCGAATCGAGCGACACCTGCACGAAGCCGTCGCCGAACGAGCCCGACAGCCCGTAGATGCTCGCCAGCGTGCCGTCGACGAACGTCTCGCTCGAGGTGAGCAGGCCGGTGAGGCCCTGCTTCGTCGACCAGATGTGCTCGACGAACAGCTCGGTCTCCTTCTTCAGGCTCCGCACCAGCCCGGCCACGTCACCCGAGAAGACCTGCGACGCCGGACGGACGTTGCCGTACCTGGCCACGTCGAGGACGTATTCGTGGAAGCGCTTCACCGTCTGCCCGCAAGGCCGGCGGCGGAGGAACACCGTCGATGACTTCGGGCTCGTTCGGTGTCGCTCCGGGTGGGAGCTGCAACGACGCTTCGCCCACGCAGCCGAGGGGCTGCGCCGGGTCGCCATGTGACAACTGCAGGTCACACTGTGTGGTGGCGTTCCCGCACCACATGCACCGGTCAGAACAGCCCGATGTTGAAGTGAAGCTGGAAGGTCGGCTCGTTCACCGTCGGGTCCGGCATCAGGTTCCACCCGAGGTCCAGCACCAGCGGCCCGATGGGCGTGACGTACCTCAGCCCCGTTCCCGCGACGTAGCGGAGCTGCCGCACGTCGTGCTTGGTACGGTCGAGCCAGAGGTTTCCGGCCTCGAAGAAGACACCGAGGTCGAACGCTCCGAACACGGGGAAGCGCAGCTCGGCCTTGCCGAGCATGAACAGCTCGCCGCCCTCCGACGGCAGCTCGCGGCCGGATCTCAAGATGCTCGCCGCCGGCGTGCAGCCCGACGGGTTCGCCAGCGCCTCGCACGAGAGCCGCTCGGCGCGGAAGACCTCCCGCCGATCTGCCGGGAGCAACCCGTCTTCCCGGAACCCGCGCATGCTGGTGCCGCCGCCGAGGAAGAAACGCTTGGGCGGAATGGTCACCGAGTCGTGCTGCAGCGGGATGATCTGACCGTACCGCCCGGACAGCGCCAGCACCCACTCGCGCGCCACCGGGAAATAGAACGTCAGCGTGCCCGAGCCCTTCAGCGTGCGAATGGGCACGTGCCTTTCGGAAAAGTCGCGGGTGAAGAAGTCCTGCGTGTACTCGCCGAGCAAAGACAGCAGCACGCCTCGGTGCGGGTTCGCGGGATCGTCGCGCAAATCGAGCGTGGGTCCACCGCGCACCGAGCCGAGCCAGAAGGTGCCCACCGGGAAGCGCAGGCGCTCTTCGTCGGCGCCCAGGCTCGGCAGCACATGGCCCACCCCGCCCACCGCCGCGACGCTGTCGCCCTCGAGCTCGAGCTGCGCTCCGAACGAGACCTTCGGCCGCGCCCACTTCACCAGCGCCCAGTCCAGAGTCTTCGACCACTCGGCCCCGGGCACCAGCGCGCCGCGAGTGAAGCGGAAGTTCGGCTTGTGTACCCGCTCGGCGATGACGTCGATGCGGGTGGCCACGTCCGGCGAGAGCAGCCCGCGGTTGTACGCCGACAGGTTCGCCCGCCCGCCGAGCTGCTCGTAGAGCTCGAGGTCGCTCACGTCCACCAGCCCGGAGACGACCTGCGCGCTCGCTCCCACGTAGCTCGCCTTGAGCCGGAAGGAGATGTTCACCGCCTGGCCGAACGCGTTGGGGTAGCTCAGGTCGAGCACCCACCGCGGGCCCTCGGCCAAGAAGTAGCCCATGCCGGTCTCGCCCGACAGGCGCGGCATCTCCTTGACCTCGATCTCCACGTCCTTCACGGGCTCGACGCGCTCGGGCGACGACAGCCGTACCTGCGCGGTGCGGAACACGCCGAGCAACACGAGGTTGCGCTGGGTCTCGAACAGCTTCTCCGGGTCGATCGGCTCGCCCTTCTTCACCTCCAGCGCGCGGAGGACCACCTCCTCGTTCGTGCGCTCCAGCCCCTTGAGGAGCACCTCCCCCACCCGCACCTGCGGCCCCGGCGCGAGCTCGAACGCCACCGTGGCTTCCCTGCCGTCGGGCGACACCTTCGTCGACGAGTCGACCCGCGCGAAGAGATATCCTTTGCGTGCCAACGATCGGAGGAGCGCGTTTCGCGACCGCTCGACCGCCGCGTACGACAGCGGCTGGTCCACCTTCACCTCGGCCACCTCCGACGCGTCGAGCTCGGGGCGCAGCTCGACCGAAGCTCCCGCCTGCTCGAGCCGGTTCGCCAGCGCATGCGCCTCGGTCAGCGGGCCCGGCGCCTTCACCACCGCGGGCACGGCCAGCTCGCGCGAGTGGCCCACGACGCGCAGCGCCGCATCGGGCGTCTGTCCCCAGCTCGTCACCACCACCTCGACCCCCTCGAGCGACACCGCGCGCACCAAAGCCTGAGGGCCCTCGACGATGCGAAAGCCCACCGACGCCCGCTCGCCCTCGACGTCGATCTGCACCCAGTCGAGCGACACCTTCGCCTGCAAGAAGCCGCGCTCGCGGTAGGCGTCGGTCATCGCCCGCGCCGCCTCCTGGTAGGCCGACTCGACGTAGACGGTCGACGGCTCGGGCTCGGGCGAGCGGGCGTGGCGCTGGTCCATCATCCTGCCCTCGAGCTCGAGCGGATCGTCGTGGAGCCCTCCCGTTCCCTCGGGCACGGGCTCTTTCGCGCGCACCGTGTCGGTGAGAATGTTCCGCAGCTCGCCGCTCGAGAGCCGCTCGTTCCCCGAGAACACCACCTCGCGCACGAAGAGCGGCCGGCCCTCGTCGATGTCGAACGCCAGCACCGCCTTCAGCTCGTTGGGGCTTTGCACCTCGCGCGAACGCACGCGGACGTCGTGGAAGCCGCGAAACCGGTAGAACACCGCCAGCCGCCGCTCGAGCCGCGACACCACCGCCGCGTCCAGCGTCTCCGAGCCGTCGTAGCCGATGACCGCCTCGAGCAGCTCGTCGGGGAAGCTGTGGTTTCCGTGCAGGTGCACCTCGTACTGCGGCCCGGCCGACACCGGAAAGGCCAGCACCGCACCACCCACGCCGGGGTGCACCACCGGCTCGAACACCTTGGCCCGGAAGAAGCGTTCGTGGCGGTACACCGCGCGCAACCGGTCGAGGCCGACCTCCGCTGCGTCCAGGTCGAGCACGTCACCCACCTCGAGCCCCAGCGCGCCGATGAGCCGGTGAAGCGGAAGCCCAGGGCTGCCCGACACCGTCAGCCCCACGATGCGCGTCGGCTCGCCCTCTTGCACCTCGAGCTCGACGTCCAGCCCCTCGGGCAGCTCTCGCAGAGACACCTCGGTGCGCGCGTTCAGGTAGCCCTTCCGCCGGTAGGCCTCGCGCACGGCGTCGACCGCCAGCTCGAGCTTCTCCTCGAAGTACTCCGCTCCTTCCTGGAGCCGCGCCGCCTGGAGCACCGCCTCGTCCGACAGCACCTGGTTGCCCACCACCGTCAGCGCCGCGATGAGGCGCTTGGGAGCGAGCTCGAACACGACATTCACGCCCCCCTCGGCGTCGTGCGCTCGCACCACCACGTCCGAGAAGCGGCCGGTGGCGAACAACCGCTCGATGGAACGGCGCACCGCCTGAATCGACAGGCGCTGGCCCTTGCGCACGGCCACCAGGCTCTGCGCCTCGGACGCACCGAGCAGCGATGGGTCCGTGCCGGGAGGGAGCTGCAGCTCGACCCCCACCACCAGCGGCCCCTCGGGCTCGGCGGCGCGCGATGGGGCGGCGAAGAGCAGGAGCAACGTCGAGCAGGCCAAATAGCGAAGAAGCTTCAGGCTCATTCCCACTCGAACTTCAGCTTGAGGTCCAACCCCGGGTTGCCGAACGAGTAGTCCTGGTTCTCGTTGTCCCACTGCACCCGGCCGGACACGCGGTGGGTGAACCAGTACTCCGCCTGCGCGGAGGTGCCGCGCCCCGACACCGGCTGCGTCACCGACAAGATGAGCCGCTCGGTGAGAATCTTCGACTCGAAGCGCATCGCCGGCTCCACCAGCCCGCTCGCCGGGTTCAGCGTCGTCGAGAGGTTGAACTGCACGTCGCGGATGATGGACGAGCGCGGCAGGTAGCGCTGCACCTGCCGGTTCATCCCCGTGGCCGAGAGGAACGCCTCGAGCGCCAGGCCCGCGCCGGCCTGCGACGAGAGCCCGCGGTCGCGCGACGTCACCCCCAGCGTGAGCAGCGAGAGGATGTCGGCCTCGGGCAGCTGCGGGTCCGAGCTCAGCACCACCTTCGGATCCGACAGCCGCCCGAACGCCTTCACGTTGACGAGGTACTCGCGCACCCGGGCCTGCGCGTTGAAGTCGACGAACGCATCGATGCTGCTCGTGTCCTTGAACTGCAGCACGCCCTTGAGAATCTGCAGCGGGTTCCCGCGGAAGTAGGCCATCGAGCCGTCGGCCGCCTCGATGCTGCCGATGAGCCCCGGCCGCACGTTGGTGCCCGTCAGCTTCACCTTCCCGAACAGCCGCGCGTTCGCCAGGTCGTTGTCCACGCGCACGTCGCCCTCGGTCGCCGCGATGTCGACGTCGAAGCGCAGCCATTCCCTCGGTTGGGCCGACGAGAAGCCCACATGCGCCTGGCGCACGCCCTTGAGGAAGCTCTCGAGCGTCAGCGACTTCTCGTAGCGCAGCTTCACCAGGTCGATGCCGCCCGAGAGCTGCAGCGCTCCCGGCTTGCCGTACAGGATGAGCGTGCCCGACGCCACCACCGGCAGCTCGTCGATCGGCCGGTACGAGACGTCGACCAGGTCGGCGGCGATCTCCAGCTGCTTCACGTCGAAGCCCGCGAGCCTGATGTCGCCGCGCAGCCGCATCGAGCCGTCGTTCAACACGCCGGCGACGTCGTGCACCAGCACCCGCGCGGCCGAGAACTCCACCTGCCCCGAGAGCTGGCGAAGGGTGATGCCGCGGTCGCGCACCGAGAGCCGCGCGTCGTTCAGCTCGACCCGGCCGACGACGCTCGGGTCGGCGATTGGCCCCGTCACCGTGGCGGTGACCTCGATGCGACCGGCGGTGCGCTCGAGCTGCGGAACGAACGACTCGAGCAGCCGCACGTCCAGCGCGCCGTGAATGGCGAAGTCGGCGTCCTTGGGCCCGTAGTGGCCCTGGGCCTGAAGGTGCGTGTTCGGCCCGACGAAGCCGAACGAGTCCACCCGCACGCGCCCGGCCTCGTACGACACGGTGACCGGCCGGTCGTTGCGGCCCTGGAAGTCGCCCCGGGACAGCGTCAGCTTCGTCAGCGTCGCCGAGGCCCTCACCGTCTTCGCGTCCTCGAGCTGGCCCGAAACGGTGCCGCTGCCCGCCACCGAGCCCGACAGGCCCTGGCTGATGGCGCCCTCGGGGAGCAGCGGGCGAATCTCCGGCAGCGACAGCTCGAACCGGGCGTCGTACGGGTAGGGCTCCTTCACCCGCATCTTCAGGGTCGCGGTGGCGTCGTTGAAGGGGCGGCCCCACAGGTGCAGCTCGCGCCCCTGCATGCGCATCTCGAGGTGCATCGAACCGAGCGGCTTGCCGGCGAACGTCACGCGCGGCGACGTCACGTAGGCCGTCGTCACCGGCGTGGTGCTGTCGCCATCGACGCGGCCGGACGAGGTGAGCGTGCCGGTGATTCCCAGCGCCTTCGCCCGCTCGGGCCCCGCCAGCTCGGCCAGCGAGACGTCGTCGAAGCGGAACCGGTAGTCGAGCGGCCCGGCGAACGACCAGGCGCCGTCGATGCGAAATGTGCCGGCGGGCCCGGCGATGCGCGTGTCCTCGAGCACCATCGATCGGCCGTCGACGAAGCGCAGCCCGAGCCGCCCCTGGCCGAGCCGGCGCCCGTGGTACGTGACGTTCTTCATCTCCAGCGTCACCCGGCCGCCGAGCTTCGATTTGGGCCCTGACAGCTCCACCGAGCCCGACGCCTCGCCGAGCAGCACGCCGCGCGATGCCTCGAGCGACGGGTGCAGCGGCGCCACCACATCGATGACGTCCTCCAGCCGGCCAGAGGGCAGGTCGATCTTCAGGCGCGTCGACACCTCGTCTCCATCGAACTTCAACCCCACCTGGCCGAAGTACGTCGTCTTGCCCTTCTGCGCGCTCACCGCCGGGAACGACAAGAGCCCGTCCGCGTAGGTGATGCGGCCCTGCACCACGCCGAGCGCGTAGTGCCAGTACTCGAAGTCGCGCAGCGACACCTGCGCGTCCACCCGCACGTCGTCGTAGGGGCCCACCACCCTGAACCGGGTCGAGCCCTGGCCGGCGACGTGCTGCTCGGCGATGTGGCCGAAGTCCGAGAGGTCTACCTCGTCGGCGCGCGCGTCGATGTCGAGGCCCCGGTCCTCGTCGTAGTAAAGCTTCACGTCCCCGCTCACCACGGTGCGGCCCGACGAGATTCTGAGCCCGGTCAGCTCCACCCGGTCCGAAAGCACCGCCACGCGGCCAGCTGCCCTCCCCGAGGCGAACGACAGCACGGTGCGGCCAATCACCTCGGGCGGAGCATCGAACGCCTTGGTGCGCACGACGAACGGGCCGGACTTCACGTCGGCCTCGCCGGTCAGGTGCAGCGGCGCGAGCGTGCCGGCGAGGCTCCCGCGGGCCGTGGCGGGGAAGTCGACCCATGCGCCGGGTACTCCCACCCGCTCGAGAATGCGCGCGAACGAAGCGTTCTCGGTCTCGAGCCGCACGCGGAGCGGAAGCTGCGGCGAGAGCTTCAAGCTGCCCGACGCCTTCACCGCGCCCGTTCCCACCGCGAACGAGGCCTGGCTCACCTGCACCTCGTCGCCCTTCAACGACACCCGCGCCCGGAAGTCGCCCGGCGAGTAGTCGCCCACCGCCACGCCGCTGCCGGCGAGATCGAGCTGCACCACCGGGTGGTCGGCCCGGCCCGACAGCGAGACGCGCGACCAGACCTGGCCGCCGACGGGCTCCTTCATCCCCGCGGCCCGGGCCACCGCCGCCATGGGCACGAAGAGCTGCCCCTCGAGCGACAGCACCGGCTCGCACAGCGCGTCGATGGTTCCCGACAGGCTGACCGACGCCTCGTCCAGCGCCAGCTCGCCACGCGTCAGCTCGAACGACTCGTCGTCGACGTCGAGCTCGCCCTCGGCCGACAGCCGCGCCATCAAGAGCTCGCGCTCGGAAAGCCGCACCACCCCGCGCTGCGAATCGACCCGCACCTCGGCCACGTTGCGCCGTACCGTCCAGCCCACCTCGAGATCCGATACCTCGAGCTCGACGCCGTCGGGCAGCTTCACCCTCACGTCGGCCCCGCGCACGTCCAGCCGATCGATCTGCACCCGCTCGAAGACCTTCAGCGGGCAGCTCGAGGCACCACCGCCGGAAGCCGGCCGGCTCCGGTCGAGCACCACTTGCGGCCGGCTCACCGTCACGTGCCTGAACGCAATCGACGTGGCGAAGATGCCGCGCAGGCCGATCTCCGCGCGGTCGGCGGCGAGCACCGGCGTCTGGCTCCCCCCAGATGCGGCACGGAAGCCGTGCAACGACAGCGTCTGCGAGAGCGGATCGATCTCGCACCGGTCGATGCCCACCTCGAGCCCGAGCGCCCTTTCGAGCTGCCGCCGCAAGAGCCGACACGTCTGGTCTTGCGCCCACTCGGTGCGGAGCAAAAGCCCCAGCGCGACGATCGCCGACACGAGGAGCAGGAGGGCCCTCCTCCAGGGGTTCTTGCGCGTGCGCCTGCGGCTCACCATGCGGTGCGGAATCGGCCCGAGCTCTGCTCGTCAGCCCTTCTGCCCTCGGTCGGGAGGCTACAGCTTCCCCAACCCCTCGAGGTACCGGTCGATTTCTGCCAGGTCGAGCTTGGGCTTCCTGGCCGGAGCCGGGCCGGGCGCAGGTGGGTGGATGGAGCCCCCGTTCGGCGGCGGAGCGTCCTTCTCGACCAGGGCCAGGTTCTCGGCAATCTGGTCGATGAGCGCGCCGTCGATGGTCTCTCGCCGCGCCAGGAAGGCCTCGAACAGGGCGTTGTCGCAAATCGTGTTGATGACGCGCGGCGAGCCTTTCGAGTGCCGGTGCACCGCCGCGATGGCCGCCGGCTCGAACGGCATGCGCGGGCAGCCCGCCAGCCGGAGCCGGTGCTTGATGTAGGCCTCGGTCGAGTCGGCCGAGAACGGCTCGAGCCGGAACCGCATCGCCACGCGCTGCGCCAGCGGCGGGTCCAGCTTCAGGTTCTTTTCGATCTCCGGCAGCCCGAAGAAGACGAACGAGATGAGCTTCCGCTCGGGCACCTCGAGGTTCAACAGCCCGCGGAACTCCTCCATGATCTCCCGGGTCTCGAGCATCTGGGCCTCGTCGATGAGGACGACGGCCTTCTTGCCGGACTCGTAGATTTGCAAGAGCCGCTGGTAGAGCTGCGACAGGAGCGCCAGCTTCTCCTGGGCCGGGCTCTCGACGCCGAGCTGCAGCGCGATGCGCCGGAGCAGCCAGTTGGCGTTGATGCCCGAGTGGATGATGACGAGCAGCGCGGCCTCGTACTCGGACTCGGGCAGCGAGTCGAGCATGCGCCGGGCGAGCGTCGTCTTGCCCGCGCCGATGTCGCCGACGAGCACGCACAGGCCCTTCATGTAGCTGACCGCGTGCATGAGCCGGGTCAGCGCCTGCGAGTGCTGCGGCGAGTTGAAGTAGAAGCGGCTGACGGGCGCGTTCGAGAACGGCTCGGCGCTGAGCTCGAAGTAGTCGAGATACGTCATGGTCTACACGTAACCGACCTTGCGCGCCTTCCCGCCCCCGCCCTGGGGGGGATTCTGCCCGGGAGCCCCCTTCGCGGGCGCGGGCGGGTGGGCCCCGTTGGCGCCGTTGGGCGGGGCCGAGCCGCCCGAGGGCAGTGCGTCCTCCTCGGGCGAAGCCGAGGCCTGCAGCCTTTGCACCACCGCGGCGACGTCGCGGTATTTCGGGTCGAGCTTGTGCACGCGCTGGAAGTGGAACAGCGCCTTGCCCGCCTCGCCGGCCTGCTCGTAGACGGCGCCCAGCTCGTAGCGCAGGGCCTTCTCCGCCTCGCCGGTGGCGTGCTCCGAGGCCATCGCCTCCTTGAACGTCTCCACCGCCGCCTGAAAGTCGCCCTTCTGGGCCTGCAGCATGGCCTTCATCGTCAGGCAGTCGATCTCCTTCTTCTTGCCGATGCAGCCCTGCCGCGCCTGCTCGAACTCGCCGATGGCGTCGTCAACGAGGCCCATCTCCTTGTAGGCGATGCCGAGATCGTAGTGCGTGTCGACGTCCTCGGGCTTGACCACCTTCTGCAGGCCCTTCTTGAACTCGCTGAACACCTCCTCGACCGAGTACTGGAAGTCGTCGGTGGCGGGGAGCCCTTGGCCGGCGGTGTCGTCGACGGTGTCGCCCAGCTCGGCCGCGAGCTCCGCCGCGAGGTCGAACGCGTCGCGGTCCTCGCCTCCACCCTCGCCCACGGGCGAGACGCTGGGCGGCGCGATGGAGGTGTCGGTGGTCTCCTGCGACGGCGGCGCCCGGGCCTCGAGCGCCTCGAGCTGCGCCAGCATCTCGGTGGCGCGGCGGTGCCCCGGGTAGGCGATGGTGACGGTCTCGAGAATCTCCCGGGCCTCGTCGAACAGGCCCTGGTCGAGGAAGAACTGCGCCTCGTCGCACTCCTCCTGGGCCGGCTCCTCGTCGGGCGGGGGCTCTACCGGCTCCTCGACATCGGCCGAGGTGAGCTCCTCCTCCGCCGGTTCGACCACCGGCACGTCGTGCGGCTGGGTGACGGCCGATTCGCGCTCGTCGCCTGGCAGAGCCGGGCTCAGGCCCGTGGGCGCATCCTCTTCGCCGCCGAGCTCGTAGCGGACGGGGGCCTCGTTCGACGAATCGAAGTCGTCCTCGACGACGATCTCGGCCGACTGGACGACGTCCTCCGGATCGAACGCGTCGCGCATCTCGCGCGGCGGAGCGGGTGGAGAAAGCGGCTCGTCCTCCTGCCTTCCATCGAGGTCGTACGTGGAGACGGAGCCCTCCTCGACCACCTCCTCGGCATCGGCCGACGCCACCGCCGCCAGCGCCACGTCGTCGACCGCCAGCGCGTCCTCCGGAGCGTCGGCGACGATGATCTCCTCGTCCGTCGAGTCGACGAGGATGGCGTCCTCGGGCAGCTCCTGCTCGGCCGGCGCGGCCACCGCGGCGCCCGATGCGCGGAGCACCGCCAAAAAAGCCGGCACCTCGGGGTGGGCCGGGTTCTCCTGGAGGATGGTGGCCAGGTACGGCTGCGCGCGCGCGACCTCCTGCCGCCGGGTGCAGAGCCGCAGCACGTTGAGCAACTGCTCGGACGCCTGGGCGTGGTTGTTCGACGCGACGTAGATGTGGTAGGCCTTCTCGTGCGCGTCGAGGTTCTCCGGGTCGACCGCGAAGACCTTGCGCAGTTGCTCCAGCGCCTTGTCGTGGAGCCCGTACTTCACGTAGACGTCCGTCTCGGTGAGCAGCTTGGCGAGCTGGTCCTTGCCGACGTTCTGCGGCGGGGCGGCCGAACCGGGTGCAGGTGCCACCGCCCGTGTCGGAGCGGGCGGCGGCGGCGCCACCGGCTGGGCCACCCGGGTCTGCGGCGCCATCGTCGGCGCGGGCACCTTCGGGCTCGGCGGCGGCGGAGCGCGCCTGGCCATCACGTCGGGGTCGTTCGGATCGAGCTGCTCGATCTGCCGCCAGAGGTTGTCCGCGTCGGCGGTGCGGCCCTTCTCCTGGTAGATCTTCGCCAGCTCCTTGTAGACCGAGACCGTCTTCGAGGTCTGGCCCAGCCCCTGGAAGGCCTGCGCCAACAGCCTCAGCGTGTCGATGTCGCGCGGGTCGGCCTTGAAGCAGACCTGCAGCTTGGCCAGGGCGCGCTTCTGGTCGCCGCGCTGCAGGTACTGCTCGGCCAGCTCGCGGGCCAGCTCGCCGTTGTTCGGCTCGAGGGCGCTGATGCGCTCGGCGGTGGCCAAATAGTCGTCGATGCGGCTGTGGCGCTTGTAGAACTCGGCGGCCTTGCGGAGCTCGGCCAGGGCCTCCTTGTTCATGTTCTCGCGCGCGTACAGCTCGGCGAGCTTCCGCCTCGACGCCACGTTGTCGGGGTCGAGGTCCACCATCTTCTTGAGGATGCCCAGGCTGGCCTTGACGTCGCCCTGCTTGTCGTAGTGGTTGGCGACGATCTGGTAGAAGGCCATCGCCTCGCTCATCAGCTGCAGCTGCTGGTGCAGCTCGGCGAGCTTCAAGTTCACCTCGATGAGGCCCGGGTTCAGCTTGAGCACCTGCTTGTAGAGGGCGACCGCCTTGAGGAAGAACCCGTCCGAGGCGTAGCTCTCGGCGACCTTGGTGAAGTAGTGGGCGGCCTGACCGTTGTCGTTCTTCTTCTGGTACAGCTCGCCCATCTTCTGGAGGATGCGGACGTCCTTCGGGTCCGCCTCCAGAATCTTCTGGTACTCCTTGATCGCCTTGTCGTAGGCCCCCTTGGCGACCAGCTTGGCCGCGGCCTCGATGATCTTGTTCTTGTCCATCGTCGGGGGGGCCTTCACCTCGGCGAAAAGCCTTGGGAAGAGAGAGTTCGAGGGTAACGGATCGGCCAGGGGGTCGCAAGGATGGGGGCAGGGTGTCAAGAGGGGGCCCCTGCCCGGCACTCCGGTGTTTTGTTTGGGGAATTTCCCCCGAGGCCGAAGACCCTCCCACCCGGCCTACGGCGTCTCCTCGATGGCCTTCTTGAGCCGCCTCGAGCCGGTTTCCGACGCCAGAAGCCGCTCGACGAACCGGGTGTCGTAGTTGCCTTCGAGGAACGACTGTTCGGCCAGGGCCGCGATGTGGAACGGCAGGTTGGTGCGGATGCCCTGGATGACATACTCCGAAAGCGCCCGCTGCATGCGGCGAATGGCCGTCTCCCGGTCCTCGGCGTGGACGATGAGCTTGGCCAGAAGCGAGTCGTAGTACGGCAGCACCGAGTAGTTCTCGTAGGCCGCCGAGTCGACCCGCACCCCCAGCCCGCCCGGCGCCGAGTAGGCGGTGATCTTCCCCGGCCAGGGCACGAAGGTGACCGGGTCCTCGGCGTTGACCCGGCACTCGATGGCGTGGCCGGTGATCTTCACGTCCTTCTGCTTCTTCTTGAGCGGCTGGCCCGCGGCGAGCTGGATCTGCGTGCGCACGATGTCGATGCCGGTGACCTGCTCGGTGACCGGGTGCTCGACCTGAACGCGGGTGTTCATCTCCATGAAGTAGAACTTCCCGCGCTCGTCCATCAGGTACTCGATGGTGCCGAGGTTGGTGTAGCCGATCTTCTCCATCGCCTTGACGGAGACCCGGCCCATCTCCTCGCGCAGCTCGGCTCTGACCCCGGCCGAGGGGCTCTCCTCGATGAGCTTCTGGTGGCGCCGCTGCACCGAGCACTCGCGCTCGAAGAGGTGCAGCACGTTGCCGTGCTCGTCGGCGACGATCTGGATCTCGATGTGCCGCGGCCGCTCGACGTACCGCTCGAGGTACATGTCGCCGTTGCCGAAGGCCGAGGCCGCCTCGGCCGACGCGGTGGCGAAGGCCTGGGCCAGCGCGTTCGGGTCGCGGACGATCTTCATGCCGCGCCCGCCGCCGCCCGAGGCCGCCTTGAGGATGACCGGGAAGCCGATCTCATGCGCGATGACCTCGGCCTCCCTGGCGTCCTTCACCACGCCCGGAGAGCCGGGCAGAAGCGGCAGCCCCGCCTCCTTCGCCGCCTCGCGCGCGCGGACCTTGTTCCCCATCAGGCGGATGTGCTCGGGCTTGGGCCCGATGAACTCGATGCCGCACTTCTCGCAGACCTCGGCGAACTCGGCGTTCTCCGAGAGGAAGCCGTAGCCGGGGTGAATGGCGTCGGCGCGGGTGATCTCCGCGGCCGAGAGGATGGCGGGAATGTTGAGGTAGCTCTCCTTCGACGGCGGCGGCCCGATGCACACCGCCTCGTCGGCGAAGCGCACGTGGAGCGCATTGGCGTCCGCGGTCGAGTGCACCGCCACGGTGGCGATGCCCAGCTCGCGGCAGGCGCGGATCACCCGGAGAGCAATCTCCCCTCGATTCGCTATCAGTACCTTCTTGAACATCCCGTCCGATTACACCGGCTCGATGCGGAACAACGCCTGCCCGAACTCCACCGGCTGCCCGTTCTCGACCAGAATCTCGGCGACCTTGCCCGAGACCTCGGACTCGATCTCGTTCATCAGCTTCATCGCCTCGACGATGCACAGCACCTGGCCCTTCTTCACCACCGAGCCGACGTCGACGAACGCCGGCTGGTCGGGAGCGGGCGCCCGGTAGAAGGTGCCGACGAACGGCGACGAGATGATGTGGCCGGGCTTCTCGGGGGAACCGGCAGCCTTCTTCTCCTCGGCCCTGGCTTCGGCCGGTGGCGGAGCGGCCGGCGGAGCAGCCTTGGGCACGGCCAGTTCGATGGGCAAGGGCACCGGGGTGACGCCCGGGGCCGGCGGCGCGGCCTGGACGATGGTGGTCGTCGCCTGGCCTCGGCGGATGAACAGCCGCTCCTGGCCCTTTCGCCACGACAGGTAGGTGACGTCGGACGCCTCGAGGATCTCGACGATCTGCCTGAGCGAGTCGACATCGAGCGTGGTCGCCGAAACGCCCTCGGGCGAAAGCGACGAGGTGCGCGCAGAGCGGGTGACTTCGCCCTTCTTTCTCCTGGCCATCTACCCCTCCATGCGGATGGGTTCAGCCGCCGGTCGCGACGCGGGTGAGGTACTCGCCGCTCCGGGTGTCGATCTTCAGAACGTCTCCCTCGTTGATGAACAGGGGCACGTTCACCACGTAGCCGGTCTCGAGCGTGGCCGGCTTGGTGGCCCCCGACACCGTGTCGCCGCGGACGCCCGGGTCGCACTTGACGACCTTCAGGTCGACCGCGTTGGGCAGGGTCACGCCGATGGGCTTGCCGTTGTAGAAGAGCACCGAGGCGTTGATGTTCTCCTTGAGGAAGTTCTTCGCCTCGCCGAGCACGCCCTCGTTGAGGAAGGTCTGCTCGTAGCTCTTGGTGTCCATGAAGTAGAAGTCGTCGCCCTGCTTGTACAGGTACTGCATCTCCTTCTCTTCGATGTCCGGCTTGCCCACCTTGTCGCCGCTCTTGAACGTGGGCTGGAGCACCCGCCCGGTGAGCAGCGACTTCAGGGTCGTGCGCACGAACGCCGAGCCCTTGCCCGGCTTGACGTGCTGGAACTCGACGATCTCGTAGGGCTCGCCTTCCCACTCGATCTTGAGCCCTTTGCGGAACTCGGATGTGTCGATGACGCCGGCCATGTCGTCCCTCGAAAAGGCGCTCGTCCTTACCCGCTCCGCGCGATACCGGCAAGGGAGTTCCGAGGGTTCCGGCCCGCGGCCACGAGGACTGGGGTTCTGTGTTTCAGGATGTCGACGGAACCGCAGGCCCCCTACCCCAGGCCGCTTGCCCCTCAAAGCTCTGCCTTCACCTTGGGGGCGGTGAGCCGGAGCACGTAGCGGCCCTTGCCGTAATTGCCCTCGGGCTTCATCGCCAGCACCAGGAAGTAGTCGGCGGTCAAAAGGCGCATCAGCGTCACCACCTTCTCGGAGTTGATGCTGACCTCCTGCACCTGGCCGGTCTTGAGCATCTCGGCCGCGTTCTTCACCTGCGAGAGCACGTTCGCGTACTCCACCCAGGTGGTCGACAGGTCGACGTCATCGGGCGACTCGACCTGGTGCGTCTCCACGGAGATGCCGTCGAACCCCATGATCGAGCAGGCCAGCGCCCCCTCGACCTGCGACACCACCGACTCGAGATGCGCCTTGAAGGACATGCGAAACTTTCAGCTTGTAGAAGCGCGGAGCGGACCGGTCAAGGGCAGAGCCCGCTGCCGGCCGGGTTGGCCTCGACGCCCCCGTCCGCGCCGATCTGCTTGCAGCAGACGATCGGGTCGCCGTCCTGCCCGCCCACCGAACCGCAAGGCCCAGTCCGCGCCAACGGCCCCAGGTTGCCGCAGCCGGCGAAGCTCGACCGGTACACGTGGATGGGGTAGGTCGCCCGGTTCGTCACCAGCGGCTGGCCCGACGAGAGCCGGCCGCGCATCTCGAACGAGGCGTTCAGGTCGAGCTCGCTCCCGGGCGAGGCCAGCGCGTCGGACAGCCGCTGCGCCGCCTTCGGGCCGATCAGGTTCACCACCAGCCTGTGCTCCGGCTTGTCGCTGGTGATGACGATGTGCGCCGCCTCGCGCTCGGTCTCGAACGATTGGGAGGGCGTCGAGGCGTAGCTGAACACCAGCTCGTTGATGAAGAAGTTGTTGCGGTCGCCGCTCGCCAGCCGTTCCCCGCCGCTGGTCACCTCGACCGGCTGAAGCTCCGAGCGGATGTCGAACTGCACGAAGTAGCTGCTCTTCACCGCGATGTCGAGCGAGCCCGCGTACTGGAACGGGTCCGACTCCCCCGCGAAGACGCACGCCGCCGGGTCGCGCTTGACCGCCCGCGACGCGAGAATGCGCACCGGGCTGTCGTTCGCGATGCAGCTCGTTGCCAAGAATGCGAGGGCGGCCCAAAGTCCTTTCGCGCGCTTCATGGTCGGCCTCACAGGTTCTGGGCGACGCTCGTCGCCTGGCGGTTGATGATTCGCGGGGTGATGAAGATGAGCAGCTCCTGGCGCTGCTCGATGTCGGAGGTGTTGCGGAAGAAGAAGCCCAGGATGGGGATGCGCCCGAAGAACGGCACCGAGCTCTCGGCCGAGGCGGCCCGCCGCACGTAGATGCCGCCGATGACGGTGGTGTCGCCGTCCTTCACCAGCACCTGCGTCGTCGCCTCCTTGCGCTGAATGGCCGGCTGGCCGTTGGCGCCGGTGTTGGCCGGGTCGGGCTGGTTGTTCTCGGCCTTGATGTTCATCAACACCGAGCCGTCCTGCGTGATGTGCGGCGTCACCTCGAGCTGCAGCCGCGCCTCGACGAACGTGGTGTTCACGCCGGCGGCGGACACCTGGCTGAACGGAATCGACACGCCCTGGCTGATGCGGGCCTGGGTGTTGTCGAGCGTGGTCACCTTCGGCGCCGAGATGGTCTTCACCACGCCCTGCTGCTCGAGGGCGGAGAGCCGCAGGTTCAACGCCAGCGCACCGCCCGCCGAGCCGAAGACGAAGCCCAGCGCGCCGCCGGCCCCGGTGCCTACCGCCGCCGGCAGATTCACCGCGTAGTTCGGCACGTCGGCCGTGCCCAGGTTCGGGTCGTTCGTCGAGCCGCCCCGCACCGCCACGATGTTGGGGAAGACGAGGCCGGTCGGGTTGCCGGTGGCCGGAGCCATCTGCGCCTGGCCGCCCCACTGAATGCCGATCTGCCGCGTGAAGTTGGTGTTCGCCTCGACGATGCGGCTCTCGATGAGCACCTGCGGCGTCTGGGTGTCGAGCCTCTGTACGAGCTGGCGCGCCCGGCCGATGTTCGAAGCGATGTCGCGCACGATGAGCGTGTTGGTGCGCGCGTCCACCGACACCGAGCCCCGGTCGGACAAGATGTCCTTCACCCGGGCCTGCATGTTCTCGGCGGTGGCGTAGTTCACCGGAATGAGCTGCACCACCAGCTCCTCCTGGCGCTGCAGCGACTTCTTCCGCTCCTCGCGGATCTTCGCCTCCTCCTCCAGCGTCTTCAGCGGAGCCACGCGGATGATGTTGTTGCCCAGCTCCTCCTTGCCCAGCCCCTTCGAGCGGAGGATGAGCTCGAGGGCCTGGTCCCACGGCACGTTGCGCAGCCGAATGGTGACCTTGCCCGAGACGTCGTCGGCCACCACGATGTTCTTCTTCGAGACCTCCGAGATGATGCGCAACAGGTTGTGAATGTCGATGTCCTTGAACTCGAACGACACGCGCTTGCCCACGTAGCGCCGCTGCTTGGGCGCGCCGGTCTCGGCGAACCGCGTCGCCTCCGAGGTGAAGCCAGAGGCCTTCGCGCTCACCGCCACCGACTCGGTCTTCACGCCCTTCACGTTCAGCCGCCAAAGAAGGCCGCGCGGCGTCTTCGCCACCGTCTCCTCCAGCGCGCCGTCGGCCACCACCACCACCCGCACCTTGTCGCCGCCGCCGGGCACCGGGAAGGCGCTCACCATCTTCACCGGCGTCTCGAGCGCCGTGGTGTCGAGGCTTCGCTCGAGCCGCTTCGGCAGCTTCGCCGGCTCGAGGCTCAGCACCGCGCTCCGGCCATCGGGGCGGTCGACCTTCCAGCCCACCGCGCCGTCGAGCGCGATCTCCACCTTGCCGCCCTGGCTCGACTCCTCGAACGAAAGGTCCTTGATCTGCGCCACCGCCTGCCCTTCGCGCGACTCCGGCTCTGGCGCCACCGGCAGCGGAGCGGTCTCGGCCGAGCCGTCGAGGGCCATCTTCTGGCCGTCAATCTCGATCTCCGCCTCCTCCGTCTCGCGCAGCTCGGCCCGCTTCTCCGATGGAGCCGGCTTCTCCGCCACTCTGGGCTCGGGCTGCGACGCGAGCGCGAGCACCACGCCGTCCTTCGAGCGGGCGGCCCGGTAGGCGGGCATCTGCCCGCGCATGTCGATCACCACGCGCACCTTCTCGCCGTGCGAGCCGACGCGAACTCCCTTCACCAGCGCGCTCGACGCCCTGGGCGCCTTCGCCTGAAGCCCGACGCCGTAGAGGTCGATGGCCAGGCGAACCGGGTCGGCCAGCTCGAGCAGCTCGAACTTCGCCACCTCGCCGTCGGTGCGGACCTTCAGCGCATCCGAGGCGAAGGCCAGCCCGACGATGCGCCGGGCCGGACGCTTCACCGGCTTCTCGTCGACGTGCGAGGCCACCACCCCTTCCTCGCGGCGCGCGGGTGGCTCGGGCTTCGGCTCCTTCCGGGCCTTCGCCGGCTCGGGGCTCGATGCCGCGGGCCGGGCCGGCTCTTCCGCCCTGACGGCCTGCGGCTGCGGCTTCTGGACGCCCGCCGCCTCCGCCCCGAAGACCGACACCACCACGCGGTTGCCGTCGACCTTGACGTCGTACTGCGAGGCCTTGTCGAGGGCGAGCAGCAGCCGGCCCACGCTGGCCCGCTCGTCGGAGAACTGCGAGACCACCACGCCCGACACCGGGCCGGCGCCCTCGCGGTGGCCCTTGATCGCCGTCACGTCGGCCGAGGAGAGGTCGACCACCAGCCGGTCCGGATCGGAGAGGCGGAACACCGTGAAGGTGGGCGCGCGGTCGCCGGTCACCACCACCTGCGCTCCCTGCGGCGTGGCCGCGATCCGGAGATCGGTCAGCGCGTTGAGCTCGGCCGCGGACGCGGCTGTGCCCACGAAGGCGAAAAGCGAGACGGCGATCTTGAAGAGGTTCGTTCTCATGACGCTCTCTCTCTTCATGGGCTCCCCTGAGCTCCCTCGACGGTGCGCACGCCCATCGGGGTCACTGCCACTTCTTCTGCGGGTTCAACAGGTCGGTCGGAACGAGGCCCTTGTGCTCCTGGCGGATGCACAGCTTCACCGGGTTCGGGTTGATCTTCCCGTCCGGCCCCGTCCAGTACTCGGTCACCACCACGCAGTCGCGGAGGATCTGCGTGACCTTTCCCCCCTGCTTCCCCACCCGGGTGTTGCGGCGAATCATGTGCCCGGTGCGGTTGGGGTCCTCGACCATGGCCAACGGGTTGGCGTCGCCCGACACCACCGCCACCAGCGCGAGCTGATCGAGGTCCCACTGACACAAGGGCTCGTTGCAGATGGGCGAGAGCTCGTCCGAGCGGGCCTCGAGCACGAACGGGCGGAACGGGTCGCGCTTGCCCATCGGGTTGTACGCATAGAGGTAGGGCGAGGCCGCCGCCGGCGTGCCCGCGTCGGGCGAGGGAGCAGACGGAGCCTGAGCCTTCGCCGCTGGCCTTTGGGTCGGCGCCGCCGGCGGGGGCGCGTCGTCTCCGCAGGCCGCGACGCCGCCTACCGCCGCGACCGTCAGCGCGACGCTGAACGCAAGACGCTTCATCGAGGAGCCCCCGGTTTGTCTCCCGGCTTGGCGGGCTGATCAAGAAAACGGAACGTCGTCGCCAAGAACTCGGAGTTGAGCATCATCTTGTCGTTCTTCACCGAGGCGGCGCCGAGCTTGATGTTGTTCACGTTGACGATGCGCCGCATGTTCGCCACCTCCTGCAGGAACATGGCGATCTCGTGGTAGTTGCCGCTGACCACCATCTTGATGGGAATGCGGGCGAAGAACTGGGCCGGCGTCTCCGGCCCGGGCTCGACCTTGGCGATCTCCAGGCCCGACTTCTTGCCGATGTCGTTGAGCTGCGCGAGCAGCTCGTCCAGGTCCTTCTTCTCGGGCAGCTCGGTCAGCGCCTCGGCCAGGGCCTGCTCGAGCCGGTCCATCTCGCGGCGGCGCTCGTTCAGGTTCTGGGCGATCTCCTGCTTCTCGGCCAGCTGCCGGTCCAGCGTCTGAATCTGCATCCGCTGCGACTCGATCTGCGTCTCGAGGTCCTGGATGAAGAAGAAGTAGTTGAACGCGGTGATCACCGCGATGGCCGCGAACAGGCCGCCGAACTTGGCCGAGTTGGGCGCCTTCGCGATTCTCTCGATGAGCTGTTCCATGCCGCCTCAGATCGCGTAGTTCGCGTTCAGGTTGAGCTCGAAGTTGACCCGCTTGCTCTGCGCGCCCGCCTCGCGGGTGTCGACCTGCTCCGCCCTCTTCAGCTCGATGTTGGTGAAGAACGGAGAGACCTCGGAGGAGGGAAAGTCTTCGAGGGCGCCCTCCTGGGCCAGAAGCTCGACGCGCGCGGTCTTGGCCTGGCTCTTCTGCTCGACCAGCCGGCCCATGCCCTTGGGCGTCCACACCACGTTGGCCAGAGAGCGCATGAACTCGGCCACGTCGTCGTGGCTCATGCCCTGGCCGGTCAGCTTCACCGCGTTCTGCGTCTCCTCGAACTGGCTCAGCCACACCTTCTTCGGCGTGGCGGTGGCCAGCGCGTCGAGCATGCGCACCGGGCCCGAGCGGCCCTTGCGGAGGCCGTTCAAGATCTTCAGCTTGTCCTCGACCTCCTTCTTGCGCTTGTTGATGTTGTTGACCTCGCCGATGACCTTCTCCAGCTCCTGGATGCGGCGCTGGGTGTCGGCGATGCGCGACTGGTTGCGCTCCCACTCGCCGTGGCGCTGGCTGTACCAGATGAAGTTCACCACCCCGGCCAGCACGATCACGGCCGCGAAGAGGACGAGGACCTGCCGGCCCATCTCCCTCTTCTTGACCTGCCGCACCGGCAGGAGGTTGATGCGAACCATGTTCATCGCCGACGCTCCTACGCAGCCAGCTTGTCGTCCTGCCTTCTCAAGGCCAGCCCCACCGCCACCGCCGCCTGCGGCGCCACTTCCATGATGAAGGCCGGGTCGAACTTGCGGTTGTCGATCTCGACGTTCTTGAAGGGGTTCATGATCTCGACCTGCACCCCCACCCGCGACTCGATGGTCTTGAACAGCGCGGGGATCTTCGCGGTGCCGCCCGAGAGGTAGACGCGCGAGAAGCTCGCGTCGGCGGCGGTGCCCGCGTAGAAGTCGAGCGACCGCTGAATCTCGCCGGCCACCTGCTCGGCCACCTGGGCCAGCACGCGCTCCACCTCGGCGGGGATGATCTCGTCGCCCGTTCTGCCGCCCTTCTTCAGCTCGTCCGCCTCCTCGTACGAGACGTTGAGCTGCTTCTGAATCTCCTCGGTGAACTGGTTGCCGCCGATGGTGACGTCGCGGGTGAAGACGGTGATGCCGCCGGAGATGATGTTGATGTTCACCACCGAGGCGCCGGCGTTGATCAGCACCACCGTCTCGTTCGGCGAGACGTCGTAGTTGACGCTGAACATGTTCTGCACCGCGAACGCGTCGACGTCGACCACCACCGGCTCGAGCCCCGCCTCGCGCACCACGGTGGTGTAGTCGTTGATCATGTCCTTCTTGGCGGCGACCAGCAGGACTTCCATCTGCCCCGTCGCGTCGTCGGCATCGGGGTTCAGGATCTGCGTGTCGATGTTCACGTCCTTCACGTCGAAGGGGATGTACTGTTCCGCCTCCCACTGGATGGACTCCTCCAGCTCGTCCTGGGTCATGCGGGGCATCGAGATCTTCTTGATGATGACCGAGTGCCCGCTGACGCCGATGGCCACGTCCTTGTGCTTGATGCGCAGCTCGGCCATCAGCTCCTGAATGGCCTGGACGATGGCGGTCGAGTTCATCAGCGCGCCGTCGACGATGGCCTCCGGCGGCAGCGGCTTCATGCCGAACGACGCGAGCGAGTAGCCCACCTGCCCGCGCCGGCGCGACTCCTTCAACTGGATCATCTTGATCGAGCTCGAACCGATGTCGAGGCCGACCGCGAGCTTGCCTCTAGCCATCCACCCTCTCCGTGACTGCCCGGGAGCGTACTGCCGGTTTTCGCGCTCCCGAAAAAATGGGCCGCTTCTTCATTCGTCGTCGCTGCTCTTGCGGCCGTTGAAGACCTTGTCCCGGTCCTGCACCTTCAGCCCGAGCGCGAGGATGATCTTGCGCTTGGTGTCCAACCGACACTCGGCCCCCTTCTCGATGCGGTCGATGGTGAGGACCGACACCCCCGCCCTTCGCGCGAGCTCGGCCTTCGAGAGCAGACGTTCCTCACGAAGCTTCCGAACGTTGTTCGGCGGCGTTCCTTTGGACATGGGGGCGCTCCGGGGGGCTGTCGAAGCGCCGGAGATTGTCTACCGACCGGAAGCTCGCCGTCAAATCGGGTGATTCCTCAATTTGATATAAATTATATGCCAAAGATATTAAATTATACGAGCCCTGGTGGGTGGGAAGCTGTGGGCCCACAAGCGCCGGGGCTCGGTTCGAACCAAAAGGAGCGCGAACGGCGCCGTCGGGCGTAAGGTGCCCCGGTTCATGGAGCGGCTCGGCCGGTACAACCTGGTGCGCAAGCTCGCCGTCGGCGGAATGGCCGAGGTGTTCGTGGCGAAGCAGGCCGGCCCCGAGAAGTTCGAACGGCTGTGCGTGGTGAAGCGGCTGTTGCCGGACCTGACGGCGAACGCCGACTTCGTGCAGATGTTCCTCGACGAGGCGACGCTGGCCGCGCAGCTGTCCGCCAAACATCCTGGTCGGGCGGTCGGGCGTGGTGAAGCTCATCGACTTCGGCATCGCCAAGGCCAACATGGAGCGGCAGGCCACCCGGGCCGGGCTCATCAAGGGCAAGTTCGCGTACATGTCTCCCGAGCAGGTGATGGCCCGGCCGCTCGACGGCCGGAGCGATCTGTTCAGCCTGGGCCTGGTCTTCTTCGAGCTGCTCACGAACATGCAGGCCGTTCAGGGCGAGACCGCGTACGAGATGATGGAGGCGATCGCCGAGGGCAAGCTGCCCAGGGTCGAGGCGGCGCGCCCGGGCATTCCCGAGCCGGTGCTCCAGGCGCTCAGGCGCTGCACCCAGCCGGATCGGACGAAGCGCTACGGCACGGCGTCCGAGCTGAGCCTGGATTTCGAGCGGTACATCCTCGAGACCGGAGCGGCGGTGACGCCCAGGGATCTGGCGGCGCTGGTCGCGACGTTGACGCCGGCCGAGGCGCCGTCGCTGGACGCGGTGCCCACCGTGCCCGATGCGCCAGCCGTCGAGCCCACCGCGATCTCGCCGCCGGGGCGGGCGGAAATCGAGAACGCGCCGACGAGGCAGATGCCCCAGGGCGAGCGCGACGGCGAGCCGGCGCCGCCTCCCTCGACGCAGTCGCGAATCCGCAACATCGCCCGGATGATCGTCGAGGAGCTCGACACCCTCCCCCCGGGCCTGATGCGCGAGGACCACGGGCCGCCGACCGGCCAGACGGTGATGGGCCAGTCGCTGAGCGCCGACGACGCGCCGACGCTGCCGCCGATTCCGCCCGATCCCGACCCCTTGAAGACCGACCCGGTGAACGTGCCCAGCGTGGTGTTCGGGGGAGCGGCGGCCGAGGTCAGGCCGCCCGCAGCAACACCGGAGGCGCCGCTGGGAAACGAGACCAACCTGATCGTGCGCGAGGCGGTGCGGCCGACGATGGCGCCCAAGGTCGTGCCATCGGGCTCACCCTGGCCGCGCTGGCGGTGGCGGCGCTGCTGCTCTGGCGCTGAGTCGGGCCGCCCGGCCTCGCGACCTCGTCTGCCACAGCCACAGGCACGCGAGCAGCGGCAGGGCTCCGGCGGAGCCACCGCACCCGCATCCGACGCTCAGGGATGCCGCCTCGCACACGACCTCGACGGCGATGACGTGCTCGGCGGTCGCTTCGCCCTGTCGTACCCGGACGCGGAGCGAATGACGGCCCGCCTGATCCGACGACGGCGTCCACCGGAGATGGCCCTGGGCCGCGTCGAGCGATGCTCCTCGGGGCGGCTCTCCCGCCAGCTCGAACGACCACGGCCGATCGCCCGCGACGTCGATTCGCGCATCGAGCAGCTCGCCGCAGCGGCCGGCCAGCGCGTCCGGTCCCACGATGCGTGGCGGAACGGGGGCGGCTCCACCCCCGTCGGGAATTCCGGCGTCGAGACCGCCGGCATCGCTCGCGCCCGCATCGGAAGGCCCCGCATCGGAAGGCCCCGCATCGGAAGCCCCCGCATCGGAAGCCCCCGCATCGGAAGCCCCCGCATCGGAAGGCCCCGCGTCGGGGGAGCCGGCATCGGGCGGGCCGGACGCGGCGACGAAGACCTGCACGTCGTCGATTCCAACGCCTCCGCGGGCATCGGTGACTGACAGGCGGAAGACGAGCGTCTGCGCAGTCGGGGAGAACGGCGCGGTGAACGAGGTGCTGAAGGCATTCGCCGGCGAGAGCGCGACGGTGCCTCCGTCGAGCTGCGTCCACGAGAGTGAATACTCACACCGCCTGAAGGCGGTGGCTTCGGCCGGGCTTCGCCCGGCCTTGTACGACTGGAAGTCGGTTGTTCCG
>FWPU01004935.1_pt1 | contig 30094 bp, 30 predicted proteins | sample 2228361 | NCBI WGS metagenome assembly FWPU01 (sample SAMEA103939777, study PRJEB20133) | metagenome | reverse complement strand
CTCGGCGACGTCGAAGGCGATGTTGGCGGCGCTGATCTCGAGGACGACCCCGGCCGGCGTCGAGGGGGCCGCCGAGGCGCCCGGGGAGGCGCCGGGGGAGGCCGCTGGCGGGCTGGCCGGGCTCGGCGAGGCGGCGGCCCGATCGCGCTGTTCGGCGTACCAGGCGTCGAACTCGGCCGGCGTCACGGCCTTGACCGTGAACTGCATCGCCCAGTGCTGAGGGCCGCAGAGCTCGGCGCACTGGCCGCGGAAGGTCTGCCCGGCCTCGCTCGGATCGACGGTGAAGTCGAAGACGTTCTCCTTCCCGGGGATGACGTCCCGCTTGAAGAGGAAGCGGGGGACGTAGAAGGCGTGGATGACGTCCGGGCTCCGGAGCGAGACCTGGACCGTTCGACCGGCCGGAACGACCATTTCCGGGGCGAGCTGGGTGAAGGCGACCTGACCGCCGTCGGGGGTGAGGTACTCGAAGGTCCACTGGAAGCGGGCGGCGACGGCCCGGACCTTCACCTCGGCCGAGGGGGAGTGGGCGTCGACGGAGTTCAGGGTCTGCCAGGAGAGGACGAAGAGGACGACGACGATGACCGCGGGGACCGCCGTCCAGACGAACTCGAGGAGGTTGTGGCCGTGGATCTGCGGCGGAAGCTCCTGCTGGTCGGGTCGTCGGCGGTAGCGGATGACGGCGTAGACGATGAGGCCCTCGACGAGGAGGAAGATGGCGACGGCGACGGCAAAGACGAGGTCGTAGAGCTGTCGGATCTCCTCGCCCTGGCTCGTGGCCGGGACGGGCGGGAAGAAGGACGCCCAGACGTGCCCGAGTTGCTCGACCACGTCGCCGCGGGCGGCCAGGATCGCCAAGAAGGCACCGATCGCCACGGCCGCCGAGCCGAAGATGATGGCGGCAGGGCCGAGGCCGGTCCGTCGGGGCATCGACATCAGGTGTCCTCGATCAGGGCTGGGTGCGGCGGGAGTGCCGCGGCGGGTCGTCCGCCGCAGGAAACGACGGAGCCCGGCCGGACGCGAGCCGGGACCCGGCCGCCAATGATAGCGAGCCAGCGGGCAGGGCGTCGGAGCCGCGCATCCCGGTGACGCGCTCGTGAGGCTCCGTTCCGTCGGTCGGGACGGAGGCACGGGCTGGCTCGGACGCCGGGTCGGCTGCGGACCGGGGCGTCGCCGGGAGGGTCGCCGCGGGATCGGCGAGAATGACTCCGTGACGCCCCCTCGATTCACCCCCGAGCGATCGACCGGCGTTTCGGACGGGCCCAGCGCCTCGCCGGTCGGCGGGCCGGGCCTCGTCCGGCCGTCCCTCGTCGGGCGGCTGCCGGGCTGGTCCGCGCGAACCATCGGCTTCGGCCTCGCCGTCGGCCTCGTGCTCCTCGCCGGCTCGCCACCCGCCCTCGCCCACGGCCCCGTTCCACCCGAGCCGCCGACCCTTCCGAACCTCCTCCTCGGCTGGTCCTTCGATCCCTGGATCTGGATCCCGCTCCTCGGGGCAGGGCTCGCCTGGCGATGGGCCGTCCGCCGAGTGAACGCCGCCCATCCCTCCAACCCGGTCCCAGCGAGCCGGACCTGGGCCCTCGTCGGTGCCCTCGCCGCCATCGCCGTCGCCCTCCAGTCGGGGGTCGAGCGCTACGACACGAGCCTCTTCTGGATCCACATGATCCAGCACCTCCTCCTGACGATGGTCGCCGCTCCCCTCATCGCCCTCTCGGGCCCCGTCACTCTCCTGCTGCGGGTCGCGAGCCCCGAGGACCGGCGGCGGTGGATCCTGCCGGTCCTCCACAGCCGCTTCCTTCGGACGATCGCCCATCCAATCGTCGCCTGGCTCGTCTTCGCCGGCGTCGCCTGGGCGACCCACTTCTCGCCGCTCTTCGACGCTGCCCTTGAGGACTTCCGGCTCCACCAGCTCGAGCATGCCCTCCTCTTCAGCTCCGGCCTCTTCTTCTGGTGGCCCGTGGCCGGTGTCGATCCCACTCCCTGGCGACTCTCCTATCCGGCTCGCCTCCTCTACGTCGGTCTCCAGATGCCCCAGAACACCTTTCTCTCCCTCGCCATCTACTCGGCCAGTGCGCCCCTCTACCCCCACTACGCGACCCTCGTCCGACCCTGGGGCCCCACCCCCCTCGCGGATCAGCAGCTGGCGGGCGGCATCATGTGGGTCGCCGGTGACCTCATGTTCCTCATCGTCGCCATGGCGCTCCTTGCTGCCTGGATGGGGAGCGAGGAGCGGGGGACGGCGAAGGTCGACGCCCGAGCGGAGGTCGAGCTGGCGGCGATCCAGGCTCGGGCGGCGGCCCTCCGGGCAGCTCGGGGCGAAGCGGAGGCCGACCCGATCGGTCGGGGGCAGGGGCTCGGGGCTCCGGAGTCGACCGGGGCCGAGGAGTGGCCGCCGCGGGCCGGCCCGCCGGTCGACTCGGGAGGGCACCCTCAGCCGGATCGGGGCCCTGACCCTGCTGGCCCTCCGGCCACCTGGGAGCGCGGCTCCGGCCAGGGGGAAGCGAGCAGGGCGCGGTAGCGCTCCGGATCGACGTTGCCGCCCGAGACGACGGCGACGACGGCCCCCGGCGTCCGGTCGAGGCCGAGTTCGGCGGCCCGGAAGCGGAGGGCGGCGAGGCCGAGGGCGCCCGAGGGTTCGACGACGAGCCGGGCCTCCTCGGCAGCGAGGCGGACGCCGGCGGCGATCTCGGCTTCGGTCACCGTCACGATGCCGTCGAGGAGGGCCTGGAGATGGGCAAAGGTCCGTTCGCCGAGGGCCTGGGTCCGGGTCCCGTCGGCGATCGTCCGACCGACGAGCTCGGCCGGCCAGCGAACGATCCGCCCCCGTTCGAGGGACTCCCGGGCGTCGGCGGCGAGCTCGGGCTCGACCCCGACGACCCGGGCTCGAGGCTGGAGGGCCCGCACGGCGGCGGCGACGCCCGAGGCGAGGCCACCTCCTCCGACGGGGACGAGGACGAGGCCGAGGTCGGGGATGTCCTCGGCGATCTCGAGGCCGCACGTGCCCTGACCGGCGATGATCCGGTCGTCGTCGTAGGGTGGGATGAGGGTCAGGCCGCGCTCGGCGGCGAGGCGTTCGGCGACCCTCCGGCGCTCGTCGGAGGCGGGGCCGACGATCACGACTTCGGCCCCGTCGGCCTCGACCCGAGCCCGCTTCAGGGCCGGCGCATCGGCGGGCATGACGACGAGGCACGGGACACCGAGGAGGCGAGCGGCTCGCGCCACGCCCTGGGCGTGGTTGCCGGAGGAGTAGGTGGCGACACCTCGGGCCCGTTCCTCGGGGCTCAGGCTGGCGACGGCGACGTAGGCGCCGCGGAGCTTGAAGGCGCCGATCGGCTGGAGGGACTCGGCCTTGAGGAACGAGCGCCGCTCGGGTGGACCGAAGGGGACGAGGGGTGTCCGGAGGGTGATCCCGGCGAGGAGACTCGCCGCCCGACGGATGGCCTCGAGTCCGACGAGGGTCCGGGTTCGGGGCGGGGGCTCGGCCATGGATGCCACCATCGTAGCCGTGATCGTCGCCCCCGGTGGTCACCGTCGGCAGCCATCGATCGCCCGTCGCCCTCGGGCCCAGGTGAACGGACGGGCGATGATGTATACTCCCCGGGAGTACTGGTCACCGAACAGATGCGGAGGCAGCGATGGCCATCGAGAAGGACCCGGTCTGTGGCATGGAGGTCGACACCGAGCTCTCGGACCTCTCCTACGAGTACGAGGGGAAGACCTACTGGTTCTGCGGCCGCGGCTGCTTGCTTGAGTTCAAGGACGACCCTGAGAAGTACCTCGACCCGAACTACGTCCCCTCGATGTAGCCCGTCGAGGAGGTTCCTTCCGTCGCCTTTCTCGTCGGATAAGCGAGCGCTAAGCGGGCTCCTGCAGACTTCTCATCGCCGGCGGGCACGCGCGGAGGCCGGCAAGGCTTCGAACCGTCGTGCCGGTGCCGGGACCCGGCGGGAGGTCTCGCCATGCTCGTTCGTCGACCCCTCGTCGTCGGCCAGCGTCTCCTTGGCCGGTGGTTCGCGGTCGGGGCGCTGACGGTCATCGCCATCGCCCTCGAAGCCGGCAAGCGCTGGCTCTAGAGCCAGGCGCTGCCGCCCCTCCCCGAACGAGCGCGTCTGAGCCCGGCCAGTGGCTCGGCCCGAGCCGTCCCTCGCCCGTCGGCCGGGCGAAGAGCGCTAGCCCCGCGCCCCCGTGATCTCGCCCGTGTCGGCCGTGATTCGCGAGGCGAGGTAGACGGGCAGGACCGAGAGGAGGATGGCGACGACGCCGGCCACGTTGACGAGGGGGACCTGATTCGCCAGGCGGAAGCTCTGGAAGATCCAGATCGGGAGCGTCTTCACCCCGCCGGCGGTGAAGATCGTGACGATGACCTCGTCGAAGGAGAGGGCGAAGGCGAGGAGACCCCCGGCGAGGATCGCCGACCGCATCGCCGGCAGGGTGACCCGACGGAAGGTCGTCCACGAGTCGGCGCCGAGGTCCGCCGAGGCCTCTTCCAGGGAGCGCGACGTCCGGCGCAGCCGGGCGAGGGCGTTGTTGTAGACGAGGACGATGCAGAACGTCGCGTGGCCGACGACGATGGTGAAGAAGCCGAGGGGGATCCCGGTTTGGGCGAAGGTCGTCGAGAGGGCCATCCCGGTGACGATCCCCGGCAAGGCGATCGGGAAGATGACGACGAAGGAGACCGTCTCGCGGCCGAAGAACTCGTAGCGGGCGACGGCGATGGCGGCGAGGGTGCCGAGGACGAGGGCGATCGCCGTCGCCAGGAGGGCCGCCGCGATGGAGGTCAGGAAGGCCTGCTGGAGGCCGGTGTTGCGGAGCGCCTCGCCGAACCAGGTGAGGGTGAAGCCGACGGGTGGCCAGGATGGGGTCGTCCCGCTGTTCAGGCTGTAGACGAAGATGAGCCCGATCGGGAGGTAGATGAAGGCGAGGATGAGCGCCGTGGCGAAGCGAAGCCCGAGGCGTGTCAGCCGCGCCGTCATCTCAGAGGGCCTCGAAGGCGCCGAGGCGCCGGGCAACGAGGAGGTAGCAAAGGACGATGACGAGGGGCACGAGGGAGAGGGCCGCCGCGAGCGGGAAGTTCCCGGCCCCGAAGTTCGAGAAGATCGCGTTGCCGATGAAGATCGTCGTCGAGACCGTCGCTGGGGCGATGTAGTCGCCGAGGGTGAGCGAGAAGGTGAAGATCGAGCCGGCGACGATGGCGGGCAACGCTAGTGGCAGGACGATCCGGCGGATCGTCATCCAGGGCCGGGCGCCGAGGTCGGCGGAGGCCTCGAAGAGGGAGTCGGGGATCCGGCTCAGGCCGGCGTAAACCGGGAGGATCATGTACGGCAGCCAGAGGTAGGTGAAGACGAGCCAGACGGCAACGTCCCCGAAGCCCGGCCCCCGGAGCCCGAAGGGGGCGAGGGCCCAGTTCAGGATCCCCTGCTCGGCGAGGATGAGGCGCCAGGAATAGACCTTGATGAGGTAGCTCGCCCAGAGGGGGACGATGACGGCGACGACGAGGGCGTTCCGGACCCGGGGCGAGGCGACCCGGGCCATGTAGTAGGCGATGGGGAGGGCGAGGACGGCACAGGTCACCGTCACGAGGGCGGCCATGGCGACGGTCCGGAGGGTGATCCCCGGATAGGGATCGCTGAAGAGCTCGCCGAAGTTGCGGAGGGTCGGCTCGTAGATCGTCGCGCCGGTGAAGGCATCCCGTGACCAGAGGGCGTTGAGGAAGAGGACGAGAAGGGAGCCGACGTAGACGACGCCGAGCCAGGCGACGGGCGCCGCCAAGAGGCCGGCGGCCCGGACCGCCGGCCGGCGATGGAGCCAGGCCGCAAGGCGACGCCCGAGGGTCGCAGGGGCAGGAGGGTGGACGACGGTGGCCATGGGCTTGTCGCTCATCCGCGGATCGGCTGTTGGGCGAGGGTCCCGTTCGCCTGGGGGAAGGGAACGGCCGGGGCACAACCGGCCCCGGCCGTCATGATGCCAGGTTCGGAGCCGGCTAGCCGCTCCGGATCTCCGTCCAGGCCTTCACCCACTCGTCGAAGCCCTTGCACTTGACGTCCGTCCGGCCATCGAGGCACCGCTCGGTCGGGGTCGTCCAGTACCAGACGTCGGTCCAGAAGTCGTCTTCCTCGGCGTGGAAGATGGCGCAGTGGTCCGGGTTCTGGGCCAGGGCGCAGGACTTGCGGTTGGCCGGAGCCTCACCGAAGTACTCGGCGATCTGGATGTTCACCTCGGCCGAGGTGATGTGGTTGAGGAAGCGGTAGGCGCAGTTCAGGTGCTTCGTCTTCGAGTTGATCATCCAGGTGTCGGACCAGCCCGTCGCGCCCTCCTCGGGCTTGCGAGTCTCGACCGGGACGCCGGACGCCTGGAGGACGTTGGCGATGACCTGCCAGGTCGTGCCGATGACGGTGTTGCCGTTCGTGAAGGAGTCGATCTGCTTCGTGTAGTCGACCCAGTACTCGCCGACGGCCGGCTTCTGCTGCTTCAAGAGGTCGACGGCAGCGGCGAACTGCTTGTCGTCGAGGGCGTAGGGGTTCTTGATCCCCAGGTCCGGTCGCGTCTTCATGAGGACGACGGCGGCGTCGGCGATGTAGATCGGGGCGTCGTAGACGGAGAACTTGCCCGCGTAGGGCGAGTTCGGATCGAACATCGCCTGCCAGGAGGTCGGCGCCGGGTCGACGATGTCGGTCCGCCACATGATCTGGTTCGCTCCCCGGCCGTGGGGGATCCCGTAGTGGACCCCGTCGACGGTGTTCCAGTCGCGGTCCTTGAGCGAGTCGAAGATCTCGGCGTAGCTCGGGATGAGGTCGACGTTCACCGGCTGGACGAAGCCACCGGCCACGAGGCGGAGGCTGGCGTCGCCCGAGGCGGAGATGACGTCGAACTGCTCGGGGTTCGTCTGGAAGAGGGTGAAGGCCTCGTCCGAGGTCCCGAAGACCTGGACCGTGACCTGGCAGCCCGTCTCCTGCTCGAAGGGGGTGATCCAGTCGACGGACGGATCCGTCGACCCGTCCTCGGCGTAGCCCGGCCAGGCAAGGACCGTCAGCGCCCCTTCACCGGGTCCGAGGCTCGTCGGCAAGCTCGGTGCGGGTGTCCCCGAGGGCCCGCCACCGCCGCAGGCTGCGGCGACGATGGCAAGCGCCGCTCCAAGGCTCGTGAGGGATCGTGGTCTCATGCGTGCAACTCCTCCTCCCGGGCCGGATCGCCGGCCCTTCCGGCCTCCCGATCGGCGATCGGGAGGCAATGGTCCCGGTGCCAAACGAGCCGAACGGCTCGCCCCTGCGCAGCGAGCGCCTCCATCGACGAGCTGTGCAGGTTCTGTTCGACGACGACGAGCTCGGCACCCTCGTCGAGGCTGACGATGTAGCGGGTCTCCGGCCCGACGTAGACGACGGTCTTGATCCGGCCGAGCGCCGAGACCTCGGCCGGTCCGGGGCTCGTCTCGGGCTCGACGAGCCGGATCTTCTCGGGCCGGACGGTGAACGTCCCCGCTCGGCCGACGATCCGCTCCGCGACGAGTCCGGTCAGGAGGTTCGAGGTCCCGACGAAGCCGGCCACGAAGCGAGTCGCCGGTCGCTCGTAGACCTCGGCTGGGGTGCCGACCTGCTCGATCCGGCCGTGGTTGAAGACGGCGAGCCGGTCGCTCATCGTCAACGCCTCCTCCTGGTCGTGGGTGACGTAGATGAAGGTGATGCCGACCTGCTGCTGGATCGTCTTCAGCTCGATCTGCATCTCCTCGCGGAGTTTCTGGTCGAGGGCGCCGAGGGGCTCGTCGAGGAGGAGGACCCGGGGCCGGTTGACGAGGGCCCGGGCGAGGGCGACCCGCTGGCGCTGTCCACCCGAGAGCTGGGAGGGCCGACGGCGCTCGAAGCCGACGAGGCGGACCATCCGAAGGGCCTCGGCAACCCGTGCCTCCCGCTCCGACCGGGGCACGTTCCGGACGACGAGGCCGTAGGCGACGTTGTCGCCGACCGAGAGGTGCGGGAAGAGGGCGTAGTCCTGGAAGACGGTGTTCACATCTCGCTCGAAGGGGGCCCGCGTCGTGACGTCCTCGCCGTGGAGGAAGACTCGCCCTTCCGTCGGAAGCTCGAAGCCGGCGATCATCCGGAGGGTCGTCGTCTTGCCCGAACCCGACGGCCCGAGCATCGAGAAGAACTCTCCGTCGCGGACCTCGAGGTCGATCCCGGCCACGGCCTCGACGTCCCCGTATCGCTTGCGGACACCGACGAGCCGAACGGCGGGGACGGTGGGCTCGGCCCGGCGGTATCGGGAGCCCTCCATCGTCGGTGCCTCGGCCACGTCGTCGTTCCTCCAATCTTGCAGCATTCCTAGAACCGGCACCGGGACGCGTCGCGGAAGCAGGGCGATGGGGCGACCGTCGGGGACCGGCTGGCCGGAAACTGTGCCCCGTCGGACGCGTCGCTGTCAAGCCCCTCAGGCCGCGGATCGGTCGCCGTTCCGCATCGATCAACGCGAAGATCGGCGTCGGCTGCCTCCCGAACTGCGGCCCTCGCCCAGGTCCCCGAGACGTCGGAGGTGGAGGCGCCGAGCGCCACTGGGGAGCCTCGAGCAGCCTCGAGCCGTACACTCCTGGTCTCGTGATCGATGCGACCCCGCCTCGCCCTCGGCCCGCCGGGCCGCGGGCCAGCTTCGGCCTCCTCCTGACCATCGTCCTCGCCCTGGCGGTCCCGACCGCCTGCGATCGAGGCGGCCCGGTCGTGACGCCCCTCCCCTCGGCTGGTCGACCCGACGCCCCACGCGAGGTAAACGTCATCGCCAAGGACTACGTCTTCGTCCCCGACCCCGTCGACGTCCTGCCCGGGGAGACGGTCCTCATCCACCTCATCAACGGCGGCCTCGTGCCCCACGAGCTCGTCATCGGCGATAGCGCCGTCCAGGAGGCCTGGGAGCAGGCCTGGGCGGCGACGATCGGTGGGCCCCCGGGGGCGACGCCGGTTCCGCCGCCCCCCGAGCTGGCCGGGACGAGGGCCTTCGTCGCTTCCGGGCAGCGGGTCGACATCCTCTGGACGGTGCCCGACGATCCTGCCGTCCTGGCTCGGACGCTCTTCGGTTGCCACCTCCCGGGCCACTGGCAGCGAGGGATGCGGGCCGCCCTGCGGATCGCGACGGGGTCCAGCTGACGACGCCGGCCCCGGCGCTCGATCGGAGGTTGGGGCTCAGGCGGAGGACGGGTCCGCCCGCATGCCCAAGCCAACCCGGGCCGCCTTTCGACCCTTCGCCACGACCGCCCGGTTCCGGAAGGCCGAACGGAGCCCCGGCTCACTGGCCTGGAATCGCGGCGGCCTCGACGGCTCCGGTGGTACCCTTGCACCGGCCAGCGCGGCGTCTCCGGGCATCGACGGTCCGCCCGCGAGCAGCCTCCGCTCTTCCTCCAGCGTCGCAGTCCAGGAGAGAGTCGAATGACCTACGTCATCGCCGAGCCGTGCATCGACGTGCTCGACCAGTCGTGCGTCGCGGTCTGCCCGGTCGACTGCATCCACTTCGAGGAGGGCGTCGACCGGAAGCTCTACATCGACCCGAACGAGTGCATCGACTGCGGCGCCTGCGAGCCGGAGTGCCCGGTGAACGCCATCTTCCCCGAGGAGTCGCTGCCCGCCGAGTGGGCGGAATACGCCCAGGTCGATGCCCTCTGGTATTCGGATCGGGCCGCCGCTCGAGCCAAAGTCGACGAGCTCAAGCCCCCTGCCTGACCTGACCGCGGCCCGACGGCCCCGCAGGGGGCCGGGGCGGCGAGAGGCCGCGGGCACGCCCGGCCGCTCAGCGACGCAGCGGGGCCGCACCGGCCGGCACTGAGGAGCCGCCCGTGCGCATCGTCTCCCTGCTCCCCTCGGCGACGGAGATCGTCTTCGCCCTCGGCCTGGGCGACCAGCTCGTCGGCGTCAGCCACGAGTGCGACTACCCGCCTGAAGCGCGCTCGAAGCGGGTCGTCACTCGGGCGACCCACGACTTCTCGAAGCTCGGCTCCCGGGCAATCCACGACCGGGTCCGTCACGCCATCCACGGCGGGAGCTCCCTCTACGCCCTCGACGAGGAGGCGATCGCCGACCTCCGACCCGACCTCATCCTGACCCAGGAGCTCTGCGAGGTCTGCGCCGTGGGCTACCGCCACGTCCAGGCTGCTGTGCGCGCCCTCGACGGGCCGCCGGCGATCCTCTCCCTTGAGCCCTCCTCGATCGAGGGCATCTTCAACACGATCGTCGCCATCGGCTCCATGGCCGGGGTCGAACGGCGGGCGCTCCGGCTCGTTCGGAGTCTCCGGGCCCGCCTCGCCGAGATCGACCGCACCGTCGCCGAGCGCCGCGCCGCCGGCGTCCCGCCGCCTCGGGTCGTTGCCCTCGAGTGGCTCGACCCGCCCTTTGCCGCCGGCCACTGGGTCCCCGAGCAGATCCGACGGGCCGGCGGCCTAGAAGTCCTCGGTCGGGAGGGGGAGCGGTCGGTCCGGACGACATGGCGGTCGGTTCGCGCGGCTCGACCCGAGATGCTCGTCCTCATGCCCTGTGGCTACCACCTCTCCGGTGCTCTCGCCGTCTGGCGCCGGCTGCGGCTCCCGAGCCTGTGGGAGGACATCGTGGCCGTCCAGCGGCGACAGGTCTTCGTCGTCGACGGCTCCGCCTACTTCTCACGGCCCGGGCCGCGGGTCGTCGATGGGGTGGCGATGCTGGCCGAGATCTTCGACCCCGAAGCCTTCGTCGACATCGCCCCGCCCCAGGGTTGGACGCCGGTCGAGGACTGGGTGACCGACTTCCCCGAACCTCCGCCGTGGTCCGGCCCGTAGCGAGCAGCATGGCCTTCCGGGCGACCTTCGACTGTCTCTGGTGTGGCCGCCGCCACGCGGCTGCCGATGAGGACGACCTCGCCGGCTGGGCCCAGCTCTGCCCGGCCTGCCTCGAGCGGGCGGGGACGAACCCCTTCCTCCGCTACCGCCTTCGGCGGGCCATCGCCGACCGACGGGCAGTGCGCGCGGGAGGCGAGGGGAGCGTCGAACCCGCTGCGGGTCGCGAAGGGGGCAATCCAGCTCCGTAGAGCTGTTCGGGCGGCGGGCCGCGCCTCCCCGGCGCGGTGCGACGAGGCCGAAGTCGACCGAGATCGCCCCGAGCTGGAGACGTCGTCAGGCTGGAGACGGCGTAGGGAATATCAGGCGATGGGTCCCGGCCTCGAACTGATCGGCGGTCCCTTTCCGCTTCGAGGGGGCAAGTCCGGGGAACGCCGACGCTGAATAGCGCCGCCCTCCCCGTCGACGGGGACTTTCCGTCGCTATACTCGCCTCTGATGTCCCCCCTCGCCGACCGGACGATCGCGACCGTCGGCTCCGGAGTCATGGCCGAGGCGATGATCGCCGGGCTCCTCCGTGGCCGCCTCGTCGAACCCGAGCAAGTCGTGGCCAGCCATCCGCGGGCCGAGCGCCGTGAGCAGCTCGCTCGCGAGTACGGCATCCGGGTCGTCGCCGACAACCGAGAGGCCGTCGAGGGGGCCGACATCGTCCTCCTCGCCGTGAAGCCCCAGATGCTCCTCCGGGTCGGCCGGGAGATCGCCCCCGCCCTGCGCCCCGGCCAGCTCGTCCTCTCCATCCTCGCCGGGGCGACGACGGCGGCCCTCACGGCGGTCCTCGGCCACGATCAGGTCGTCCGGGCGATGCCGAACACCCCAGCTCGCCTCGGCCGGGGGATGACGGTCTGGTACGCGACCCCGGCGACGACGCCAGACCAGCGGGCCCAGGCTTCTGCCCTTCTCCGGGCCCTCGGAGCTGAGCTCGAGGTCGACGACGAGAAGATGGTCGCCATGGCGACCGCCGTCTCGGGGACCGGTCCGACCTACGTCTTCCTCGTCATGGAGGCCCTCATCGACGCCGCCGTCCACCTCGGCTTCCCCCGCCACATCGCCCACGACCTCGTCATCGAGACCCTCGAGGGGAGCACGATCTTCGCCCGTCAGTCGGGGCTCCATCCAGCCGAACTCCGGAACATGGTCACCTCACCCGGCGGGACGAGCGCCGCTGCCCTCCACGAGCTCGAGTCGGGGCGCCTAAGAACGGTCCTCTCCGAGGCCGTCTGGGCTGCCTATCGGCGGACCGTCGAGCTCGGCGAGCAACTCGAGCTGGCGGCTGGCCTGACGCCGTCCGATCCGCCCCCTGGGGGTCGAAGCCGTGGTCGGGGTGCCTGAGGGTCCTGGGATCGCGCGGGCCACGGCGCCCTCAGCTCGACCGGGCCCTGGTGAGTGAAGAAGAAGGAACGGAGGTGGGTTCGTGGTCATAGGAGCCGGTCGTTCGGGGCGCGAGGCTCCCGAGACGTCCCCACCGCGCCCTCCACGCAGGATCCCGGGCCGATCCCGGCCGTCGGGCGCCCTGACGGTCGAAGAGATCGTCGCCGTCGAGTCGCCGCGCGACGTTCGGCTCTCGCCGACCGGTCGTCTCCTCTGCTACACGGCGGAGGCAGCCGGGGCTCGGCAGCTCTTTACCCTCCCTCTTCGGGGCGGGCCGGCCCGGCAGCTGACGGCGTCGGAAAAGGACGTTTCCGAGCCGGCCTGGTCGCCCGACGGCCGCCGGATCGCCTTCGTCCGGGACCGGACCATCTGGGTCATCGGGGTCGACGGGAGCCGACCGACCGAGGTCAGCCCCCACCCCGCGGGCTCCTCGATGCCGCGCTGGTCCCCGGACGGGCGCCGTCTCGCCTTCATCTCGCGGCGGCGCGGCTGGTCGCAGCTCTGGGTCGTCGAGGCGCCGGTGCCCCGACGCGGGCGACCACCACGGCGGCCGAGCCCGCCGACGCCGCGGCCCGTCACCCCGGCCGGCATCGACGTCGAGGACTACGCTTGGTCGCCCGACGGCCGCCGGATCGCCTTCGTCGCCGGCCGCTCCCCCGACCTCGGCACCTGCCAGGTCACGATCGTCGACGTCGAGAGCGGGACCGAGGAGATCGTCGGCGGCGAGCGCTCCTGGGACACGGCGCCGCGCTGGGCGCCCGACGGGAGCCTCCTCTGGTTGACCGACGCCGACGGCTGGTTCCAGGTCGTCTGGCGGGCTGGCGACGGTGGACCGCCGACCTTCGTGACGAGCGAACCGCGGGAGCACGGCGAGCCCTCGGGCGGTGACGCCAGCGCCCCGCTTGCCTCGCCCGACGGTTCGAGCGTCGCCCACGTCACGATCCACGACGGCCTCGTTGACCTCGTCGTTCGTCCCCTCGTCGTCGGCCCGCCGCCTCGCCGTCGTGGTCGCCCGCCAAAGCGGCCTCGACCAGCACCGAGTGCCGAGCCGGGGCTCGTCGTCAACCCCTGGCCCGGGGTCTGGCGCCCGGTTGGCTGGCTCCCCGACGGCTCGGCCCTCGTCGCCGTCGGCGAGAGCGAGTGGCGGCCCCCCGACGTCTGGCTCCTGCCGGTCCCGGGAGCGGCGCCGGCGACCCTCCGACCGCGACCCCTGACCGAGTCGTTGCCCGTTGCCCTCGCCCCCGCCTTCAGCGAGCCCGCCTTCGTCCCCGGCGAACGGGTGACGATCACCGCCCGCGATGGCCTCCGCCTCGAAGGGACCCTCTGGCGCCCGCGTGAGGCGAGCGGCCGGCGAGGCGGGCGACGGGTGCCGGCCGTCGTCTACCCTCATGGCGGCCCGACCTGGCAGGCCTACCGGGGCTGGCAGCCCTTCAAACAGCTCCTCGTCCGCGAGGGCTTCGCCGTCCTCGACATCGACTTCCGCGGCTCGACCGGCTACGGTCGGGAGTTCCGGCTCGCCAACCGCGGCGAGTGGGGCCACGCCGACGCCCACGACGTCATCGACGCCGCGCGCTGGCTCCTGGCCCAGCCCTGGTGCGACGGACGGCTCGCCGCCTGGGGCGGCTCCTACGGCGGTTACCTCGTTCTCTGCGTCCTGACCGAGGAACCGTCCCTCTGGCGGGCGGGGGTCGACCTCTACGGGGACTCGGACATCGCCGAGTCCTACCGTCACGGTGACCGGGTCGGCCGGCTCGACCTCGAGCGGCAGATGGGTCGCCCCGACGACCCGGACCGGGCCGACCTCTACCGGCGCGGCTCGCCGGTCTACCGGGCCGAACGGATCGAGGCACCGCTCCTCCTCCTCCACGGCCGGAAGGACAAACGGGTCGTCCCGCTCATGACCGAGAAGATGGTCGAGGCCCTCGAGATCGAGGGAAAGCACTACGAGGTCCACTGGTACGAGGACGAGGGCCACGGTTGGGAGAAACGGGAGACGCGGCGCGACGCCTTCGGACGGATCCTCGCCTTCCTCCGGCGGCACGTCCTCGACGAGCCGTCGCCGACGGCCTGACCGCCGGGGTCGCCTGGCCGTGAACGGCCTGGCCGAGGTCCCCGAGCGGGCCCTCCGAGGGCTCCTCCTGAGCCTCTCTCGGCGCCGGACCATCGGTCGCCTGGCGACCCACCTGCCGATCACCCGGCCGATGGTCGCCCGCTTCGTCGCCGGAGAGGAGCTGCCCGAGGCCCTCGCCGCCATCGAGGTCCTCCGGACCCGCGGGCTCCGCTGGACGGTCGACGTCCTCGGGGAGGCGGTTACCTCGGTCGAGTTGGCCACCGCCGCCGCGGACCGCTACGTGGCGACGATCGCGGCCCTCGCCGAGCACGGTCTCGAGGTCAACGTCTCCCTCAAGCTCAGCCAGATGGGGCTCCTCGTCGATCGAGCGGCCTGCCGGGCGAACGTCGAGCGGATCCTCGCCGCTGCGGCGGCTCGGTCGGGCTTCGTCCGGATCGACATGGAGGACCACACGATGGTCGAGGCGACCCTCGCCCTCTGGCGGGAGCTACGGGTCGCGTATCCGGAGAGCGGGGTCGTCATCCAGGCCGCGCTCCGTCGGAGCGCGGCCGACGTCGAGAGCCTCATCGCCGAGGGGGCGCGGGTCCGGCTCTGCAAGGGGGCCTACAAGGAGCCCCCGGCGGTCGCCTTCGTGACGAAGGCCGAGGTCGATCGCTCCTTCGCAGCCCTCATGGAGCGGCTCCTCCTGGCTGGCCGGTACCCGGCCATCGCGACCCACGACCTCCGGCTCATCCGGCGGGCGATCGTTATCGCCCGGGAGCACGGCATTGGCCCGGAGCGCTTCGAGTTCCAGATGCTCTACGGCGTTCGCCGTGACCTCCAGGAGCGGCTCGTCCGGGAGGGCTGGCGGGTCCGGGTCTACGTCCCCTACGGCCGGGAGTGGTATCCGTACTTCATGCGCCGCCTGGCCGAACGGCCGGCGAACGTCCTCTTCCTCCTCCGGAGCGTCCTCGGCGAGCTCGGGGCGGGACTGCAGGCCGGCCGGCGACGAGGAGCGGGGTCAGGTTCGGTGCCGGGAGGGGAGTGAGGATCGGCGGGCGGCCGGCCCCCGGCGCACGGGATCGTTCGTTGACGGGTGTGGGTCGTGGAGGGCTCGTGTCGGCCTGGCGGCGGCGCCGTGTCGCAAGGCGAGCCGAGGACGGAAAACGAGCCGTCGTTGGGCCCCGACGGCTCGTTCGTTCGACCGGCGGCTCGGGCCGCCGCTCATGTCGTTGGCGTTTCGTCGACATCCGGTCCGGGGTCGACGCCCGAGGCAAGATGGCGCCCCGGGTCCCCAGCGGACGTGACGCCCCTCGGCCGCTCCAGCTCAGCCGCAGCGAACGGCAGCTCGAGGTCGTAGAACGGCGCCGAGGATGGAGCGCTCGGTAGCGCCTAGAACCAGCGCTTGCCTGCTTCGAGGACGAGGGCGGCGCTGGCAAGGGTCGTCAGCGCCACGAGGACGCGGAAGGTCTGGAGCTTGAGGAGCTTCATCGTGGTTCTCCGTACGGCCGATGCACCTGGACCCCGCACGTTCACCCGGCGGTTCGGTGGTGCCTCGCACGCTACGCGGATCGGCTCGTTCGGGGTATGGCTCGCTCGTACTGGAGACCGACAGGACGATCGGGCTGTGCGTCGGCGCACCGACCCGGTCGATGGCGGCCCATCTCCATCGATACGGTGGCTCGGACCTAGCCGGCCTCCGGACGAGTCGGGCGAGGAGAGCTCGACGTCCCCGGTCCGCCACGCATGCCTCGGACGAGGGCAGCAACGACCCCAACGGCGATGGCAACGTCCCCGACCGAGAAGACGTTCGCCAGGGGGAGCCAGGGCGGCAGGGCGAAGATGTCGGTGAGCGGCCAGAGAACCGGGTCGTCGAGGACGACGCTGTTCGAGTACCCGGTCCTGTCCGAGTGTCCGAGGACGGCCACGGCCCCCGGGTCGGCCGGCATGTAGCCACCGTTGGCGACGATGGCGAGGAGGTTCGAGGCCGCCCCAAGGGCGATGAGGGGGAAGCCTGGAAGGGCCAGGTTCCTCAGGACGACGAAGAGGACGAGCGCCGAAGAGGCGACGTAGACGGCTGGTGCCACGGACCCGGCGATGCTGGCTCCGACGTCGCTGAAGAGGACGAGCTGGATGGCGAGACCAACGACCGCGACCGGAGCCCAGCGGATCTGGAGGGCGCCCAGGTTGGCGACTCGACCGCCGAGGAGCCGGCCGAGGAGGAGCCCGGCGAGGACGGCGTAGAGGACGAACACCCCCTGATCATCGCCCGGCCGGGCGGTTCGTGTCGATTCGACGGCCTGCCGCCGGCGACGGGCCGCAGCGGCTGCCCGCTCGGCGCCTCCGGCATACACTTGGCGCATGAGCGGATCACCGCCCCGCCTCGACGAGACGACCGAGCACCCCGTTCTCGAGCGGATCCCGTCGCTCCTCGATGCCGAGCTCACGGTCGTCAGCCGCCGCGAGCCGCTGACCGTCCCGCCCGGGACGAGCCTGGCCGATTGCCTCCGGCTCATCCGGCGCTCCGGGGTGGGCGACTCCGTCCTCGTCGCCGACGACGACGGCCGCCTCGTCGGCGTCCTCACCGAGCGCGACATCTTCGGTCGCCTCATCGGCACCGGCGTCGATCTGGCTGCTCCGGTCGAGACCCTCCTGACGCGGGAGCCCCACACCCTCCGTCTCACCGACACCGTCCGCGACGCCATGGCCCTCATGCAGACCGGCCGCTATCGGAACATCCCGATCGTCGACGATGGCCGACGCGTCGTGGGCATCGTCCGACCCCAGGACATCCTCCGCTACCTGGCCGAGTCCTTCCCTGAGACGCTCCTCAACCTCCCCCCGCGGCCGCACCAGACCATCGAGGAATCGGAGGGCGCGTGACCGAGTCGACGAACCGCTCGCTCCCCACCCAGGAGCTCGAGCGCGTCACGATCCGCTTTGCCGGAGACTCCGGCGACGGCATGCAGCTGGCCGGGATGCAGTTCACGCGGACGACGGCCGTCTTCGGGAACGACCTGAGCACGTACCCCGACTTCCCGGCCGAGATCCGAGCCCCGGCCGGGTCGTTGCCCGGGGTCTCGGGCTTCCAGATCAGCTTCGCTGCCTCGGACATCTACACCCCGGGCGACGAACCCGACGTCCTCGTGGCGATGAACCCGGCTGCCCTGAAGACGAACCTCCCTGACCTGCCGCCGGGGGCGGCGATCATCGTCAACTCCGACGCCTTCACTCCCCAGAACTTGGCCAAGGCCGCCTACACGAGCAACCCCCTCACCGACGGCTCGCTCAAGGCCTACCGCGTCTTCGAGGTGCCGATCAGCTCGATGAATGCCCGGGCTGTCGAGGGGCTCGGACTGACGGCGAAGCAGGTCGACCTGACGAAGAACTTCTTCGCCCTCGGCCTCATGTTCTGGCTCTACGACCGAAGCCTCGAGCCGACCCTCCAGTGGATCGACCGCAAGTTCGGGCACCGGCCCGAGATCGCCGAGGCGAACCGGCGCGCCCTCCGGGCCGGCTACAACTTCGGCGAGACGGCCGAGCTCTTCCACCACCGCTACCACGTCCCGCCGGCCCGCCTCGCCCCTGGGCGCTACCGGAACATCACCGGCAACGAGGCGACGGCCCTCGGCTTCCTGACCGCGGCGAAGCTCGTCCGGCGCGACCTCTTCTACGCCTCGTACCCGATCACGCCCGCCTCGGACATCCTCCATGAGCTCTCGACCTACAAGCGGTTCGGGGTCCGGACCTTCCAGGCCGAGGACGAGATCGCGGCCATGGGGGCGGCGATCGGGGCTGCCTACGGCGGCGCCCTCGGCCTGACCGGGACCTCGGGCCCGGGGATGGCCCTGAAGAGCGAGGCCCTCAACCTCGCCGTCATGACCGAGCTCCCCGTCGTCGTCATCGACGTCCAGCGGGCGGGGCCCTCGACGGGGATGCCGACGAAGACCGAGCAGTCGGACCTCCTCTTTGCCCTCTTCGGCCGGAACGCCGAGTCGCCGATGCCCGTCGTCGCTCCAGCGACGCCGGCGGAGTGCTTCGATTACGCCATCGAGGCGGTCCGGATCGCCCTCAAGTACATGACCCCCGTCGTCTATCTCTCCGACGCCTTCCTCGCCACCGGCGCCGAGCCGTGGCGGATCCCCGACCTCGCCGACCTGCCGACCATCGGCCGCCCGAACCACACCGACCCGGCGATCTTCGCTCCCTACGCCCGCGACCCCCAGACCCTTGCCCGCCCCTGGGCCGTCCCCGGCACCCCGGGTCTCGAGCACCGGATCGGCGGGCTCGAGAAGGCCGACGTGACCGGCAACGTCAGCTACGACCCCGAGAACCACCACCGGATGACGCTCCTGCGGGCCGAGAAGGTGGCCCGGATCGCCAACGACATTCCGGACCTCCAGGTCTATGGGCCCTCGGAGGGCGACCTCCTCATCGTCGGCTGGGGTTCGACCTACGGTGCCATCCGGACGGCCGTCGACCGCCTCCTCGCCGCCGGTCAGCGGGTCGCCCACGCTCACCTCCGGCACCTCAACCCCTTCCCCCGGAACACGGGCGAGGTCCTCCGGGCCTACCGCCGGATCCTCGTCCCCGAGATCAACCTCGGCCAGCTCCGACTCCTCTTGCGAGCCCACTACCTCGTCGATGCCGAGGGGTTCAACCTCGTCCGTGGCAAGCCGTTCAAGATCGCCGAGATCGAAGCCCGCGCCCTCGAGCTCCTCGGCGAGGCGCGGCCATCGCGCCGTTGACAGGAGGCGAAGGAATGGCGACCCCGACGACCGAGACCGAGCCGACCCCGACCGCGCCTCGCCCGACCCTGACCCGGAAGGACTTCGTCTCCGACCAGGAAGTTCGCTGGTGCCCGGGCTGCGGCGACTACTCGATCCTCGCCCAGGCCCAGAAGGTCATGCCCGACTTCGGCGTCCCGCGGGAGAAGATCGTCTTCATCAGCGGCATCGGCTGCTCCGGTCGCTTCCCCTACTACATGAACACCTTCGGCTTCCACGGCATCCACGGCCGGGCACCGGCGATCGCGACCGGGTTGAAGGCCGTCCGGCCCGACCTCATGGTCTGGGTCGTGACCGGCGACGGCGACGCTCTCTCCATCGGCGGCAACCACATCCTCCACTCGATGCGGCGGAACGTCGACATCAAGGTCGTCATGCACAACAACCGGATCTACGGGCTGACGAAGGGCCAGGCGAGCCCGACCTCGGAGTTCGGGAAGCGGACGAAGTCCTCGCCCTTCGGGACGATCGACCGCCCGATCCAGCCTCTCACCGTCGCCCTCGCCGCCGAGGCGACCTTCGTCGCTCGGTCCGTCGACACCCACACCGAGCACCTCCAGACGACCCTCGAGCGGGCCGGCCGTCACCGGGGCTCGGCCTTCGTCGAGGTCCTCCAGAACTGCAACATCTTCAACGACGGGGCTTTCCGGGAGTTCACCGACCGCGAGGTTCGCGACGACCGGATGCTCGTCCTCGAGCACGGCAAACCGATGATCTTCGGCCGGGAGCGGAACAAGGGGATCCGGCTCCGGGGCCTCCACCCCGAGGTCGTGACGATCGGCGAGGATGGCATCACCGAAGCCGACCTCCTCGTCCATGACGAGGGAGCGGACGATCCGTACCTCGCCCTCATGCTCTCTCGGATGTGGTGGCCCGACTACCCGGTTCCCGTCGGGGTCTTCCGGGCCGTCGAGCGGCCGACCCACGACGCCCTCCTCCAGGCCCAGATCGACGAGGCGATCGCTCGCTCGGGCGAGGGGGACCTGGCAGCCCTCTTCTCGGCCGGCGACACGTGGACGGTGGGGTGACGACGATGCGCTGCCCAGCCTGCGGCACCGAGAACCTGCCCGGCGAGGACGTCTGCGCGAACTGCGGGGCGAGCCTCTGGGCCGTCGACACCCCGGAGCCCGTCTCGATCCAGGACCGGCTCCTCGGTGACCGGCTCGACGCCATCGGCCTTGCTGAGCCCGTCGTCGTCGAGGCCGACACCCCCCTCGACCGGGCGATCGAGCAGATGAAGGCGTCGGGGACCGATTGCCTCCTCGTCGTCCACGAGGGCCGTCTCGTTGGGATCTTCACCGAGCGTGACGCCGTCCTCAAGGCGGCCGGGCGTCAGCTCGAGGCCTTCGACGTCCGCGACCTCATGACCCGCGATCCGGTTACCCTCCGCCCCGACGACACCCTCGCCCTGGCGATCCACAAGATGGCCGTCGGCGGGTTCCGCCACATCCCCGTCGTGGCCGATGGACGCCCCGTCGGGGTCGTCGCCGCCAAGGACGTCTTCCGCCGGGTCCTCTCCTTCGTGTCCTGAGCACCAGCGAGGCAGGGCGTTCGTGGCGAGCGGGAGGACGCGGGTCGTCGTCGTCGCCGACGACCTCATCTGGGCCGAACGGCTCCTTCGAATCCTGCGGGCCGTGGGGGCGGAGCCGACGGTCGTCCGCTCCGTCGAGGGGCTCGGCCAGGTCCTCCCGACGGTCTCGGCGGCGATCGTCGATCTGACGGCCCGGGCCTACGAGGGACTGGCGGTCGTCGGCGAGGCCCGGGCGGCCGGTTGCCGGGTCCTGGCCGTCGCCCAGCACGATGACGTTGCCCTCCAGCGGGGTGCCCGAGCCGCCGGCGCCGAGCGGGTCGTCGCTTATCGGCTCCTCCACGAGCGAGGACCGGAGGTCCTGGGGGCCTGGCTGGCGGCCGGGTCTGGCTCGGCAGCTGCCTCTGGTTCGACAGGTCCGGCGACGACGGCTGGGAGTCGATGACGGGGAGGGGCGGTTCCGGCGACGGCGGGGGACGAGGTGGGGCCTCGGAAGCGCCGGAGGGTCGGCCGACGGTCCGGGCGGCCGAGATCGGCGTCGGCGGCTCGCCGGCCCGGCTCGAGATCCCGCCCGACCGATACCGAGATCGCCTGGAACGGGCCCGGGCTGCCGCGGCGGCGGGCGGCTTCGACGCCCTCCTCGTTGGCGCCGGGCCCGACCTTCGCTATCTGACCGGGTACGACCCCCTCCCGCTCGAACGGCTCACCCTCCTCGTCCTCCCCGCCGATGGCGAGCCCGTCCTCGTCGTCCCTCGCCTCGAGCATCCCTCGGCCGAGGCGGCCCTCCGGGTCGACGTCCCAATCGCCGCCTGGGACGAGACCGACGACCCCTACGCCGTCGTCGCCGGCAGGGTCGGCGGACGGCTCGGTGGCACCCTCCGGCTCGCCGTCTCCGACCGTCTCTGGGCGCTCCACCTCCTCCGCCTCGAAGCGGCCCTCCCGGCCGCCGAGTTCAGCCCGGCCTCGGTCGTCCTCCGTCGCCTCCGGATGCGGAAGGACCCTGACGAGATCCGCCTCCTCGCTGCCGCCGCAGCCGCCGCGGACCGGGTCGTCGAGGCGATCGCCCGAGGGCGGCTCGTCGGACGGACCGAGGCGGACGTCGCCCGCGAGATCCGGGACCGGCTCATCGCCGAGGGGCACGAGCGGGCCGAGTTCGCCATCGTCGGTTCCGGGCCGAACTCGGCCTCGCCCCACCACGAAGCCGGCGGCCGTCGGATCGAGCCGGGCGAGCCGATCGTCCTCGACATCGGCGGCTCCCTCGGCGGCTACGGCTCGGACATCACCCGGACCCTCTGGGTCACCGGCGGTGATCGCTCCCGCGGGCCCGACCCCACCTTTCGGCGGATCTACGAGGTCGTCCAGGCCGCCCAGGCCCGAGCCGTGGCGACCATCCGGCCGGGCGTCGCGGCTGAGAGTCTCGACGCCGTCGCCCGCGCGGTCATCGACGCGGCAGGATACGGCCCTCACTTCATCCATCGAACGGGCCACGGGATCGGCCTCGAAGGTCACGAGGACCCGTACCTCGTGGCCGGCAATCCCGAGCCGATCGAGGAGGGGATGGCCTTCAGTGTCGAGCCGGGCGTCTATCTCGAGGGTCGGTACGGGGTCCGGATCGAGGACATCGTCGTCTGCGGCGAGGCGGGACCGATCGTCCTGAACGATGTGACCCGAGAGCTCCTCGTCGTCGACGGTTGACGGCGCAACCGCAGGGTCCGGTCGGCTGCGGGTCTCGGGGGCGTCGAGGGGGTCGTTGGGGGAGCTGGGGTATGATCGGCGGGAGCGCGCCCACGACGGGCACGCCCCGCCCAGTGGCCTGATCGATGATCGACTCGTCTTCCCGACGCTCCGGCGTCGCCCATCCGACCTGGGTCGCCGGCCCGGTCGGCCGCCGAGACCGCTGATGGGTCGTCGCGGACGCGGTCGCGGCCGACATGCCCGCGCGCCCCGACCAGCCGCCCGACGCTTCGCCGTCGCCGATGAGACGATGGCCCTCGGGTCGGCCGAAGGCGGCCGCCCCGCTGGTTGGCCGGCTGGCGCGGAGCTGCGGGCGGAGGCTCAGGCCGCCCAGGAGCCTGCGCCGCGCCGCGGCGACGGCGCGCCGGCGGGGCTGGGGTCGCATCGAGTCGGGCTCGAGCCTGTCCGATCCTCGAGCGTCGGCTCGGAGGAGCGGGACCGGTCCGGGTTCGAGCTCGAGGCCGAACCCGTGACGTCGGGCGATGGCCGCGCTCCGCGACAGGGCCGGGATGCGCCGGTCCTCCCCGACGGGGGACGCCCTCCCAGTCCGGGCGGGGCCAGCGCCCTCCGCCCCGAGGCCACCGTGGGGCGCCAGGGTGAGGGTCGAGCGGCACCGTCCGACGATGGCTCAGCCGCCACGACGCCCGCTGAGCCCGAGGGACCGACGCGGACGCGGTCGGCCGGTCGCACCGCCTCCTGCAGCCCCTCGCAGCTCCGGCGTTTCATCAAGAGCCGGCCCTACGTTCCCCTCCACGAGGTTCGCCGGCGCTTCGGCATCGACGGTGCCGAAGACGAGGTCGCCCGGATCGAGATCGACGGTCGAGGCCTCTTCGTGGGCCTGCCTCGCCGAGAGGCGGAGATGCTCCAGGAGCTCATTCGGGCGGGCGACGTCGGCGTCGAGCTCCTCCTCGATCCCGAGAGCCCCGTCGTCGTCGGCGTCTACCCGACCCGACCCGTCGTCCGCAAGTAGGCCGCCGCCGGCCCGGTCGATCCAGACGCTGCGTCGACCTAGACGCTGCCGGCGTCGAAGCGGCGGAAGAGGGCGACCGCGTTCTGGCCGCCGAAGCCGAATCCGTTCACCATGACCGTCTCGACCCGGGCCGGGCGGGCGACCTGCGGGACGTAGTCGAGGTCGCACTCCGGGTCTGGGTTCTCGAGGTTGATCGTCGGCGGGATGACCTGGTCCCGGATCGCTCCGAGGGCGGCGAGGGCCGAGGCGATCCCGGCCGCGCCGACGAGGTGGCCGACCATCGACTTCGGCGAGCTGATCGCGACCCGCCGCGCGTGGGCACCGAAGGCCGCCTTGATCGCCCGAGTCTCGGTCACGTCGTTCAACGGAGTCGAGGTCCCGTGGGCGACGATGTAGTCGACCTCGTCGGGGGCGATCCCGGCGTTCTGCATCGCCAGGGTCATCGCCCGGGCAGCGCCTCGCCCCGAGGGCTCCGGGGCGCTGATGTGGTAGGCGTCGGCGGTGAGGGCGGCGCCGATGATCTCGGCGAGCGGTCGGGCTCCCCGGGCGAGGGCGTGGGCGAGGGACTCGACGACGACGACGCCCCCACCCTCACCGAGGACGAAGCCGTCGCGATCCCGGTCGAAGGGTCGCGACGCCCGCTCGGGCTCGTCGTTCCGCTTCGAGAGGGCGCCCATGTTCGCCAGGGCGGCGACCCCCATCGGCACGATCGGCGCCTCGGAACCACCGGCCAGGACGACGTCGCACTCGCCGGAAGCGATGAGTCGGAGGGCGTCGCCGAAGCAGATGACGGACGTCGCGCAGGCAGCGACCTGGGTCATGACCGGACCCGTCAGACCGTACTTCATCGACAGCATGCAGGCCGCCATCGAACCCGAAAGGGCCGGGATGGCGAAGGCCGAGACGAAGCGCGGACCCTTCGTGTCGTGGACGTGGGTCCCCTCGATGATCTCTTCGATCCCGCCCCCGCCGGTGTTCACGACGACCCCGACCCGGTCCCGCTCCTCTTCGGTCTTCGCCGAGAAGTCGAGCCCGGCGTCGGCGACGGCCTCCTGACCGGCGGCCATGGCGAAGTGGATGAAGCGGCTCATCCGCCGGGCCATCCGAGGCTCCATGGCGACGGTCGGGTCGAAGTCGAGGACCTCGGCTGCGATCCGGACCTCGAAGCCGGTCGTGTCGAAGCTCCGGATCGGGCGGACCCCGCTCACTCCGGCGACGAGGTTCCGCCAGTAGGTGGGGAAGTCGTTGCCGATCGGCATGACCGCCCCGAGGCCGGTGATGACCGCGCGACGGGCGGGATCAGGGCTCGGTGGCATCGGTCACCGAACCGTCGACGGCCGGTGGGCAGCCGTGTTCGCCGTCCGTGGTCGGCGGGCGCCGGCTTCGGCCCTGGAAGGCCGGAGATCGGCGGCTCTGGGGGTCGCGGGGCACATCGGCGCCGATCATACCAAGGGCGTCGACCTGCGCCCGCACCCGTGGCGACGACCGCTCGAGCTGCCTTGCCTCGTCGTCACGCGCCGACCCACGAAGCGGTGGGCCGCGCCGGGTCGCTCGCCGCCATCGGTCCGTCAGTCGCCGTCGTAGCGGGCGAAGACGACGGCGCCGTTGTGGCCGCCGAGACCGATGTTGTTCGAGAGGGCGTACCGGATCCGCATCGGGGTCGCCTCGGTGACGACCCAGAGGTCGCACTCGGGATCGAAGTCGCGGTAGTTGATCGTCGGCGGGACGCACTGCTCGGCGACGGCCATGACCGTGGCGAAGGCCTCGAAGGCGCCGGCGGCCCCCATCATGTGGCCGGTCATCGACTTCGTGGCGCTGATGGCGATCTCGCGTCGGGCGGCGCTCGCCCGCTCGCCGAAGACCGTCCAGATCGCCTCGGCCTCCCGCTTGTCGCCAAGGGGGGTCGAGGTCCCGTGGGGGTTGATGAGGTCGACCTCGTCGGGCGGGACACCTCGCCGCTCGAGGGCCCAGCGCATCGCCCGGGCCGAACCGGCCCCGCCCTCGACGGGCTGAATCATGTCCCAGCCGTCGGCCGAGGAGGCGTAGCCGACGACCTCGGCGTAGATCCGCGCCCCGCGGGCCTTGGCGACCTCGAGGTCCTCGAGGAAGAGGGCCGCCGCCCCCTCGCCGAGGACGAACCCGTCGCGAGTCCGATCGAAGGGCCGCGAGACGGTCGTGATCGGCTCGCCTGGTCGCGGGTTGCCGAGCCCCCGCATGTTCGCGAAGCCGGCGTGGGCGACCTCGAGGAGCGGCATCTCCGTGGAGCCGGCGATGACGGCGATCGCATCGCCCCGGCGGATCGCCTCGGCCGCCTCGCCGACGCAGGCGGTCCCGGTCGAGCAGGCGGTGACGACGCAGATGTTGAAGCCAATCGCTCCTGTCTCGATGGCGATCATCCCGGATGCCGAATCGACGAGCCCGTTGGCGATGAAGGTCGGGGCGACCCGGGAGGGGCCCTTCTCGCGAAGGGTGAGCCAGTTGTCGATCATGAGGGTCTGGCCGCCGGCCCCGGAGCCGAAGACGACCCCGACCTCAGTCCGGTTGTCGTCGGTGATCTCGAAGCCCGCGTCGGCGAGAGCCTGCTTCGCTGCGGCGACGCCGAACTGGAGGCTCCGCTCACTCCGCCGAACGGCCTTCGGGTCGAGCCAAGCGCTCGGGTCAAAGTCCTTCACCTCGCCGGCCGCCTTCTGCTCGTACTGTGAGACGTCGAAGCGGGTGATCTCACCGATGCCGGAGACCCCGTTGACGAGGTTCCGCCAGGCGATCTCCTTGTCGTTGCCGACGGGGCTGATGACGCCGAGGCCGGTCACGACGACCCGGCGTGAGTAGTCAGGCGGGCGCACGGTCGGTCGCTCCTCCTCGGTGATCAGGATGGCTCGAGGGCCGGGACGAAGGGGACGGCGAGGCCGTCGGGTGCAGTCGGGTCGTCGGTCGCCAGGGCGGTCGCTGCGGGGACGATCCGCCGGATGAGGCCGGTCAGGACCCGGCCCGGGCCGACCTCGACGAAGGTCGTCACGCCTTCGGCCGCCATCCGCTCGACGGCGGCGACCCAGTCGACGCCGGTCGTGAGGTGTTCGACGAGCTCTGTCCGAGCCGCCTCGGCGGTCGTGATCGGCCGGGCGTCGGCATTTGCCAGGAGGGGAGGGACGGGGTCGCGGAAGGAGACCGCGGCGAGGACCTGCCGCATCCCCTCGGCCGCCTCGGCCATGAGGGGCGAGTGGGCGGCAACGGAGACGGGGAGCTCGACGGCGCGCTTCGCCCCGAGCTCGCGCGCGATCGCCAAGGCGGCGGCCACGGCTGGCGCCTCGCCCGAGAGGACGACCTGGCCGGGGGAGTTCCGGTTCGCGAGGCCGATGAGGCCGTGCTCTCCAGCTCGGACGAGGAGCTCCGGCAGGTGGGCTTCGTCGAGGCCGATGATCGCCGCCATCCGCCCCGGGCGGCCGGCTCCCGAGGCCTGCATGAGCCGGCCCCGGTCGCGGACGAGGCGGAGGGCGTCGCGGAGGTCGAGGGCGCCAGCGGCGACGAGGGCGCTGTATTGGCCCATCGAGTGGCCGGCGACGTAGGCAGGGGTGGGCGGCTCGACGCCGAGGCTCGCCCAGCGCTCGCGGAGGGCCTCGAGGAAGGCGATCGAGCAGGCGAGGAGGGCGGGCTGGGCGATCTCGGTCTGGTTCAGGAGATCCTCGGGGCCCTCGTGGGCGATCCGGCTGATCGGCGCGCCGAGGGCGGCGTCGGCGGCCTCGAAGACGGCCGCGGCGGCCGGCGAGCTCGCCGCGAGGCGGGCCCCCATGCCGACGGACTGGGAGCCCTGGCCGGGAAAGACGAAGGCGATGCGGGACATCGGTCTGAAGGGTACGGGGCCGTTGCTTGGCCACGCACGGATTGTGTGCACTCGTGCAGCGATCGGGCCGAGATTGGCGCGGTCGGAGCGCCACTCCGGCCCCGGCGGGGTGTGCAGGGATCGGGCGCGGGTGAGCGCCGTCGGTGAGAAGGCGATCCGCTACCCTTGCGGCCATGCTGTCCTCGTCAGGCGCTCCTGCCCGTCACCTTCGTCACCCGGATGGGCCGCCTGCCCAGCTCCGGAACGGTCCGGGCCTCGAGCCGTCCGGCGCCGACACCCCAGTGCGCTGGAGATGAGGGCGATGCGGGGAACGATCCCGGGGGCCGACGCCTCGGTTCCGGCGAGTCCTGCCCGGCGACAGGATGAACGCGGCCGGTCCGATGTCGTGCCCAGGGACGCGACGGCATCCGCTCCCGCCCCGGCGGGGGCAACCGAGGCGAGGGTCGACAAGCGCAAGCCAGAGGCTGCCGGCCGATCTCCTGCCCCCACGCGCCCACGAACCGATCGGCCCGATGGCGGGTCGGCGGCGACCGTGCGGTCCCGGCCTCGACCACGCCGTCGCCCGGCGCCGCGCTGGGTCATCGCCCGGGTCTTCGAGGCCGACCTCTCGGCGCCCGTCCTGGCGGCCGCGAACCGGATCAGCAATCCCCGGCAGATCTCGGAACGGATCGCCATGGGCCGGGCCCTCTGGCGCGAGCTCGTCCTCGGCTTCGCCTCCCAGCTCGGCGAGCTCCGCCTCAGCTTCTCCCAGCTCGCCGCCCTCTACATCCTCGCCGACGGGCGGACCCGGACGATCGCCGACCTCGCCGAAACCCTCGGTCGCTCGCCCTCGGCGACGAGTCGCCTCGTGGCCGGCCTCGTCCGCCGACGGCTGACGGAGCGGCGGGTCGAGGAGGCCGACCGCCGGCAGCGAACGGTCGCCCTGACCCAGCGGGGGCGGGCGCTCCTCCGGACCGTGGATCGGGCTCGGGCCGAGCAGTTCCTCCGCGCCGTCCGAGCCTTGCCGCCGGCGGAGCGAGCCCTCATCGCCATGGGGGTCGCGGCCCTGGCGACGCACGCGATCTCGGCTCACGGTCGGCTCGTCCGCCACTCCGTCGACTGAGTCGCGCGTCCTCTGCGCCCCGGTCGCGCTCGCCCTCAGCCTCTCGCTCGAGGGATCGCGCCGATCTCGGGCCCTCGGCCGGCGTCCTCCGCCTCGATGGAGCGCGCCTCGTGGACCCCTCGCCCGAGGGCGGGCTCTGGTCGCCGACCGGTGATTGGCGTCACCGACCGCGGCGGCGCCTTCGTGTCAGGCCGGCCGCGAGGGCGGCGAGGAGGACGACGACGGCGGCGACGCCGACGACGGGATCGAGGGGAGCCGGCACGCCCGCCGGTTCGGGGTTGGTGGACGGGCTCGGCATGGCTCGGCTCGACGGGGGGACGGTCGGGCGAGGGGTTGGCGTCGTCGTTGGGCTGAGCGTCGGGGTCGGACTCGGCTCGGCGGGCGGGGAGGGGGTCGGGGCCGGCGACGGGGGCGCACTCGGGCGCGGGGACTGGGACGGGGACGGGCTGGGGCTCGGGCTCGGCACTGGTGTTGATACCGGACGCGGCGTCGCGGTCCGGCGTGGCGTCGGCGTTGGTGTCGGCGTCGGCGTTGGGGCCGCGACGGGTTGAACGACGATCGTCCCGGCCATGCCGGAGTCGATGTGGACGAGGCAGATGTAGCGGTACGTTCCCGGCGCCGTGAAGGTGACCTGGAACGTGCCACCCGGCTCAACGAGCCCGGAGTCGAAGGCGGTGCCGAGGCGCGGGTCGGTCGGGCCGCTGCCGCTCGTGACCGTGTGGGGTTCACCGGAGAAGTGCCAGGTGACGGTGTCGCCGACCTCGACGGTCACGGTCGCTGGAACGAAGACGTAGTTTCGGGCCTCGACACTCCGATCGGCGGCCAGCGCCGACGGAGGGACGGCAAGGGAGTCGCCGAGGGCGGCGAAGAGGGCGGCGAGGAGGGCCACACCAGCGAGGTTGCGACGGTCGGGTCCCACACCGTCCGGTACGACGCCTCGCCGGGGACGGTTTGCCCGCCGATCCCCGTCCGAACGAGCCGGGCTGCCGGTCACCTGGATTCAGCGGCGGGCCCAGGGGGCGGTTCCCGGGGGCACGGCCGGTCGGGAGAGAGGCCTGCGGCGGGCGACGGTCGTGACCGCGCTGGATCGCCACCAGCGGCCAATCCGGTCGGGCTCCGTTGGCGTACCAGAAGACGTCCGGCCGGGCTCGCCCCGCGTCCCCGGGCGAGGCGGCCGGCGGAGATGGGAGGAGATGTCGATGCAACGACGACTCGGTGCCTGCCTCGCGGGCCTTGCTCTCGTCCTCGTCCTCGCCCCGGCGGCGGCAGCCCAGGAGGGGGAGGCCTTCGACGCGACCCTCGACGGCGCGTCGGAAGTCCCGGCCGTCACCACGACGGCGACGGGCTACGGTTGGGTCGCCATCAGCAGCGACGAGACGACGCTCACCTACTACGTCGAGTACAGCGGCCTCTCCGGTCCCGTCGCCGCCGCCCACATCCACCTCGGCGCTCCCGGCGTGGCCGGCGGGATCCTCTTCCCCCTCGCCGCCGGGCCGAGCCCGATGGTCGGGACCCTGACCGCCGCCGACTTCCAGGCGACGGGAAGCGTCACCGACTTCGCCGGCGCCCTCGAGGCGATCCGGAACGGGGGGACCTACTTCAACCTCCACACCGCGGCGAACCCGGCCGGCGAGATCCGGGGCAATCTCGTCAACGAGGCGGAGGCGTTCGAGGCGAGCCTCGACGGGGCCCAGGAGGTGCCACCGGTCACGACGACGGCTTCGGGGTCCGGACTCCTCGTCGTCTCGAGCGACGGTACGACGCTGACCTACCGGATCACCTACAGCGACCTCTCAGGTCCCGTCGCCGCCGCCCACATCCACCTCGGCGCTCCCGGCGTGGCCGGCGGGATCCTCTTCCCCCTCGCCGCCGGGCCGAGCCCGATGG
>FWPU01002212.1_pt1 | contig 30100 bp, 20 predicted proteins | sample 2228361 | NCBI WGS metagenome assembly FWPU01 (sample SAMEA103939777, study PRJEB20133) | metagenome | reverse complement strand
CACAATATTCCTCCGTCAAATGGTTTGCTAATACAAACTATACCACGATTTTCCTCTCGGAAAATTTATCTCTTTTTTATCCATCTTTTACTCCATCCTTATGGTCAAAATAGATGAAACGGCGCATGATATGTTGCGGTTGTCATACAATCATTACTTTATTTCAACAGAGAGGAACCATGAAATTCAGAGATCGTTTGATCGTGATCATCACTTTGATACTCGTGTTTGTGATGGGGGTCAATACAGCCTGGATGGTCACACGGGCGCGGCAGTCCTTGTTGGAACAGACGCGTTCCAATGCTGTTGCACTGGCAGAAATGTTTGCCCATTCGGTTGATTTTGCCAACCGTATTCCCGGCGAAGTTGACCGGATAGTCGGACAACAAATGGTCACCCAGGCCAGAATCTCGGCTTACTTGATTGATGCAGCGCTCAAAGCCGGTATGAGTGAAAGTCAAATCGAAGAAATGCTGCGCGCTATTGTGGACACGACAGACCTCAAAGAATTCTGGATCACGGACGATACCGGAACAGTGGTTTATTCCAACATTGATGTCCCCTTCGCTTTCAGTCCGGATCCGAACGAACAACCCCAGGCTTATATTTTCTACCAGTTACTGCAACAAACGAACGGTCAGGTTGTTCAATCGGCACAGGTACGGGAATTAGACTCAAAACTTTACAAGTATGTCGGCGTTTCGGGTGTGGACAGCCCGCGTATTATCCAGGTCGGAGTTGAAGCAACCTACCTGGATGAGGTAACCCGCAGCATGAATCTGCAAACACTGGTGGAACAAACAGTTTCTGTCAAGGACGTGAATGCAGTGGCTGTAAAAACAGGCGGGCAGCCGGTTGTTTTCAGTGCCCGTCAGGGTTTCTCTCAATCCGATTTACTGGGTACGGATTGGGAAGAGAGCGTTGAAGAAGCGTTAAGCAGTGGTGAGGTTATTGTTGACGAAATTTCCAATGCTCTGCGGGTTGTTTACCCGGTTAAAACCAGTGCGGGTGAACAGGCCACCATCACGGTGTTCATGAGTACAGCCGGGGTAGCCGAGCAGGTTCGTCAGACTTTAATCACGGCCGTGATTGCTACGCTGGTATTGCTGGCAATCAGCCTTGGTGCGGCTTTGTTCATTGCAAATACCATCACCCGCCCGCTGGGAGTAATCGAAAAAGCGGCGGATCAACTGGCGGATGGTGATTTGTCCTTCTCCGAAGCCCAGCAGAAACAGCTGGAAGCGATCTATCACCGCAAAGATGAATTAGGAACCGTTGGACGATCTTTCCGGCGTTTGATCGGTTACTTTACCGAAATGATCGAGGTTGCCAACCGGCTGGCGACGGGAGATTTGAGTATATCGGTCAAGCCACGCTCCGAGCGGGATGGTTTGGGAAATGCGTTTTCAACAATGATTTCCAGCCTGAAATCTACCGTTTTCCGCCTTACTCAGAGTTCGGATGAGCTGGACCAAGCCTCGGCGGAACTGGCTAATTTTGCCGAACAGGTGCGCCTGGCTTCGGATCAGATTGCTCAAACCATGCAGCAGATTGCCATGGGGTCTTCTCAACAGGCTGAGTCGGTACAGCGCACAGTCAGTTCAGTCCACCAGATGGCGAATGCGATTGACGGGGTTGCCAAAGGCGCACAGGAACAGGCTCGTGCCGTGACCTCCGCTTCGCAGGTTTCCAACCAGATGGGTGAGAAAATGCAGAGCGTTGCCGAAACAGCCACAGAAGGTGCGCAAAATGCAATCAGCGCCGCGGAGGTAGCCCAGAGCAGCGCGGAAACACTCAACCAGATGATCCATGGGATGCGCCTTATCAAAGAAAAAGTTGACCTTTCCATGGAACGGGTCAAAGATATGGGTGAACGCTCTCAGCAGATCAGCGTGATTTTGGAAACGATTGAAGACATTGCCAATCAAACCAACCTGCTGGCGCTCAATGCTGCTATTGAAGCGGCTCGTGCCGGCGAGCACGGCAAGGGTTTCGCCGTTGTGGCAGATGAAGTCCGCAAACTGGCGGAGCGTTCCGCACAGGCCACGCGCCAGATTGGCGATCTGGTAACCGAAATTCAAAAGACGGTTCAGGAGGCAGTCGAGGCAATGAGCCTGAGCGCCAGAGAGGTGGAAAACGGGGTGGCTCAGACTCATCAATCCAGCGAGGCACTGATGCGTATTTTAGACGTCATTCAGCAGGTGCGTCAGCAAGCCGAGGGGATTGCCTCAGCGGTTAAGCAGATTTCCAGCTTCTCACACGAGTTGATTGATGTCATGGATTCGGTATCTTCGGTGGTGGAGGAAAATATTGCCTCGACCGAGGAAATGTCGGCCAACTCGACAGAAGTATCCGAAGCCATGGAGATGATTGCCAGCATCAATGAAGAAACCAACGCTTCTATTGAGGAAATCAGCGCGGCGGCTCGTGAGATGAGCCAACAGGTGCAGGATGTGACCAAAGCTGCGGTGTCACTTTCGCAGATGGCTGCTTCGCTGCGCGGTCTGGTGAGGCAATTCAAGGTTTCGGAATAAGGTTTTACCGCAAATAAGAGCAATCGGCGGAGTTTCATTCTCCGCCGATTGTCATTTGAGAGCTGAGATACAGCTTACTTTTCTGTGATTTCCACACCGTCTTTGAAGACGTGCAACGGGGCTTCGTGATTCCATATGGCTTCCCACACCGAACCCGCATTCAAGATGACCAGGTCGGCAGTGCAGCCGGCTTTGAGACCGTAATTGGGGATGTTCAAGGCCAGAGCAGCGTTGGTGGTAATCAGGTCGTAGAGAATTTCCAATTCTTCGCGGCTGGTCATCCACATCAGGTGAGCGGCAAGGAAGGCTACTTCCAGCATGTTATTGCGTCCAAACGGGTAATAGGCATCGGCAATATCATCCTGCCCAAGGGCAACGCGCACCCCCGCCTTATAAAGCGACTTGACGCGGGCATATAGCGGTCCGGTCTGCGGGTCCGAAACCACACCAATTTGAGCGCGCTTGAGCAGGTATTCGATCTTCCGGTAATATGGCTCCGGATAAAGTGCCATGGCGCGGGCATGTTGAGCGGTCACGCGTCCTTCCCAACCTTCTTTGATCGTCTTGACGGCCAGCATTTCGAGCGTGCGCAGGGTGGGATCACCGGCATCGTCAATCAGCATGGAAACCGGTTTGTTGTATTTCTTCGCCAGAGCAAACATGCGGTCAATGTGTTCCTGGGCATCAGCGTCGGTGTATTCAATCCACGGAATGCCACCAACCACATCCGCACCCAGTTTGAGGGCTTCTTCGATGTACTCCTCTGCGCCGGGGTCGCGCACCACGCCGTCTTGCGGAAAAGCGACAACCTGAATATCCACTTTACCTCTGAATTCCTCGCGTGCGCGGATGAGGGCTTTTACCCCTTCCAAACGGGCTTTGGTGTCGGTATCGGCAAAAGCACGAATGTGAGTGTTACCAAAACGGATGGCGAGTTTGACCGCTTTGCGAACATTTTCAATAATCCAGGATTCGTCGTATTTTTCTTTGACGCGGGCAGCCAGTTCAATAGCGGTCATTGCCCCGCCCATCGCCTCGCCTGTGTAGGCTCCCAGGGCTTCGTCGTCCATCATGGAAAGAGTATAGACCTTGCAGAGGTGCAGATGCCCGTTAACGAACGATTCGGTCACCAGATGTCCATCGGCATCCAGTATCTGCTTTGCGTCCCCCTCGATTTTTGGCGCAATCGCAGTAATTTTGCCATCCTTAATACCGATTTGAACTACTTCATTTCCTGAAAAGCGGGTTTTGGCGTTCTTGATCAGGTAATCCAATGTCATTGTTCCCTCCAGAGAGTAAAATTATAAAATTATCCTGCCCGTAAGTTCTACGGGCAGGATTTTGATTTTCAAGCCTTTTCGCTCATGCGTTCACGGACTAACTGTTGGGCAATCAATGCTCCGTCGCGGATTGGTTCGTAGCCGGTGCAGCGGCACAGGTGTTTATTGAGGGCATTGGAAAGTTCGGTTTCACTGGCATCCGGTTTGCTTTCCAGCAGGGCATGAAGTTCCATCACGATACCGGGGGTACAAAAGCCACATTGGACGGCTCCCGATTCGGCGATGGCTTTCTGGATGGGGTGCAATTCCATGCCTTGAGCCAATCCCTCAATGGTCAGAATATCTGCCCCCTGCATTTTTATTGCCGGTGTATTACAGGATTTGATCGCTTTACCGTTCATCACAATCACACACGTGCCGCAGGTAGCATTATCGCAGCCGCGTTTGGTACCGGTTAGATCCAGTATATCCCGGATCACATCAATGACCATCATCTCTTCGTCAATTTCGACGGAGCGGTATTCACCGTTGATAGTGAAGGAAATTTTCTCGGTCATTTCAGGCAATCTCCTTTTCCATTCGGGCCTCGAGCGCTTGTTTGATTTTTTCGGGAGTGACGGGAATCTCGTAGAAATCTACGCCGATTGCATCATAGATGGCATTCAAGATGGCGGGTGGAACACCGATCACCGGATGTTCGCCGATACCGCGAGCGCCAAATGCCCCAATGGGATCGGGTGTTTCGATAAATTCAATGGTTTGCTGGGGGGCTTCTTTGTAAGTGGGAATGTGGTATTGGAAGTAATGTGGATTGAGGATGCGGCCTTCCTCGTCGAATTTGACCTCTTCGTACAGCGCTGCACCCAATCCCATTAGAACGCCGCCCAAAACCGTGCCGCGAATTTGAAGCGGGTTAATCACCTGCCCGACATCAAATACGGATGCAAAGTGATCCACATAAATTTTGCCGGTTTTCTTTTCGATGCGGATTTCGGCGGCTTGAGCGCCAAAAGTGTAAGTTACCCCCAAATTCCCCTGCCCGTTTTGATCCGGATTGGAATAGCGAGGCAGGCGGGCATCGGCAACCGATTGAGCCAGATCGCCAATGGTGATGCCGTTATCGGTGATATAGCCGCGTGCCAGTTGGGTGACTGGAACGCGAATAGAAGGATCGCTGCGCAAGTAGACATACTCACCATCATATTCGAGATAGTCCTCATCGGTGCGCAATACCTGAGCGGCGGTTTTCTTTAAGCCTTGAATCAATTTCTCGGCAGCACGGACAATGGCGCGTCCACCTTGCATGGTAAACATTGAGCCAATGGTTTGCCATTCGTAGGGGGAGAACTGGGTGTCAATTTCGTTGTAACAACGCACTTTTTCGGGTGGAATCTTGAGGGCTTCGGCAGCAATCTGGCGCACAACGGTACGCAATCCCTGGCCCACTTCGGCACCGCCCATGTTGACCGACACACTGCCGTCAATGTTCATCTTCATGTAGCAGCCTTTGGTGGAGAAGGGCGCGCCTTTGGGTGATTTCATCAGCGCGGCAAAACCACGCCCATAATAGAATTGATCATCCTCTCGCTTCTCCTTGGGTTTTCCAAAGACAATTTGCTGAACCCGTTCAGCACATGCCTGCATATCCCCGTTCGATTTCCACATCCGCTCGCCAAGAGAATTGGTGCTGCCTTCGCGCAGATAATTCTTGGCGCGTAATTCAAAAGGATCCATGTTCAGTTTACGCGCCAGTATGTCCATCATCCGCTCGGTTGCAAATTGTGGTTCGGGATGCCCATAGCCGCGGAATGCACCCACCGGCGGGGTGTTCGTATAGACAGTGTAACCGGTCAGGTCGCAGTGTTCAAATTCGTACGGACCGGTGGAGTTGTGAGTGGCGGCGATGGTCACATTGACGGCGGTGTCGGAGTAAGCGCCGCCGGAATGATACACCGTGGTTTTGAGGGCTACGAGTTTGCCATCGCGTTTTGCACCGATTTTCATCACTGTACGAATGCCATGAGCAAGCAGTGTGCTGGTAATGTCTTCCTTGCGGCTGGCAACCCATTTGACCGGGCGACCGGGGACAAAGCTGGCTATCCAGGCAACGGTTTGTTCAACGGTGATATCCGATTTGTAGCCAAAGCAGCCGCCAATATCGGGAATATGGACGCGCACATCCGAGACCGGCACACCATAGGAGTGGGCAATGTCATCCCGGATGATGAAGGGGCAAATTGAGGAGGACCAGATTTCAATGGTGCGGTCTTCTTTGAACCAGACAATAGAACCGTGCGGTTCAAGGGCGGCGCAGGAGCCAAACGGGTAATTGAACTCGCCTTCGATGATGACATCCGCTTCTTCGAAACCTTCCTCGCCGCGCCCTTTTTTGAGGTGATAGACATTGGCGATATTGGTGCCGGGTTGTGGGTTGAGGGTGGGCAGATGCCAGTATTCGCCCAATTCCTCATGAATCAAGACGGCGTCCTCACTCATGGCTTGCCGGGCATCAATGTAAACCGGCAAGGGGTCGTATTCCACTTTGATTTTATCCAGCGCTGCATAGGCGTGACGAGGTGTATCGGCAATGACAGCGGCAACCGGCTCACCGATGTGGCGGACTTTGTCAATAGCCATGGGGACCAGGTCGCGGATGTTATCTCCATAGCGGTAGGTGCAGCCTTTGCCGGTGACCACTTTGACTACGCCGGGGCATTTTTCGGCTTCGCTGGTGTCAATGGAGACGATGCGGGCATGAGCATATTTCGGTCGTAAAATGGCGGCGTGTAACATACCCGGCAGCCGAATGTCATCCAGAAATACGGCTTTGCCGGTTACTTTATTGATGGCATCCGGCCTGACGTAACTTTTACCCAAATATTTGTAGGCCATTTCAAACTCCTTTCTTATACAAGAACTATTCTCTGCGGTAAGGTTTTAGCAAGGCTGCCGGGTAGGAAGCATTTCGCCCGGCAATGACCAAGGCAATGATAGTTACTACATACGGCAGAGCCAAAAAGGTTTCATAAGGCACGGGTAACTGCAATCCCATTGCCTGTAAGCGCAATTGCAAGGCAAAGGTGCCGCCAAAGATCAAACCGCCCAGCATGACTCGAACAGGGTGCCAGTTGCCGAAGATGACGATGGCAATGGCTACCCAGCCGCGCCCGGAGATGATGCCGTGGGTGAAAGCGCCTAATTGGAAAAGCGACAAAAAAGCACCGCCGGCTGCCATCAAACCGCCGCCGATTGCCAGAGTGGCATAACGCACGGCAGGCACACTGATACCGGCAGCATCCACGGCTTCGGGGTTTTCGCCAACCGAGCGGATTTTCAGACCGAAATTGGTGCGGTACAGAACCCACCATGCCAACGGTACTATGACTAAAAAGGTAACATAGGTCAACCAGTATTGGGAAAGAATCGGGCCGAGGATGGGATTTTCCGGCAGAACATTGAGGGTTTGGAAGGAAGGAATCGAGGGGGGAGTAGACCGTCCGCCGTAGAAAAGACGGAAGGTGAAGAGTGTCAATCCAGTCAGCAGGAGGGTGATGCCCAAACCAGAAACATGCTGGTTGACCCCAAGGGTGACGGTGAAGAAACCCATCAACAGACCAAACACAATTCCCGATAGGACGGCGATGAATAAACCCAACCAGAGCGATCCGCTTTTATCGGCGACCAGAAAGCCCACAAATGCGCCAAAGTACATGATGCCCTCGATACCCAGGTTCAATATACCGGCGCGTTCACTGTATGTTTCTCCAATGGCGGCGAGGACAATTGGTGTTGAAACGCGGAAGGTGGCAGCGATTAAGTTAACAAGAAAAACTTCCATTATGCCCTCCGAACGATGCGGTAACGTTGAAGCAGGTACATACCCAGAGCAACCAGTAACATGACTGCCTGGGTGACCTCGCCGAGGTAAACTGGTACGCCCAATGCCCGACTGACGGTTTGGGCGCCGGTGTCAATCAGCCCAAAGAAGAGGGAAGCGACAAATACGCCAATGGCATTCAAGCTGCCCAAGGTGGCAATGATCACGCCCGTGTAGCCATAGCCAGCGGAAAGGTCACCGATCAAGTGAAACTGGATGCCAGCTACTTCGCTCACCCCAGCGATACCGGCAATGCCGCCACTGATCAAGGCTGCAATCAAGGTCGTCGTTCCAACATTGATGCCGGCAAATTGCGCAGCGGGTTTCCCCAAGCCCACGGCACGCATTTTCAAACCAAATGAGGTTTGGGTCAGAATAAACCATAGTACGGCAATGGCCGCCAGGCCCACAATAAAACCAAAATGCAGACGTGAGCGGGGAATCAGTTTGAAGAACATGGTGTTTTCGGCAATTTCAGGGGATTGCGGCCAGCCGGAATTGGGGTCGCGCCATGGTCCGTTCAAAATGGCGCTGACAATATAAGCCATGATCGAGTTCATCAAAAGGGTGGTAACCACTTCATCTACCGCCAGACGAACTTTGAGCAAGGCCGGAATCAACGCCCAGACCATGCCCGCAAGAAATCCACCGATAATCATCAACGGAATGGCAAAGATGGCGGGTACACCGCCAAGTACAATACCCAGCCAGGCCGCCGCTATCGCACCGGCGTACAGCTGACCTTCGGCGCCAATATTGTAATAACCGGTGGCAAAAGCAAACGTTACGGCGACTCCTGTCAGCATTAATGGGGTGGACTTGACCAGCACCTCCAAGAAGGATACTTGACTGGAGAGAGGGGAGATTAGAAAGTAGTAATAAGCCTGGAATGGATTTGCCCGAGCGGTGAGGATCAAGCCGGCAGTAATGAGGAAGGTGGTTAAGAGGATCAACACCGGAATAAGCGGGCGCATCCAAAATGGGGGAGTGTCGGTTTTAATAAGTTGGTAGGGGAACCGTTTGGCTTCCATGTGATTAATGCTCCTTGACGGCACCTGACATCAGCAGCCCCAGTCGTTCAGGTGTGGCTTCTGCGGCGGGTAGTGTACCAACAATTTCCCCCTCATAGATGACGGCAATCCGATCGGAGAGAGCCAGAATTTCATCCAGATCTTCGGAGATCAGCAGGATGGCGGCGCCGCGCTGGCGCTGTTCCAGCAATTGCTGACGAACATAATCGGTTGCACCAATATCCAAACCGCGGGTTGGTTGCGGGGCGATGATCACCTTAGGTTGACGAGCCAGTACACGCGCCAGCAACACTTTCTGCATGTTCCCACCGGAAAGGGTGCGGGTAATGTCATTGGGTTTGGCTTTGATCTGGAATTTCCGAATCAACTCACCCGCATATTGGCGGATGGCTTTATGATCTAAAACACCATTGCGGGTGAATTCATCCAGATGTTCCAGAACAAGATTATCCGTAACGGTCAGGTGAACAACCATGCCCTCGTGGCGGTCTTCGGGTATGCGTCCGAGTCCGGCACGGGTGAGCTCTGAGGGGGTTTTCCCGGTAACATCCTGCCCATCTACCCGAATGTTGCCGGCAGTCGGCTGGCGTACACCGCAAATAGTTTCGGCCAGTTCTCTTTGGCCGTTTCCGCCAACGCCGGCAATGCCTAAAATTTCACCTTCAAAAACAGTAAGGCAGATGTTTTTTAGAATGGGTAAATTTTTATCATCATTGGCGCACAGGTTGATCAATTCCAACATGGGTTTTTGCGCGCCTCTTTCAGAATTCGTCTCGCTGCGAGAAACACCGAATGTTTCCCTCCCGACCATCATGGCGGCCAGTTCTTTTTGGGTTACATCGGCAGTGTTAACCGTTCCAACAACTTTTCCATCACGCAGGACGGTAACCCGGTCGGTGATTTGGGTGACCTCATGGAGTTTATGGCTGATGAAAATGACCGATAAACCTTCCTCCTTGAGGCGATTCAGGGTTTCAAACAGTGCATCTACCTCTTGGGGTATCAGCACAGCTGTTGGCTCATCCAGGATGAGAATTTGGGCATTGCGGTAGAGTGCCTTGAGGATTTCAACCCGCTGACGCTGCCCGACCGAGAGATGGCGGACGATGGCTTTGGGATTGATTTCCAGTCCAAAACGACGGGCGGCTTCGGCGACACTCTCTTCGATTTGGGTTTGATTGAGAACAAACGAGTTTTGATAACCCAGCACAACATTTTCTGCAACCGTCAGCGGCGGCACAAGCGCAAAGTGCTGGGTAACCATTCCAATTCCGAGTTGTATGGCATCTTTGGGTGAGTGGATGACGACAGGCTGATCTTTTACTTTGATGACACCCGAATCGGGATGATACAACCCATAAAGGATGCGCATCAATGTGGTTTTTCCTGCCCCGTTTTCACCCAGCAAAGCGTGAACTTCCCCTTTCCTTAACTGGAAATTCACATGGTCATTGGCGATGAGGTCGCCAAACCGCTTGGTGATGGATTGCATTTCGACGATAAACATGACCTCTCCTGAGGGGCTTGGGTGGATTATAGAACAGATGCGTGCTGCAGGACTCAAAAAGGGGGTAACGGCCGCATCTATGTTTGAATGGGTATCTGTTTGCTGTGTTTCAACCAATAAACTCTTTGAAGTGCCTGTGCGGCATGATTAAGCCGCACAGGCACGTGCGAGTTTGGATTAGTTGGTGGGCGCAGGGGGTTCTTCCTTGATGTCCACGCGGAAGAGTCCGTTGCGGATTTCCTCATCGCGCTGCTTGACCAGCGCAAGGATGTTTTCAGGAATCTTGGATTCCATGCCGTGGAATGGAGCAAGATAGGCACCACCCTTGGCAACCATACTGAAGTCCTTGAGATCCTGCGCAGTGAAGGTACCCGCTTCAACCTGCTTGATCACATATTCCACGGTGGGGGTCATATTCCAAACCGGTCCGGTGAGAACGTGATCCGGTCCGAGCTCGTATTGGTCGCTCATGTTGCCGAAAGCCAGCAAACCTTTTTCAACTGCCGCGTCAATTACGCCAAAACGCTCGGCAAAAAGTACATCCGCGCCGGCATCCACCTGAGCCAGAGCTGCCTCTTTGGCAGCGGCGGGATCAAACCAGGAGTTAATAAAGGTAACGAGCACTTTTGCATCCGGGTTGGTTTCCTTGACACCGCTGATGAAGGCATTGACAATGCGGTTCACTTCTGGGACCGGATAACCGCCGACCACTCCGATAACATTGGTCTTGGTCACACCGCCAGCGATCAGACCACACAGGTAGGCCGGTTCGTGAATCCAGTTGTCGAATACGGCCAGGTTGGGATCTGCCGGACCTAATCCCGAACCAAATACAAATGCGATTTCCGGATAATCCTTTGCAACCCGGCGGACGGCTTCTTCGTTGCCGAAGGCATCGCCAAAGATGGCAGCGGGTTTTTGTTTCTCGGCTACTTCACGCAGGACGCGTTCCATGTCACCAGCATAGCCGATATCATCGGTGTACTCGTAGCGAATTTTTCCTTCATCCGCTGCTTTTTGAAGTGCCTGATGAATGACGCCATCCCAGGGTTCTTCAATGGGGGTGGCAAAGGCACCGAAGAACAATGGTTTTTCTGTCTCACCAGTTTGGGGCGCCTGGGTTTGGGCTGCCGGGGCGCATTGTGCGGTAAGTACCACCAGCAAAACGGCAATCAAGATGAGCTTAATGGTTTTCATTGTTTGGTTCTCCTCCAGGGTAAATGATTTTCATTAACCAACTTCAGAAGTAAAGAAGACCGGGTGGGTGATTTTGAAGTGAACACCTCCTTTCTGTGTTGTTGGGGATCCGCTGAATTTGTGATTATTAAGAGGGGGGACGAACAAAGTAGATGAAAACCTAAAAACCAGATTTCCGGTTTTTTTCTTACCAAACCGGGTAAATCCGAATTGAACAATGGATGAAACTGAAGATGCAGGGTATTAATAGTTTATTGAAAAACATTAAGAATTGCAAGCAGTTTGGGCTGGTAAATGACGAATTATTAAGAGATGTATGACAATTGTCCAAAGGACATAAAAGCCTCTTTTTGTGTTGCGGTTATAATAAATCTATGCCATCCGAAAATGAATTGAGCGAACGGGAAAAGGAAATTTTACGGCTGGTGGCAACCGGTGCCAGCAATAAAGAAATTGCTCAGGTGTTGTATATCAGTCCGAATACGGTAAAAGTACATCTTCGTAATATCTTTGCAAAAATCGGTGTTGTTTCCCGTACCGAAGCCACCTTATATGCCATCAAGATCGGGTTGATTCCCGAAGCTGTGCGTGAAGAAATCCAGATCAATCAAGCCATTTCTGAGGGCAGCAATGCAAGCACAGAATCGGTGGCTACTTCCACCCGTTCTTTTCCAATGAGGGGCAGGGGATGGGTGTTGTTTGTGGTTCTCCTGTTGATCGGAATTGGTTTCTTTCGAATGCGGGGAAGCGATCAAGGGGTGGTTTTACCAGCCAGCAGCGCCCAGCGGTGGAGTGATCTGGCTGATTTACCTGTGGGTATTGGGGGAGGCATCACCGAGAGATACGAAGGATATCTTTATCTGTTTGGCGGTGAAAAGAACGGCAATCTGAGCGGAGAGGTATTTGCTTATGATCTCAATCAAAACCTGTGGGAAGAAAAAGCATCTAAGCCTGTTCCGGTAAGAGGTGTTCAGGCAGGAACATTGAGGGAAAAGATTTACCTGCCCGGCGGAGAAATGACAGATCATACCCTAACCACGGTGGTTGAAGTGTATGACCCGCGCAACAACAGGTGGGAATTATCCACACCTTTACCGGTTGCACTGACAGGTTACGGACTGGCTGTATTTGAGGGGCGATTGTACTTGTTTGGTGGATGGGATGGCAATTCCTACCGGGATGAGGTTTGGATGTTTGATCCGGACACAGAAGAATGGACTTTACGACAGAAAATGACTTCTGCTCGCGCATTTATGGCGGCGGTGGTGCTTGGGAATAAAATCTACCTGATGGGGGGTGAAACTACGAAGGGGGTGACAGATGAATGTGTGGCTTTTTACCCCAATCGTGAAGGAGATGATCCAACTGCATGGGAGACAAAACCTCCGCTTCCCAGGGGAAGGAAAAACTTGCGGGCAACGGTTCTGGCTGATGGTGTATATGTGGCTGGGGGTTTTAATCAAATTGATCAACCCATCACTGACATTCTTCGGTTCAATGAGACAAACGGGGCATGGGAAGTTCTGGATCCACCACCATTACTGATCTCGGCGGATACGGCATTGGCATCCAGCCAAACGCGCCTCCATTTTATTGGCGGGACGGTGGGAATGAGAGCGGTGCCATATCATCAGGCTTATCAAGCGCTATATACAGTGGTACTGCCGGCGGTCAGCCGATAAAGAAAACACCTCTGGAGGAGGTGTTTTTGGATTTTAGAGCGGGAGACGGGACTCGAACCCGCGAATGTCAGCTTGGAAGGCTGATGCCTTACCACTTGGCGACTCCCGCGTTGTGGAAATTATTTTAACCACATCCCTGCAAACGGTCAACCCTTCGCTTTTGGGTTTGTCCCGGCTATTCGTGGTGTTATGTCACAATTGACCGAACCACCTTTGTGCAATCCTGCTACGGAAAAGGAAATGGCGTTACAGTTCCGCGTTGAATAGGTGCCAGTAAACTGACCGCAAATTCACTGATTTCCAGACGAAGGGGGGTATCGGCTTCTTCCAGACCCAGGCTGTTTAATGTCATTCGAATTTGACTGCCATCTGCGCTGCTCTGGTCAAACTCAAAAGGTTGTAGGCGTATGAACCAGCGGAGAAGTCTGCTCAATTGCTCGGGGGACAGGCGCATAATGCCGGGATTTTGGCTGGCTTGACCTCGACAGTAATACTGGACACTCCATCCATTGAGGTAAACTTTCAATCCATCGCAGTATTCCTGTGATGAACCTTCGCGACTCCAGTTCAGAGCTGGCGTACTGCTGAGATAACCGTCTACACTGGCCAGTACCGGAATCGAATCGAATGTTGAAATCCGAAACTCAAAAATGTGATTTTCAACACCCAATCGAATAATTCGGCCTTCTACTGGCAATTGGGTGCAAGGAATTTCTGCGATGGCGATTTCCAGACAACCATCCGAAAAAGTGGTCTGGCGTTCGCTGAGGAGTTGGATTGCCTGTGAGTTGTAACCGAGCAATCCAGCCAGATACTGTACCGTCTGTAGAGCGGAAGTGGACGGTTCATCCACCGAAAGGATAGGACGGACAAGAACACCGTCTAAATCTGTGTGGTAGGTGTAGGAGCGATCTCCGTAACGAAGGGTCACAATCAGTCCGGGAATCTCTTGTTCCGCACAAATTTCACCCGGGTCACCTGCTTCTAGACAGGAATTTTGCCAGGTGATCGATTCGATGGCTTGAATGGTGATACTTTGCGGTGAGACATTCAGCTCGCGGGCGAGTTCACGCCTGGCTTGTAAGGCCCCTGCGGGGGGTTGGATAAAACCGCCATCCTGAGGGGGCAACGTGGCAGTTTGCGTGGTCGGTTGCTGATTTGGGTTACAGGCAGCCAGCCAAAGCACCAAACAAACGGTGATAACAAATGACCATCGAGCCATGCCTTATGATTGTAAATGAAAATAAGCCGTCTGTGGGAGAATCATGGGAAGAATGATTTGCACATTTTGCTATAATCCGATACATTGGTAGAAAAACATTGGAGAGAAAAAATGGAAGAAAAATATTTGGAACTGAAATCGCGTTTGATGGAGATTGCCGACTTAAACAAAGCGGCTGGTTTGTTGGGCTGGGATCAACGGGTGATGATGCCACCAGCCGGTGCCGCTGTTCGGGCCGAAGTCCTCGCCACTCTGGGAAAGATAGCCCATGAAAAATTTACTTCTGATGAAATAGGAAAATTACTCGAAGACCTGAAGCCGTATGAGGAAAGTTTACCTTATGATTCGGACGAGGCCAGTCTTATTCGTGTAGCCAGAAGAGATTACGAAAAGAGTGTCCGGGTACCGGCCAGTTTACGGGCTGAAATGAGTCGGGTTTCTTCTCAAGCCCAACAGGTGTGGGTAGAAGCTCGCCAAAAAGCCGATTTCAAGCACTTTTTACCAATTTTGGAGCGACAAATCGAATTACGCCATCGTTATATTGAATGTTTTCCGCCGGCAGGGGATCCTTATGATATTTTGTTAGACGATTACGAACGTGATATGCGTTCGGCTGAGGTCCAACATACATTTGAGCAGTTGAAACAAGGTCTTGTGCCGTTGATTCAATCTATCGAGGAAAATGCCGACCGTGTTTCAGATGCTCCCTTGCATGGCCATTTTCCGGTAGAACAGCAAAAGGCTTTTTGTCTTGAGGTGGTCAGCCATTTTGGTTTTGATCCCAAGAGCTGGCGGTTAGATCCTACCGTGCATCCTTTCGCATCCAGTATTGCCACCCAAGATATTCGCATCACGACGCGGTATTTTGAGGATTTCCTCTCCCCGGCATTGTTTGGCTCGATGCATGAGTGTGGGCATGGATTATATGAAAATGGTGTTTCTCCTTCATTAGAACGAACATTGCTGGCGCGCGGTGCCTCATTAGGGCTGCATGAGTCCCAATCCCGGATGTGGGAGAATCTGGTCGGACGCAGTCTTCCTTTTTGGAAGTATTTTTACCCCAAATTGCAACAAACCTTTCCGCAGCAATTCGATGGGGTTCGATTGGAGGAATTTTATCGGGCAATCAATAAAGTCCAACCCTCCTTTATCCGGGTTGAGGCGGATGAAGCCACTTACAACCTGCACATTATTTTGCGCTTTGAGATAGAACGGGAGATGATTCGGGGAGAAATTGCGCTTAAGGACCTTCCCGAAATCTGGAACAGTCGTTTTCGGGAGTATCTTGGTTTGAGAATTCCCAACGATAGTTTGGGGGTATTGCAGGATATCCATTGGTCAATGGGTCTGATCGGTTATTTTCCGACCTACGCCTTGGGCAATATCATTTCGTGCCAGATTTGGGAAAAGGTATTGGAAGCCATTCCTGATTTACATGATCAGTTTGAACGGGGACAATTCCTACCGCTACGTGAGTGGTTGCGAGATAACCTGCACACATATGGCCGAAAATTTACCCCAAAGGAGACCCTCCAGAAAGTTACGGGCAAGGCTGAATTGGATGTGCAGCCCTATTTGCGATACTTAAATACCAAGTTTTCGGAGATATATGGGTTGAATTAAAGGCCAAGCCGTTGATCTACGGATAGTTATGGTAAATTGTCAGAACTTTGTCCGCATAGGTGTAACCTGCATCCATGGGGCCATAGGCTTTTAAGGCTTCGCGAACATCGCCCTTACGTTGAATCAACCCTGCCAGCATTCGCACGCCGTATTGAATGTTGAATTGCGGATCGAACAATTCCTGCATGGAAGGGCGGTTAGCAAAGCATGGCCCATTGACGCAAATAAATTCAGCGGCTTTACCATCACGCGGCATGATTTGCATTAAACCTACGGCACCGCTGCGCGAGTAGGCTTCCGGGTTGCCGCCCGATTCTTGCAGCATGACCGCTGCAATCAAATTTGGGTCTAATTGATATTCCTTTGCCGCTTGCTGAATATATTGACACCACTGCCGAATTTTCTGCGGGTAGCGTTCGGAGAGCTGACATTCTTCCACGCTGGCTTGAAGGGGTTCTTCGGTTTTGACTTGTTCCGCAGGTAAAATGGTAGGTTCGAGTTCCGAGGCTTGTGCTGTGAGGGAGGGACTCAAGAGCAGACGGGAAATTCCGACGACCACGAAAATCCCAATTATCACAGCGGGAAAAATGGCTTTACTGGGGTGGTTCATTTCAGCCTCCAGGCGGGCAAACCGTGATGCAGTTGAAGGTAATCAGGCTGAAATAATTATAGAACAATAATTCTATTTTGAGAAGAGGCTGTTATAGTAAATTGAGGGTGATTTTTGGGTGAAAAGAATCAAGGCTGAATCGCTTCGGCCAATAAATCTTCCAGGTATTCACCCTGCAATACACGGTTTTTCCAATCCGGCATCAGGTGATCCAGCAAAACCCCTTGCCCAAAACCAGAGTAGTAAAAGAGGGTTTCACCGTCCATGTTCGTTTTGGACATGGTATTGATCTGAGTTTTCCAAAATTGAGCGCGGGAGGAGTAATTTTTCAGACCTATTTTCTGAATCGAATTTGGAAGGGGAGAAAAATTCTTTTGTGCAGCAATTTTGCCAATTTGCAGCTCCGCATATTTTGCCATGCCCTCCAGCCATTCTCGTTTGCGTTCATAATCAATCAGGGTGTTACTTAACTGGGCGGATTGCCGTCGTTTCTCTATGAGATTTAGAAATTGCTCAGCAACTGAGACGGCTTCTTCGCGAGTTGAAATTTCTCCCGCTTGTTGGAGTATTTCCAATTCATCTTTCCAGTTTTTCATTAAGGTTTCATTGTCAAAAGGATATTGTTTTTCCCAATTGGCAATTAATTCTGCCTTTTCAAATAGAGTCGGATTTTGTCTGGCCTGATAGACATGAAACGCCTCATGTGCTAAGGCACTGATATAAGCCTCTGGAGCGAGGATCAAATCTCGAAAGAAAGGCCGGTAGGGAAATACCTCCCGCAAGAGCGGGGGGAGTTCGGCGTACATCAGGTCGTGAAAATAAATTAATGCATACTCCTGAGTTTGGAAGGAGGCAGCAATTTGATCGCCTACTTTAACCACAAAGTTTTCGGGTGTCTGTTGTGGATCCTCTATCATTGTGCGGAAGATTGTTTGACCGGATGCACTCACTGGCTGCCAGGCCCCGCCGCGCTGATGAGTGCGCGGGTACATTGTCCATCCCTCCGAAAGCGGAGTTTCAATACCCACGGCAAAAGCGGATGTTTCGTTGTATAACACCCACGCAGTTGGTTCATCTGACCAACCCGGAAAGACCTCGTTGCCCATAGCCTCTAACAGACGATTGGCTTCCTGCATCAGAAGCATTTGATTTTCTGAAAGAAGTTCTGGATGATTGGAACTTTTTGGGAGTGATTGGTTGATGATGAAAAGTGTCAAAGAACTTAACAAACACAATCCTGCTAATGTGAAGAAGATTCCCAACAAAAGAGTTTTTCGCTTTTTGAGCATGATTATTTCCAATTCAAGTGTGGATTATCTTTAATGGTTTACGCATCTGCTATAATTTGGTTGCAGGGGACATTCAATCGAAAGGAGTCCAATATATGAATTCAATAAGGTCTCTTTGGTACAAACAAGCTGTTTTTTATGAAGTTTATGTGCGCGCTTTTTATGACAGCAATGGGGATGGACATGGTGATCTGAAGGGTTTGATTCAGAAACTGGATTATCTGAAAGATTTTGGGGTGGATTGTATCTGGTTGCTGCCGATTTATCCTTCTCCCTTGCGCGATGATGGTTATGACATTGCGGATTATTACAATGTCTTGCCTACATATGGCGATTTGAACGACTTCAAAGAACTGGTGCGGCAAGCGCATCAGCGTGGAATGCGCGTGATCGCTGATCTGGTCATGAATCACACCTCGGATCAGCATCCGTGGTTCCAGTCCGCACGCAGCAGTCGGACCTCTCCCTACCGTGATTATTACGTCTGGTCAGATACCGATCAAAAATACAAAGACGCACGCATTATTTTTTTGGATACCGAAAAATCCAACTGGACATGGGATGAAGTAGCCGGACAGTATTACTGGCATCGTTTCTATTCCTCTCAGCCCGACTTAAATTACGATAATCCTGCCGTGCGAGAGGAAATGAAAAAGATCATCCACTTTTGGATGGACATGGGAATTGATGGTTTCCGCGCGGATGCTGTTCCTTATTTATTCGAACGCGAAGGCACAAATTGTGAAAACTTGCCAGAAACCCATGCTTATCTGAAAGAAGTACGGGCTTATTTAGATGAGCATTATCCGGATGCAATTTTGCTGGGGGAGGCCAATCAATGGCCGGAGGATGTGTTGCCGTATTTTGGCAACGGGGATGAATTGCACATGAACTTTCACTTCCCATTGATGCCGCGCCTGTACATGGCGTTGAAAAAGGAGGATAAAGCCCCGCTGGAATGGGTTTTTGAACGTACCCCGACCATCCCTGAAAATTGTCAGTGGTGTACCTTCCTGCGCAATCATGATGAACTTACCCTGGAAATGGTTACACCGGAAGAAAGGGAATTCATGTGGCGCGAATATGCCCCTGATCCAAAAATGCGACTGAATTTAGGTATTCGTCGCCGACTGGCATCCTTATTAGATAATGACCAACGCCGCATCCGCTTATTGTATTCGATGCTGTTCAGTTTTCCCGGTACCCCTATTATTTACTATGGGGATGAGATTGGCATGGGCGATAACATCGAATTGTTCGACCGGAATGGGGTGCGCACTCCCATGCAATGGGATTCTTCACCGACGGCGGGATTTTCATCTGCACCGCCATCTCAATGGTACGCACCGGTTATATCCGTTTCTCCTTTTGACCCCGTTCACGTAAATGTTGCCGATCAAATTCAGCGGAGTGACTCGTTATATCACTATCTAAAGCATCTGATTGCACTCCGTAAATCCCGTTTTGAACTGGCAGGTGGCGAAATGCGCTGGATCGAAACTGGATCCCCTTCGGTAGCGGCGGTCTGGCGTGCAGAAGGCGACAGATGGTTGTGTGCCGTACACAACCTCGCCAACAGGGTTCAAGAAATCAGTTTGGATCTGCCAGTGCAAGCAGGGATTTTGACCGATTTAATTGAAGGCAAAATTTCAATTAATCCTGCGGAAGGACACTTGAAAATCCAACCCTATCAAACCCTGTGGTTTGCCAGTCCTCAGGTGTAAATGAGCATTAGAGGTTGCCGTGAGCCAGTAAGAGGATTCGCGGCAACCCCTTTAGAATTAAAAGGCTTATTTGATTGAGAAGAAGATCAATATTCGAGGAAGTGATTACCGGTGGATCTTTTACTTCCTCATCGCTGTTGCTCATTTCGCCGAGTAAAAATAAACGTTCTGAATGATGTGGGAAAACATGATTCAGGGCTTCTTTTTGGCTGTGTTCCATGACCAGAATCAGGTTGTGGCTGCTAAGCAGTCCTTCGTTCACTTTTTGAGAACGATGTTTAGAGAGGTCAAGTCCTCTGGAAAAGCCGGCCTGAATCACTACTTCTGGGCAGGTTGCACCCTCCTGCACCCATGTTCCGGCACTGTGGACCCGCCACCGCTGAATAGGCAGACCCTCCCTCAGTAGATAGTTGCGAAAAAGCGCCGCTGCCAGCGGTGAGCGGATGCGGTTAGCCATGCAGACAAACAGCACCGATGGACGGTTGAGCGGTGCGGTTCTACCGGCTTCAAACAATCAGCGCTCCATGCTGACAACCTGCTGCTCCCAACGATGCCAATCCCCAAAACGCTCTACTAAAATGCGTTTTCCTTCACCGGGGCAGGGTAAGCCGGCCAGTTCGAGATCCGCATCCACCATAATTCGCACCAATTCGTGAAAGCGGACTTTGGGCTGCCAGCCCAACTCGCGGCGGGCACGGCTGGCATCTGCCAGCAGATAGTCCACTTCGGTTGGACGGAAATAACGGGGATCAATCCGTACGTAATCTTCCCATTTCATCCCCGCGTAGCCAAAGGCTTCTTCTAAAAATTCACGGACGGAATGGGACTCTCCCGTGCCAATGACATAATCATTCGGTTTGTCCTGCTGCATGATCAGCCACATTGCTTCGACGTATTCGGGGGCATAACCCCAGTCGCGTTTGGCATCCAAATTTCCCAGGTAAAGGTATTTTTGACGGCCGGCCTTGATGGCGGCGATAGCGCGAGTAATCTTGCGGGTTACAAAGGTTTCGCCGCGGCGGGGTGATTCGTGGTTGAAGAGAATCCCGTTACAGGCAAAAATACCATAGCCTTCCCGGTAATTGCGCGTCAACCAGTAGGCATATACTTTTGCAGCGGCGTAAGGACTGCGCGGCTCAAAAGGAGTCTCTTCGTTTTGAGGGGGCTTTGCCCCGCCGAACATCTCGCTGGAAGATGCCTGATAGAATTTTTCTTCAAAGCCGCTTTTACGGATGGCTTCCAAGATGCGGGTGGTGCCTAATGCTGTCACATCGCCGGTGTATTCAGGCATATCAAAACTGACCCGCACATGACTTTGGGCGGCGAGATGATACACCTCATCCGGACGTACATTGTATATGATATTCGAAATAGTTTCGGCAACCGAAATATCGCCATAATGCAAATATAAACGGACTTCGCCGCCATTTGGATGGGGATCGTGGTAGATATGGTCAATCCGGCGGGTGTTGAAAGTGGAAGCCCGGCGGATGATGCCGTGGACTTCGTATCCTTTGGAAAGCAACAACTCGGCCAGATAAGACCCATCCTGACCGGTGATGCCGGTAATCAAAGCTTTTTTCAAAGTGTCCTCCTGAGATCAAACAGATTGATCCTCATTAGATATCAATCGTAATTGCTACAAGCAACAAGTATAACCGACCCGCTTAAGAACTGTCAAACAAAAATCTGGCAGGGCAATGCTTACCCTGCCAGATGCGTTTGAGTGGCGAAAGAAGATTAAACGGGCTGCTTGACTTCCACTTCTTCCTTGCGGAAGGTTAATTGATTGTCCCCTTCCTGGTAATCAATGATCACGCGGTCACCCCGCTGGAACTTACCGGAGAGTACAGCGATGGAGAGCGGGCTTTCGATGTGCTTTTGGAGCGCACGGCGCAGTGGACGAGCGCCAAAAGCTGGATCATAACCGACTTCTGCCAGCCATTTACGGGCTGCTTCGGTCAATATGACATGCAAACCATGTTCTTTCAGGCGCTCGCTGACTTCTTTCATTTGCAGGTCCACAATTTGGTACATCTGCTCCAGCTTGAGCGGGGAGAACATGATGATCTCGTCAATCCGGTTGAGAAATTCCGGACGGAAGGTGCTTTTGAGCGCTTTCTGAATTTTCTCGTGTTGAGCGCGGTTTTCGTCGCTCGAATCTTCGCTTAAAAAGCCCAATGTACCGCCCTGGCGCACAAATTCAGTGCCAAGATTGCTGGTCATGATCAGAACCGTGTTGCGGAAATCAACGACCTGACCCTGTCCATCCGTGAGGCGACCGTCATCCAGAATCTGAAGGAGCGCATTCCATACTTCGGGATGAGCCTTTTCGATCTCGTCGAATAAAACAACCCGATACGGCCGGCGGCGGACGGCTTCGGTTAACTGACCGCCTTCTTCGTAACCCACATAACCGGGTGGTGCACCAAACAGTCGCGAAACGGTGTGTTGTTCGCGGTATTCACTCATGTCCAGACGCACCAGCGCATCCTCATCGCCAAACAGGAATTCGGCCAGGGCTTTAGCCAGTTCGGTTTTACCCACTCCGGATGGGCCAATGAAGATGAAGGAGCCAATCGGCCGGCGCGGGTCTTTCAATCCGGCCCGGGCACGGCGGATGGCATCCGAAATGGCGTGAATGGCCTCTTCCTGACCGACTACTCGCTCACTCAATCGTTCTTCCATGTGGAGCAAGCGCTCAGCCTCTGATTCCATCATCTGGCTCACGGGAATGCCCGTCCACTGAGCGACAACCTGAGCGATGTCATCCACATCTACAACCTCATCCAGTTTATGTTCGGCTTCCCATTGATCACGCAACTGGTTGAATTCGGTTTCGAGGCGCAGGCGTTCGGCTTTTTTGCGGGCGGCGCGTTCGTAATCGCGTTCAATCCCAGCCTGTTCCTCTTCAGCGCGCAGCTTTTCAATTTCGGTTTTCATCTCCTTCAATTCGGGAGGCAAAGAGAACAATGCCACGCGCAATTTGGCGGCAGCCTCGTCCATGAGGTCAATGGCTTTATCCGGTAAATGTCGGTCAGTCACGTACTGAGCAGATAGTCGTGCGGCGGCAACCAGTGCGTCATCCGAGAAGTGTACCTTGTGATGCGCTTCATAGCGGTCACGCAAACCCATGAGCATTTTGATGGTATCTTCCACGCTCGGCTCATCCACATAAACCGGCGCAAAACGACGTTCCAAAGCTGAGTCCTTTTCAATGTGTTTGTGGTACTCATCCAGCGTGGTTGCACCGATACATTGCAGCTCACCACGTGCCAGCGCCGGTTTGAGCATGTTCGATGCATCCATCGCGCCTTGGGCAGCCCCGGCACCCACAACGGTATGCAACTCATCAATGAACAGGATGATTTCGCCTTCTGATCGCTGCACTTCTTCGATGGCAGCTTTCAGGCGCTCTTCAAATTCGCCGCGAAAGCGGCTTCCGGCGATCATAGCCCCCAGGTCGAGGGAAACCACCCGCTTGCCCATCAGGATTTCCGGCACATCGTTGCTGGCAATTTTTTGCGCCAGGCCTTCTACGATGGCGGTCTTACCAACGCCGGCTTCGCCGATTAAGACGGGGTTATTTTTGGTGCGCCGCGAGAGTATTTGCATCACCCGCCGGATTTCGTTGTCTCGACCGATGACCGGATCCAATTTACCTTCGCGTGCCAGTTGAGTTAAGTCACGCGAGTACTTTTCCAGTGTGCGGTAGCGGGTTTCGGCTTGTGGGTCGGTAACCCGTTGACCACCGCGTAATTGCATGATCGCATCCAGCACCCGCTCGCGGGTCAGGCCGTTGCTTTCCAGCAGGCGGGCAGCCGGTGTGTTCCGTTCACTGAGTATTGCCAGAAAGAGATGCTCGGTCGAGATGTATTCATCTTTGAGCCGACTGGCTTCTTCGTTTGCCAGATCCACGATGCGCTTTACGCGTGGTGTGATGAAGATTTGGCCGGCACCTCCGCCAAAAATGCTGGCTTTGGGGCTGGTGCGCAAGATGTAATCCAGTCGGTCAGCAAGCATGTTGGGGTCAACCTTCAAAATTTCCAGAATTTGAGAGATGACCCCTTGGGGTTGTTCAATTAACGCGAGCAGAATATGCTCGGTATCTATCTGGTTATGACCATAGCGCTGAATGATTTCCGCAGCGCGTTGAGCAGCTTCTTGAGCTCTTTCCGTAAAACGATCAAATCGCATCATAGTTTGTTATCCTTCAATAATGGTTAAACAATGCTCCTGGTAAGATTATAGCATTGCCTTCATCCACATTTTACAAGCGGTATATTAGAAATCTATCATCATTTTAGTTTTTTTGAAGAATGAAAACAAGCGCTCAACTCCGCCTGTACACTATTTTGCCTTCTACCATGGTGAAGAGAATATTCCCATCTTCATCCATCAAAAACAAATCAGCGTCTTTACCAGGTTCAAGACTGCCTTTCTGATGGGCAATTCCGATTGCTCGTGCAGGGTATAGCGAAGCACTCAGGATTGCTTCTTCAAGCGGGACCCCAGCCGCCTTAGCAAAGTTTTTCAAGGCTTGCTCAAGCGTCAAGCCGCTACCAGCCAGTGTCCCATCCAATAAAGCTACTTTGCCCTGCTTAACCTGCACTGGCCGATTATCCAGAATGTACTGACCATCCGGTAAGCCGGTTACCCGCGTACTGTCAGAAACCAGAACAATTCCTTCACAGCCTCGCAACTGATAGAGAATACGCTGAGCCAATGGGTGTACATGGACGTTGTCGGCGATCAATTCACAGCGCAGCTCGGGCATTGTCATACCGGCGCCAACGACACCGGGTTCACGATGGTGAAATGGACTCATGGCGTTGAAGCAATGGGTCAGCAGCCTAACTCCCCGAGCAACGGCAACTTGCATCTGCTCATAGGTTGCACTGGTATGGCCTGCTGCAACGGTAATACCCCGCGAAACACAGGTATCAATCAACCAGAAGTTTTCGGGGAATTCTGGAGCCAGTGATACTACTTTGACCATTTCGTGATGAATGAGGGAGAGAGCTTCCTCGTGGTTGGTTGCCTGACGGATAAATTGAATGGCCTGAGCACCGGCGCGGTTAGGATTCATATATGGGCCTTCTAAATAAGCCCCTAATAATGTTGCACCATTACGGATCCGTCCATAGGCATTGCCAATGGCATCCAATGCCTTCAGTAGAGTGGCATGGGGAGCAGCCCACGTGGTAGCCAGGAAAGCAGTCACCCCATGTTGAACCAGAAATTGAGCAATCTCTTCAATGGCGTGCAGGTCGGCATCCATGAATTCAAAGCCCATCGCACCATGTATATGCAGATCAATCAGCCCGGGAAGGAGGCGATGATGAGCGGCATCTAATTTTTCATGGGTGTTTTCCAGTTCGGCTGGCGGCGGTTGACCGCGCCCTATGCGAGTAATCGTTCGATTTTCAATCAAAAGCCAGCCAGGGGATAGGATTTCAGCCGGGGTATAAATTTGGGCATTCCAGATTAAGGTTCCCATACCATGTTCCTCAACGCTTTGGTTTCATTGATTGTAATCTGAAAACGGATAGGTTGGTCATTTGGGGAGTGGGAATTTCGAGAATTGTCGCATTAGGTGAGCGGGTTTTCAAGTACTGATAAGCGGTGTACAATTTTGTTATGGATGTTGCTTTGCTTCCCTCCCGTCAACACATCCGGCCGTTACGCAGCCGAAAAGATATACTGGCAGTGGCAGACTTGATCGAGATGTGCTTCGCCGATCATATGGACGTAGATGGGAGAGAGTACATTCGTTATTTACGCCGCTTTGCTATCCCGGAAGAAGGACTGGCAGGAAAGCTTTTAGAGCCATTTCAGGTTCCGGTGCGAGGTTTGGTGTGGGAGGAAGAGGGTCAAATTGTCGGTAACCTGAGCCTGATCTCGTTCAATAGACAGGGTAAACGGTATACCCTGATTGCCAATTTGGCCACTCACCCGGCTTACCGTCGGCGTGGAATTGCCCGCCACCTGACCGAGACGGCCCTCCAACAGATTCGTGAACGTGGAGATCAGGAGGTCTGGCTGCACGTCCGCGTGGATAACCCGGCTGCCATTCAATTGTATCAGTCTATCGGTTTTGAGGAAGTTTGCCGACGCACCAGCTGGATGTGGGAACCGCATTATGGATTCTTGCCAAAAATCAATCATGAAAAAGTTCGGATTGTGTCTCGCCAACCTGCCGACTGGGCGCTGCAGAGCCGCTGGCTGGATGAAGTCTATCCGGTAGAAATAACCTGGAACCTTCCCCTGGATAAAAACCGCCTGAAACCCAACTTCTGGAAGGACATCTGGCACTGGCTGAACGGCGGCGAATCTCTGCACCTTTCGGCCCGCTGGGATAATCATCTGGCGGGAGTGGCTTCCTGGCAGCCCACCTCCGCCTATGCGGATATCCTCTGGTTGGCTGCTGCCAGTGAACATGAGGATGAAGTGATTGCGGTCTTATTATCGGCCGCTGGCAGGCGGCTGCGCAATGGACGACCTTTATCGGTCAATTATCCCGCTGGGCGGGCGACGGAAAGTTTTCGCCGGGCTGGCTTTCAAGCGCATGTTACCCTAATCTGGATGCGCATCCATCTATCATAATTTGAGGAGGAGAAAATGAAAAAACTGGTGATTCGACTTGCGATCAATGCTGTGGCTTTGTATGCAGCGGTTGCCTTGTTGAAGGATTCCTACATCTTTCCGAATGACCCGGATAACTGGCTCAGTTTTATCTGGCTGGCACTGATCTTTGGGGTGGTCAATGCGGTTATCCGACCAATTCTAATGGTGATGAGCTGTCCTTTAATTATTCTAACGCTGGGTTTGGGTACTCTGTTGATCAATACGTTGATGTTTGTGCTTGCCGGGTGGATAGGCACACAGTTTGGTGTGGGGTTTGAAGTAAACGGTTTCTGGGGAGCATTTTTGGGCGCACTAATTACCAGTGTGGTCAGTTTTGTGTTGAGTCAATTGTTCAGGGATGAGTTAAAAAAATAGATGTGTAACAGAAAACCGCCCGCCGACATGAGCGGGCGGTCATGTTTAATAGAGATTTATGGCAACGTGAACCGCAGGAGAAGACGATTGGCGGCGTCACTGACCCAGATATGTCCTTCCCCGTCCACTGCAATCCCGGCTGCCAATCCAAATCCATCAATGTCGGGACTGTATCCTCCCCATGTGCGCACAAACTGGCCTTCTTCAGTGAACTGGAGAACCCGATAACCTTCAGGATCGGTGACAAAAACATTACCCCGGTTGTCCACAGCAATGTAGGGTTTGTTTTCCAATGATTGACCAAACCAGCCAAAAATATCCCATGAACGCAGGAAGAAGGTTTTGCCGCTTTGCGTATCAATTTGGAATACCTGTACCCTTTGATTCCAGGTATCGGTTACAAATAACTGATTCTTCGCGTTGATGGCGATTCCGACCTGTTCATCAAACTGACCGGGATCAATACCGGGGCTGCCAAATTCATCCAGGTAGTTACCGTTTTGGTCAAAGATGACAATGCGTTTGTTGCCAGTATCGGTGACAAACAATCTTCCCTCGGAGTCGAAAGCCAGATCACGCGGCCCCCAGAAGGCATCCGGTGCTACCCCCTGGCCGAAAAAGCCCCACATGGTTACAAACTGACCGTCGGCAGTAAATTTTTGAATCCGATGATTCCAGGTGTCAGCCACAAAAACCGAGCCATCCGCAGCTACAGCAACACCCCACGGCTCATAAAATGTACCGCCAGGAGCGTTGCCTTCTGCTATGTTGGCAAATGAACCCCAACGATGGAGCAACTGTCCATCGGGTGTGAGATGGAGAATCTGGTGCAAGCCTGTGTCGGCTACATACAGGCTGCCATCCGGTGCAATTGCGATTTTTCGGGGTGAGCCAAATTGGATTGCGCTGCCGGGTAGGCCGATGACCTGATCGGGCAGTAATTCCACAACACCGTTGATATATGGATCGGTTTGCTGCGGCTGGCTGGCAGTGGGTGCGGCACCGTAGTTCCAAATCAACGACAGGATGTCATTGCGGATGTACATCTTGAGTTTTTGAGATGGCTGCCAGGTTTCCACAGTCAGATTGGGATTATTGGTTAACTGAGCATACTCGGTATAGTCACGGTCTCGCCAGATTTTGAACAATGCTGAGCGCATGGCCGGATCACGCAGGGCATTCCAGATTCGGTCCCATGTCAGGTTGTAATAATCTTGCATTGGCCACCACAGGCGTTGATATTCGAAACTCTGGAAAGTACCTCGGGTGATCGAATCAAGCCTGGACCAGTTCTTTTCACCGGCGATAATGATTGGCGAATCACGCAAATCGCGGGTGACATTATCGGTAAAGTAGCGTTTGTTGGGATAGTCGCGGAAGTACCACCAATAGGGGTATAGTGCATCATTGTCGTAAGCCACATTGATGTTTTTCCCGCTCGCTGTGCGCCGTGAGATTTCTTCTACCTGGGCTAAAATGTCTTTTGGACCCCTGGCAGCATGGGCATAGACCAGAAATTCTTTCGCATTATCATAGTTGATGTAATTGGCTGTATAGGCGGTTCTGGCAGTCATCACCGCCAGATAGACCGCCATTCCAGCCACAAACAGGCGCAGGATGGCAGAGGGATGCCAGTCCTGTAAAAATTGTAAAATTCCCCAGATGGAAAGCCCAAAAGCCAGCAAGGAAAATACGAATATGGAAGTGGATTGGAGTTGATCGAGGGTGTTGCCCTGAAACGGCGGCTGAGGGCTGAGTAATGTGCCCAGCACGCCCCCCAAACTGGTGAGGGCAACCGGCACAAGGATCAGCGCCAACCAGGCATGATGTCCTTTGAGTTTTTGCCATGGGGTGGTTTCGATAAGGTAGCCGAAGCCCCATGCCGCCGAAATCAGGAAGGGAACGGCAATGTGAACGGTCAGCCAGGGCATTTTCTCGCCGGCGATTGAATATGCAACCAGAGATGTCAACGCCCAAAAAAGGAAGAGTGCTAAGGTGGGTAAGGGTCTTTCTTGAAGGAAGACTGGTGAAGGAGGTTGCCCATCTACTCCATCTATATATTGGGGCGTTTCTTCTACCTCGATTGAAGTTGTTTGATCGTAATTCTCGCTGTTCTCACTATCGTAATTCTCGCTGTTCTCACTAAGCCGCTCACCTGAAAAGGATGAGAGGCGGTTGTAGCGGATACCGAAGTATACGGCCAGCAATGTTCCAAACATTGCCAGAAATTCGTAAATGGGCATCTGGATGAGGATGTAGTAATAGAAAGGCTGTTCACCCCGATGAACGCCCTGCTGCTCCAGCCAGTAACCTAACGAACCGACAATGCCGGTAAAAAACCCAAAGCCATTGGTAAAGAATGTGGTGTAAAAAACAGTGAAGATGCCGTAGAAAATGGCAAAATTCACCAACCAGAGTTTGGGTTTCCAGAGGAGGCCAATGCCCACTCCAAGCGCGGTGAGCAGAATCAGAAAGATGCCGGTGCGAAGGAGGCTTTCCGATGAATAATCAATCGGATTCCAGTTTTGACGCAGCAATGAACCGATGATCTTTACCGGAAAAGCGGTCAATAAAGGCAGGATTAATGAACCGGTCAACACGAGTAAGTCGAAGGAGCGATCTTGCTTGAGAGCCTGCCAGCCAATGTTACGCAGTAATATGACCACAGACGCGACCCCTAAAATCAGCGCGAGGATGACGCCACCCAGTTCAATCAGCTGAATGGGGGTGAAGGTTTGTCCCAGGGATTGTTGAATTTCAACGGCGTTTTTGTTGACAATTGCATTCCAGCCGGCAAGGATGACAACAAACACCAGCAGAATCAAGGCGGTTGAAAGAAGAGTCATGAACATCTGACGTGCCCGTTGGTTTTCCCAACGGGCTTTGCCGATGTGTTCCATGAACAGAAAAGCCAGAAAGATCAACAATTGGGCGGTGTAAATGTAGGCTGTTTCTTTGGTGGCAAATTGAAGCGCAGTAACTGCCGTGAGCAGGTAAAGCATGCTGCGCTCGCCCTTTTCAAGATAGCGCAGGACGGCAAAGAGAGTTAAGACGGCGTAGAGGGCTACGAATGCTTCGTTGCGGGTATAGCGGCCGTAGAAGAGCAGGTAGGGGGAAATCAGGAAAAGGTAACCACCGATGAGCGAACCAATTTTGCCCAGATAACGGCGAAAGCCAAAGGTTACAAACAACACGGTGGCGACGCTAAAAAGTGCAGCCGGGATGCGCGAGGTAAAATCGTTAGCACCAAAAAGGAAGTAAGAAAGCGCAACTAAGTGAAATTGAACCGGACCATGCGTCACTGGATCGTGACGGTAGCCTTTTCCAATGGAGAGATCATAAGAAGGAACAACGTGATTGACTTCATCGTGGCTCATCACCCGTTCGCCAAGAATATAAAATCGGCTGAATAATGTCAGACCGATCAGGAGGGCAATCAAAATAAAATAAGGGGTAATTTGTGGAATGTCTTGAAGCAGTGGGCGATCCAGCCAGCTTGTGGAAGAGGATGATTCGCGATTG
>FWPU01004931.1_pt1 | contig 30101 bp, 28 predicted proteins | sample 2228361 | NCBI WGS metagenome assembly FWPU01 (sample SAMEA103939777, study PRJEB20133) | metagenome | reverse complement strand
TGGCAAACGAATAAACGAATGCAGGCGCGCCCTTGCGCCACGGCGTCCTTACCCTGATACCCCTGCGGTTACGTTCGCCCGTTCTACGTTCTACGTTCCCACGTTCTACGTTCCCACGTTCCCACGTTCCCACGTTTGCGAGACCCGTGAGGTCAGGACGCGCGCGAACCACGCGCGACGACCGTTCCGCCCGTCCGGTTCACCGCCAGCCCTGTTTCACCGGCAGAGACCTCAAGGGTCGGGACACGTTCGCCCGTTCGCGCGTTCCACGTTCCCACGTTCCACGTTCCACGTTCCACGTTCCCACGTTCGCACGTTCCCACGTTCCCACGTTCCCACGTTCCACGTGCCATCCCCTCTGTCAACGAATGGCAAACGAATAAACGAATGCGGTCGCACGTCACGCGCCGGTGTCTGTCCCCCGTGCGCTTGCTCCTGCACATGCACGTTCCCACGTTCCCACGTTCCACGTTCGCACGTTCCACGTTCCCACGTTCGCACGTTCCCACGTTCGCACGTTCGCACGTTCCATGTGCCATCCCCTCTGTCAACGAATGGCAAACGAATAAACGAATGCGGTCGCACGTCACGCGCCGGTGTCTGTCCCCCGTGCGCCTGCTCCTGCACATGCACGTTCCCACGTTCCACGTTTCACGTTCGCACGTTCGCACGTTCCCACGTTCCCACGTTCGCGCGTTTCCACATTCCCTGTCCGCAGCTTGCGATGCCTTCTCCATCGTTCTACAATGAAGAAAGAGAACATGTTCGATTTGAAATAATATACATTTGAGGGCTACCATGCTGCACATAGATATCGGTGTTGTCAAAGTACCGCGCTATGGCGCTGTTGAAAGCGGTGACACGCTCGAAGTGATCGAACGGCCTGGCGGAGGTCTGTCGGTGGTGCTGGTGGATGGTCAGGGGAGCGGACGCGGCGCCAAGACGTTGAGCAACCTGATTGCCACGCGCGCAATTACGCAACTCAAGGACGGGGCGCGCGACGGGGTGGTGGCGCGCGCCGTCCACGACTATCTCTACACCTATCGTATGGGGCAGGCGTCGGCAACGCTCAATATCCTCTCGATCGACTTTGCCAGCGGCAGCCTGCGCGTCTCGCGGAATAATCCGGCGCCTTTCTTAGTGCTGAGCGAGGGGCGGGTGCAGGTGCATAACGAGCCATCAACCCCGATCGGCTTACACCCCCTGACCAGACCGGTGATCAGCGAAATACCACTGCGCCCCGGATTGCACGTTGTCATGTTCACCGACGGGTTGCTCAAGGTCGGTGAACGCTATGGCGTCGATATGGAGCTTGGCAATTACCTGGCAGGGTGGCGTACCGAGACGGATCAGCCAGCCACAGCGCTGGCTGAAGCGCTCCTCAATCGCGCGATGGAACTCGACCGCAACGAACCGGCCGACGACATCAGCATTGTGGTTGCAGCTGTGGTAGAGCGCGAAAGCGTGCACCGTGCGCGCCGCATGACCGTTAGTGTGCCGATTGAGCGGGTCGTCGAACGCCACGAGGAGATGTTCAACGGCATTGATGATTGAGAAGCATAATGCTTCGCGCCCTTCATCGCGGCGCAAAATGCTGGCGCCCCCGACGGGATTCGAACCCGTGATCTCCACCTTGAAAGGGTGGCGTCCTTGGCCACTAGACGACGGGGGCGCGCCTCACCTATTATACCAGAGATCTCTCGCCGGGCAAATGCCCACGAGCGCGTGCGTGTCCACGCTTCTCCCTGCTGCGCAGGATTCTGCCTGCACTCGCCCGGAGGACGCTCGCGTTCCCAAATGGTGCATGAACACAAGGAAACACTATCGTAACCGGCGCCCTGATGGTTTTTCAGGAAATAATCCCCTGTAGCCCGCGCAGGCGGGCTTTGCCCTGCTCGCCGAGGGCATACGTGCCTTGGTCGGATATACGAAATCTCGTTGTAGTGTTAGGGCGCCGCGTGGCACGGCTTTGCGCAGCACATGCATCACAGCGCATACGCGCGGGAAAGGTGTATCCTCTATGTAACTGATCCGACTACCCTCATGGTAGAAACGGTTGCGCAGGGCGCGTCTTTTTTATCCCCGACACGAGTGCGCGCCCGACCGCGCCGTGACACAGACAACAACAGACCCCCAGAACGCAACCCGCCCTTGCTGGGCGTACATGTCGAAGGAGACGCCGATGGGCCAGAAAAACGGCTTTGATCCGAACGATCCGATTGGCAATCTACGCAAAGCCCGCGATGCGACCCTCGATGCATGGGCCAAGGCGATGATCGAACTGGTCAACACCGAGACGTTTGCACGCTGGGTCGGAGCGACGCTCGACTCGTACCTGATCGCGTCAGCGCCGCTGCAGAACCTGATCAACACGTCGATGAAGACATCGCTGGCGCGCCTGAATCTTCCATCGCGCGAGGAACTCACGACTCTGGCGCGTCGGGTGACGAACATCGAAATGCGCCTGGACGACATCGAGATCAAACTCGACCAGCTGGCGCACGCGCTGCGCACCCAAACGCCGGTGATCGTCGAGATGCTCGCCGAGCAACTCGAGCAGAACAAGCAGGAGGGCGCAGAACTCAATGGTATGGAGCAGCGCCTGACAGCGCTCGATCACAAAGCCGATCAGATGCTCCAGCTGATCGAAAGACTGCAGCAGGCGGCGCTCGAACCGGTGGAAACAACCCAGAAGCGCCGCAAAGCGCCGCGTCAGGTCCCGCCGCCCGATCCGCCGACGCCCGAAGAGGTGAAGGAAGACCACGCTATCGAAGGATTCTAGGCTCAGAATGCGGCGTGAGCCGCGTGTAAGCAGTAAGGAGTATGTCAATGACGACGTCGCCTGAGACGACGCTCTTTCCCGTAGATCCGGCGACCGTAGCGAAAAACCTGTACGCTGAGGTCGAGCGTCTGGGGAAAGCCTATGAAACAGGCGTCAAGGTCGCTACGGGCAAGCAGAAGGCGAAAGTGGCGCAGACGCCCAAAGAAGCGATCTGGACGCTGAATAAAACGACGCTGTACCACTACTACCCGCAGGCGCCTGCGGAAAAACGCAAGCGTGTGCCGTTGCTGCTCGTCTTTGCGTTGATCAACAAACCCTACATCTTCGACCTGCGTCCCGGGAATAGTTTTGTCGAATACATGGTTCAGCAGGGGTACAACGTCTACCTGGTCGACTGGGGCGCCCCGGGACCAGAAGATGCCCATCTGACCTTTGACGATTATGCGCTCGAATATCTGCCGCGCGCCATCCGTCGGATGCAAATCCACAGCGGTCAGCACGATTTCAGCATGCTCGGCTGGTGCATCGGCGCAACGCTTTCGGCGATCTATGCGGCAATGCGCCCGGACGACGGTCTGCGCAATCTGATCCTGCTGACAGCGCCAATCGATTTCTCGAACAAAGGCGCCATGGGTCCGTTTCCCAAGTGGCTCAAGGAGGAGTACTTCAACCTCGACGCCATTCTGGAACAGACGGGCAATTACCCCGGCGAGATGATCGACGTCGGCAGCAAACTGCTCAAGCCGGTCGAAAATCTGGTCGGCAATTACCTGCGGTTGCTCGATAACCTCGATGACCCGAAGATCGTCGAGTCGTGGCAGGCGATGAACACCTGGGTGAGCGATGGCGTGCCGTTTGCCGGCGCTGCATATCGTCAACTGGTCGTTGATCTCTATCGCGAAAATCGGTTGATGAACGGCACGTGGATCATGCGCGGACGCCCGGTCAATCTGGGAGACATCAAAGCGTCGCTGCTCAACATCATCGCGCGGCAAGATCACATTGTGCCGCCGTGCCAGTCGGAAACTATTCTGGATCGCGTGAGCAGCACCGACAAACATCAGATCATTATGCCTGGCGGTCATATCGGCATCATGGCCGGCAGCGGGGCGCGTCGTGGTCTGTGGCCGCAGATCGATGCCTGGCTTGCCGATCGATCGATCTAAAACGGTTATCAGCAGTGAGGAGATAAGACGATGCGCCTGAAAGATAAGGTTGCAATTGTGACCGGTGCGGGCCATGGGATCGGCAAAGCGACCGCGATTGCGTTTGCGCGCGAGGGAGCGCGCGTTGCAGTCGTCGATATCAACATGGCCGGCGCCGAGACGACGGTGGCTGAGATTACCAGACAGGACGGGCGCGCGATCGCCGTCCAGGCCGATGTCTCTCAGGCGGCGTCGGTGGAATCGATGGTCGAAACAGTGCTGGCATGGGGCGGTCGGATCGATGTGCTGCTCAATAATGCCGGCATTACACGTGATGCGCGCCTGGTGAAGATGACCGAACAACAGTGGGAGGCGGTGATTAACGTCAACCTCAAGGGCGTCTGGTTGTGCGCTCGCGCCGTTGCACCGCATATGACCGCTCAGGGCAGCGGGTCGATCATCAATGTCAGTTCGATCGTCGGTCTGTATGGCAACTTTGGCCAGTCGAACTACGCTGCTACCAAGGGCGGCGTGATTGCAATGACCAAAACCTGGGCGCGTGAACTCGGACCTTCCGGCGTGCGGGTTAATGCCGTGACTCCTGGCTTCATTGCAACCGAGATGATCGGTACGATTCCGGAAAAGGTTATCCAGACGGTTCAGGAACGCACGCCGCTGCGTCGCCTTGGCAAGCCGGAAGAAGTCGCCGCTGTGTACGTCTTCCTCGCGTCCGATGACTCGAGCTTCGTCACCGGCTCGGTCGTTCAGGTAGACGGCGGTCTGCTCTGGTGACGGCACACTTCTGCTGACAGGTTCGTGTCGTTCTGGCAGCGACGTTGGATGGCGACATCCAGCGTCGCTGTTGTTCTGGGGCGCCTGTTTATGCTATGATTATCCTGCCTTTTGCTGCAGGTACAATCTATGGCTGATGATCTGCTCCTTGGCATCGATGTTGGCACGACCAACATCAAAGCCCTTGTTTTCACCACCGGCGGCGTACTGGCGGCGTCCGCCAGCGTTGCCACTCCCACCAAACGACCACAACCGGGATGGGCTGAACACGATCCTCACACACTCTGGCAGGCAGTCGTCGATGTGATCCGTCGCACGCTTGCGTCTATCGACAATCCTTGCCGGGTGCGTGGCCTGGCCGTGGCGAGCGTTGGTGAAGCAGGTGTTCTGATTGGCGCCGGCGGTGAGCCGCTGACGCAGATTATCGCCTGGTACGATCAGCGCTCTGCACCCTATGCGCAGCGCTGGAAGACGCACGATGACCCGCTGGAGACGTTTCGAGCGACCGGCATGCTGCCTGTGCCGATCTACGGAGTCTTCAAGCTGCAATGGTTGCGTGATTATGAACCGGAAGGGTATGCCGCTGCAACAACCTGGCTCCACGTCGCCGATTATATTGCCTTTCGCCTGTGCGGCGCGCGCGCAACCGACTACTCGCTGGCATCACGCAGTATGCTCTTCGACTTGCGCGCACGTCGCTGGTCGGAGTCGCTGATCGACCGCGCCGGGTTGCGGGGCGATCTACTCCCCGAACTGGTTGCCAGCGGTACACGCATCGGCGCGGTCACGCCGGAGGCGGCGGAGGAAACCGGTCTGGCGCCTGGGACGGTTGTGGGCGCCGGCGGGCACGATCATGTGTGCGGGGCGCTTGCCGCCAATGTGCGGCGCGCCGGCGATTGCCTCGACTCGATGGGCACAGCAGAAGCGGCGTTTCTGCCGCTCGACGACATTCCGCTCGATGAGCGCCTGTTCATTGCCAACGTGTCGTCCTGGACGCACGTGACGTTTGGCGCGCATGTGGCGCACGACCGCTATTATGTCATGGACGGGTTGTTCAGCAGCGGCGCGGCAGTTGAGTGGATGCGCAGACTGGCGGCGCCGGGCGCATCGTTCGATGAAGCGGCGGCGGAAGTCGAAACGCTGGCGGCTTCGGCGCCGCCGGGCAGTCTGGGTGTGCTGTTTCTACCGCATCTGACCGCCGGGGAGCGGGGGGCGTTCGTAGGGTTGACGACCAGCAGCGGACGTGCGGCGCTGGCTCGCGCGGTGTACGAAGGTCTGGCGTTCGAGTGGCGGCATATGCTCGACACGATCGAGGGCATGCTGGGGGTGCGCGCCAGGACTGTCCGGGCAATCGGCGGCGGAACGCGCCTGCCGGTCTGGCTCGGCATCAAGGCGCATGTGCTCGGACGACCGATCCAGGTGCTCGACATGGACGAAAGCGTTGCCCTGGGCGCTGCCCTGCTCGGCGGGATCGCTGCAGGCGTCTATCGCAGCGAGGACGAGGCGGTCGACGCGTTGCAGATACGTGAACGAACGGTTGCGCCTGATGCAGCGTTGCACGCGCTGTACGAGCGCATCTATCGCGAAGCGTTCCTGCGCCTGGCGCCAGCGCTGGCGCCGGTGCTCACTGCACTCAACGACCTGGAGATGACATGAGCAGTGACCTTATTTTGCACATGGCGCCTGCCGACCGCTGGGCGGCATGGCCGGCGAACACCCCCTACGCTCCGGAGGAGTATGCGATTGATGGGTTTGTGCACTGCACCGAAGGCGAAGCACTCATGATGCGTGTCGCCAATGCGCTCTACCGTGAGACGCCAGGCGATTTCGTACTGCTGGTCATTGCCGTGGAACGATTGACCGCGCCGGTGCGCTGGGAACGTCCCGTCGGCGCCGACCTGGCGCCGCTCTTCCCGCACGTTTACGGACCGATCAATCCGGAAGCGATCATCGAGGTGCGACGCATCAAGCGTGACGCTGACGGTGCGTTTCTGCTATAATCAACGCAACATCAGGCAAGGACACGATTATGGCTGATACAACGCGACATGCCAGAGCGCGGCGCAAACCTGGCGACGCCGGTCCCACCGAGAAGATGCGCGAGTATCTGGAGGTCATCTACTATCTGGCGGCGCGCGGCGAACCGGTTATCAGCGCGCGGCTGGCGGAATGGATGCATGTGACCCCTCCAACAGTCGCCGATATGGTTGGACGCATGGAGGAGCGCGGCTATATTGTGCGCGATGGGCGCGGCGAGATTTCGCTCACGGACGAGGGGTTTCGCCTGGCGGAGGCGATGGTGCGGCGGCACCGCATCCTGGAGCGCTTCCTGGTCGATGTGATGGGATTGCAGTGGCACGAAATCCACGAGGAAGCAGTGCGTCTGGAGCACGCGCTCTCACCGCGCCTGGAAGAGCGTATCGAAGAACTTGTCGGCGAGGCCGCGACGTGCCCGCATGGGAACCCGATTCCCGGACGGAGCAGTGTGTTTGCGGGAAGCGTGCGCCTCGATCAGGCGGCGCCGGAAGGGGTTTTCACGTTGCGGCGTATCGCTGAGGAGGCGGAAGAAGATACGGTGCTGATCCGCTACCTGCAGAACAGCCATCTGGTTCCAGGCGAGCAGTTTGTCATTATTGACAACTCGCCGGTGTATGGCGTCACTCTTCAGCGCGACGACCGGCAGATCACGCTGTCGCCGCAGATTGCCGCCTATCTGTGGGGCGATGTAACGGCTACTTGATCCTCCCGAACTGCCGCTCGATCTGGGTTGTCGTCAGCAAAATCATCGTCGGGCGACCGTGGGGGCAGGTGCGCGGCGACGCGCACTGCTCGAGTTGCAGCACCAGCCCGCGCATCTCGTCGAACGAAAGGGTCTGCCCGGCGCGCACCGAGGTGTGGCACGACAGTGTGATCAGCAGCGCCTCGCGCCAGTCGTGCGGCGTCGTCCCCCCACGACCACTCAAATGATCAGCGATTTCGAGCAGGGCAGTGACCAGATCCCCCGGATAGAGCACTGCTGGAATGGCGCGAATGCGCAGACTTCGACCGAACGGCTCGATGGCAAACCCCCACTCTGCGAGCTGGTCGGCAGCCGCCAGCAGCACGTCGTGCGCTGTCGGCGGCAGATTGACCACCTGCGGTATGAGCAACTCCTGGCTTTCGATCACGCCGGCGCCGCGTTGCGCCATCAATCGCTCATACGCGATCCGTTCGTGCGCGGCGTGCTGATCGATGAGATAGATTCCATCCGGCGACTCGGCGATGATGTATGATTGCGCAATTTGCCCGACAACCCGCAGCGGCGGCAATTTTGAGGTCTGCACAGTCGGCTGGGAGGCGGGCAACGCTGCAGGTTCCCGCTGCCATGCGCCCCCCCAGTCCCCTTCGCTCGCAGGAGAGGCTGGAGGGGGCGGAGCGTCCCACGCGCTTATGCCGAGACGACGCAATTCAAACCGACGTTGTGCTGTGTCGAGCGACGCAGGAACGCCCGGCTCACCCCAGGGGCGCACGCCGCTTTCCAGCAGCGCTGTGCGCACCGCTCGCCCCAGCGCGCTCATCACCTGTGTGGTATTGCGGAACTTGACTTCGCTCTTGGTCGGATGGACATTGACATCGACTGCGGCGGGGTGCACATCGATGTTCAGGATTGCCATCGGATGGCGACCTTTCATCAGCATGGTGTGATACGCTTCTTCGAGCACGATGGCAATCTGCCCGCGTGGTTGAATGGCGCGGCGATTGATGAACAGGTGAATGGCCGCGCGTGAACTGCGGGTCAGTCCCGGCGGCGAAACCAACCCGGATACGCGGACATAATCGATGCCCTCACCGACAGCGGCATCGACTGCCAGCAACTGACGCGCAACATCGAGCCCGTAAACCTCGATCGTGGCGGCGCGCAGATCGCCGTTGCCGCTGGTTTGAAGCGTTGTGCGCCCATCGATGGAGAGGCTGAAGCGCACTTCGGGGTAGGCAAGCGCATACTGGGTGACGACGGCCGTAATCGCGGCTGACTCGGTGGCGTCGGAACGAAGAAAATCGCGTCGTACCGGCGTATTGTAGAACAGGTTGCGCACACTGATCGTCGTGCCTGGTGAGCATCCGCGCGGCAGCATTGCCTGTGTCTCGCCGCCGGCGATCCGCAGCTCGACGCCAGCGTCGGCATCAACCGCACGGGTGATGCAGACGACCTGCGCCACTGCCGCGATCGACGGAAGCGCTTCGCCGCGAAAGCCAAGCGTCGCGATCGACCACAGATCGTCGGCAGTGGACAATTTCGAGGTTGCATGGCGCGCAAATGCCAGTTCGACCTCATCGGCGGGAATGCCGCACCCGTCGTCCTGCACGCGAATTTCGCGCAACCCGCCGCCGCGCGCTTCCACCACGATGCGGCGAGCCCCTGCATCGAGCGCATTTTCGACCAGTTCACGCACGACCGAGGCCGGACGTTCAATCACCTCACCGGCAGCGATCTGCGCAGCAACGGTTGCATCGAGCACCCGTATCGGCATAGCGCTTCTACTCCGCAATACGAACACGTATGCGAGTATTGTACCACGCTTTACCAGCACATGGAGCAGCAACTACGGCGTTGGCGAAGGCGCCAGCGGGGTCAGCGGAATAGGTGTGCGCGTCGCCGTTGCGACGGGCGTGGACGGTGATGCGCCTGGCGTGGCGGTAATGGCTGGCGCTGCTGTTGCTGTCGGCGTGCTGGTAGCAATCGGAGTTGGGGTTGCTGTCGCTGTCGGCGATACAGCCGGCGGGACAGTTTCTGTGGCAACTGGAAGGACAGCGGGAACCTGAGTAGGCGGTTCGGTGGGGGGAGGAGGAGGCGTGGTGGTTGGCGGCGTTTCGACCGGCAGAGGGGCGAATGCCGGCGCTGGCGCGAGCACCGATGGATAGGCGACAAACAGGGTCACAAACACGAGACCGGTAAAAAGGAGCGTGGCGAGCGTTGCTCCAATCCAGTTCATCCGCCGTGGCGCAGGGACATCGCGTTGCAGCGACGCAGCAACCGGCGGGGGGGCGGGTTGCGACGCAGTGCGTGCCGTAACCGGCTCGACAGCCTCTGGCGCCAGAAGCGCAGTCGTCGAGAATTCGACCGTTTCTGCCGTCGTCGGCGCCGGAAATTCGACGGTCGTTCGAGAGGCGTCAGGTGGATCACCAGCGGTCGGAGCATCGTCGAGTTCATCGACATGTGCAATGATCGTTGTGATATTGTCGGTGCCGCCACGCTCATTCGCCAGGTCGATCAGGCGATCAACGGCGTCGGCGAGGGGCATCGAACGGGCAATCGCGCTGATCTCCTCATCACTGACCAGACCGTGCAACCCGTCGGAGCAGAGTACAACCGTGTCGCCAGCTCGCAAGGGGATCTCGAACAGATCAACCTGGACGTCCGGTTGATACCCGAGCGCGCGGGTAATGACATTGCGATAGTAGCTGGATTTTGCCTGGTCGGCGGTGATGATGCCAGCCGCAACCTGCTCGCCGACGAGCGAGTGGTCGCGTGAAATCTGGCAGATGTCGTCGTCGCGGATCAGGTACGCGCGGCTGTCGCCGACATTGGCGACGTGCAGCATTCCCTTGTAGAACAGTGCGGCAACGCCGGTAGTGCCCATTGCGCCGCGGCCTTCGGCGTGGATGCGCTCATTGGCGCGCTCGAACGCCTGACGCAGCACACCGACGCGATCGGGAGAACTATTGCTGTAGTAGGTGCTGAGAATAGTTTCGACGCCGAGGCGACTGGCGACCTCTCCAGCGGCATGCCCTCCCATCCCGTCGCAGACGATCAGCAACTCGCCGTACTGAGCGACTCCTGCGCCTTCACCAACACCAAAGTCGTCTTCATTATGATCCCGCGTTTTGCCGACATCTGTGCGAGCGCTATGGCGCAATTTCATAGGTTCCTCCGGCAGGAGGCATCCATTGATGACGCGAAAGTATACCATGCCCGCAGATCAGGCGCAACCCGCATCAGAGTGTGTGATTCGGACGTTCCTCGCTCGTAGAACACAACTCCGACACGCCGGATGTGATCGAGAGCGTCGGGATCGCTGATGTGGCTCAACACCGAAAGGTCGATCATGTAGGGAAGCAACAGGTCGTCGAGTTCGTCCATGATCATTGTGAGCGCCACGAACGTCAGGCGCTCATCGCCGGTAAGCGTCAGGTCGATATCCGAGCTGCGCTTGTGCGTTCCTCTGGCGCGAGAACCGTAGATGATCGCCTTCTCCACTTCCGGATGGCGGGCATAGACATCGCAGATACGCTTGATCACCGATTCATCCAGCCCAAACCTCGTGGTCATGACGCATCGCCTTTCAACATCGTGAGGGTTGCGTGCAGCCTGACAGACTCGGGGAAGTACTGGTTGACTATCGCCGAGGCGACCTGACGCGCTATTTCTTCATTATATGTATGAGCGGATGTCCGGCTCAGTCATACGAGCCTCCTCACTGTCTTACGCCTCTGCCAGCACTGCGCGCACCAGCGACTCGGGTACGTCGTCGCGCACCGTCGCCGCGCCAATTCCCGCTGGCAGCACCCAGCGCACCTTTCCCGCGCGCACTTTCTTGTCGCGCAGGGTGCGGGCGATCAGGTCATCGACCGACAGACCAGGCGGAAGGTCGGTTGATAACCCCCAGGTATGCAGCAGGCGCGCCTGACGTTCGACGAACGCCCGGTCAACCATGCCGAGACGACCGGCGATCTGCGCCTCCAGGTGCATGCCGATGGCGACCGCTTCTCCGTGCAGCAGGTCGCCGTAGCCGCACGCGGCTTCGATAGCGTGTCCCAGGGTATGCCCGTAGTTGAGGAGCATGCGTTCGCCAGTTTCGCGCTCATCGGCGTTCACGATGTCGATCTTGACCCTGACGGCGCGCCGGATGATCGCTGCCAGCGCCTCACCTGAGAGGGATGCCGGATCGGCGATCGATTCGAGGTGCATGAACAGACCGGCGTCGCGGATGACGGCATGCTTGATCACTTCCGCCCAGCCGGCGCGCAGTTCACGGAGCGGCAGTGTTGCCAGCGTTGCTGTATCGGCGAGCACCAGGCGCGGCTGATGAAACGCGCCGATCAGGTTTTTACCAAGCGGATGGTTGACGCCGGTTTTGCCGCCGATTGCTGAGTCGACCATCGCGAGCAGGGTGGTTGGCAGGTGCACCAGGGCAATGCCGCGCAGCACTGTTGCCGCCACGAAGCCTGCCAGATCTCCGACGACCCCGCCACCCAGCGCCAGCACGACATCATGCCGCTCGACGCCATTGCCGATCAGCCAGTCGTAGAGTTGCGCCGCCACCGTCAGGTCTTTGCTGGGTTCTCCCGCCGGAACAGCATACCCCTGTACGGCGTATCCTGCTGCGCGCAGTCGCTCGATCAGGGCAGAGGCGTAGTGCGGGAACACCTGGTGGTCACTGATCAGCCATACCGCACCACGCAGGCTGATATGCTGCAGGCGTTCCGGCAGGTGATCGAGCGCGCCATCGGCGACAAGCACTTCGTAGCTGCCGCCAGGAGTCGTGACGTAGAGATGACCGGTGGTGTGTTTCATAGTGTGATTTCGTGATTTCGTGATTTCGTGATTGCTGATACTGTGTTTTTGATTACGTGATTGTCTGATTCTGGTTGCGGGCGGCTGGGTTTTGATGACGTGATTTTTTTGGTTTTTTGGTTTTCGGTTGCTGGCGCTCAGTTTCTGATTACGTGATTGTCTGATTCTGGTTGCTGGCGGCTGGGTTTTGATGACGCGATTTTTTGGTTTTCGGTTGCTGGCGCTCAGTTTCTGATTACGTGATTGTCTGATTCTGGTTGCGGGCGACTGGGTTTTGATGACGTGATTTTTTGGTTTTCGGTTGCTGGCGGCTGGTTTCTGATTACGTGATTGTCTGATTCTGGTTGCGGGCGACTGGGTTTTGATGGCGCGATTTTTTGGTTTTCGGTTGCTGGCGGCTGGTTTCTGATTACGTGATTGTCTGATTCTGGTTGCGGGCGACTGGGTTTTGATGACGCGATTTTTTGGTTTTCGGTTGCTGGCGGCTGGTTTCTGATTGCGTGATTGTCTGATTCTGGTTGCGGGCGCTCAATTCGGCGGCGTCAGCGGTCGCGCGTCAGGCGGTGCAACGATGCGGATAGTGCTGTTGAAATCGTACAGGCGGAGCAGCATGCTGAACGACGTTGGTGTTGTCTGCCCTGCCGGTGTTCCGGTCACATCGATCGTCATCTTGTGCAGGCGTCCATCCTCGCAGATGAAGAGGCGCGTTTCCGCCTGCTCGATCTCCTCTTCCTTGAGCGAGAATGGCAATACTCCCTGCTGATTGACGCCGGTCAGCAGCCGGATGGTGGTCTCTTTATCGCCAATGAAGATCGCACAGCGCTGACCGTCGAGCGTCTCGAACCCGCCAGAGGTGAATCTCGCCAGATCGAGATTGCCGCTCTGCTGGAGCGAGCCGGTGACCTGATCGGGAGAGACGGTCACCGCTGAGGACGCCTGTCCGGCAGGCAGTTCGTACCAGGCATCCTCCGGTGCGCCGAACAGCGGCGCGGGGCCGCGAATGTACGATGTCCCATCGACGGTGAGGAACTCTGTGCCTTTCTCTGGATTGCCGGACAGGAGCGTGGCAAAGAGTCCGCCGACTTCCACCCGCGAATTCTTGCCGGCGACCTCGCCTTTCATGCTGATGACCTCGATCATGCCGTCCGGCGACGCAATTGGCGCTCCTTCGCCCTCGCGCGTCTTGAATGAGAACTCGATGCGGTAGGAGTCGGCTTTTGAAGCGGCGAGCAACCCGTCCTGTATCACATCGGCGGATGCCGTTGCTGGAGGCTGTGTTGGCGGTAACGGTGTTGGTGTTGGGCGCGGCGTCGCCGTCGGTTGAGGGGTAGGCGTGGGCAGCGGTGTATTCGTCGGCGGAATCGGTGTCGGTGTGGGTGCAGCGCCAATGCCGCCACACCCCGCGAGCGCCAGCGCCAGCAGCGTCAGCAAGAACAGATGCCTGATGTTCATCGCAGTATCTCCCAGGGTGTGCTGTCCATGGGTGGTCAATACATCGTTGCCCAACCACTGGCGCAGCACACTCAGCGCAATCGGTTCCCGGTTCTCAGTTCGTGAACAATCCGCTCCATTACCTCTGCCGGCGCAGCGCCTGATGTGTCGATCACAATCTGCGCCACGTCGCGATAGAGCGTTGCGCGCTGCATGCGCAACCCTTCCAGCCGCGCCGCCGGATCATCGCCTGCCAGCAATGGACGTTCCTCATCGTGGGTGCGCAGGCGGGTGATCAAGACGCTGGTTGGGGCGTCGAGCCATACGACAAACGCCTTTTCTTTCAACAGCGCGCGGTTGACGTCGCGCAGCACAATACCGCCGCCGGTGGCAACGACGGTGTGCGGTTCAGCGAGCGCTGCCGTCAGCGCAACCGTTTCTCGCTCACGAAAGAGAGCCTCCCCCTCATCGGCGAACAGGGTCGGGATCGTTCGCCCTGCCATCTGTTCGACCAGTGCATCAGTGTCGTACACACGCCATCCGAGGTGCGCGGCGAGCAGGCGCGCTACTGTTGATTTGCCGCTGCCGCTGAGCCCAACCAGTGCAATGTTTGTCTGCACACTCATTCTACCCGTCGCACCTGCACCAGATTACTGTGGAATGTGCTCTGCCCGGCGAGATCCGCCAGCGCGTCGGACGTCACCCAGTTGACGTTGCGCCCGTCGGGTGAAAGACTCGCCCACGGACCTTTTGGTGCAATCACCACCCCCGGCGGTGCGTCATCGGTGACGACAGCGCGCAGGCGACACCATCCGCGCGCATTTTCGACGTGAACCTCATCGCCATGACGAATACCGCGCGCTGCTGCATCGGCGGGATTGATTTCGATGAAGGGCGGGCCTTCTTTTGCGCGCAGACTGGGCTGGTTGGCGAAACTCGACGAGACATAGTGGTGTGATGCACCGGAGATGAGCACAAGAAACGGCGCATGTCCATTCTGGTCGACGCTGCGAAACTCGGCGGGCGGCGCATACGCTGGCAGCGGGTCGAGACCGCAGGCGCGCAGTGCATCGCAGCGCAGCTCCACTTTGCCCGACGGGGTTGGAAAGCGCCCATCGGCAAAGGGAACCTCACGCCCTGGCGGGAAGTGGAGCGCAACCGTCCCTTCCGCCTGGAGTCGCTCCAGCGTAATGCCCTCGAGAAACGGATTGCGGGCGCGCGTCGCGTCGAGAACCCCCCGGATCGCTTGCTCGGCATCTTCGTGGAGCCAGGGTTCGGTATATCCCATCGCGCGCGCCAGCAGGCGCATCACATCCCAGTTGCTCTTGCACTCGCCTGGCGGCGGAACTGCGGGATGGTTGTACTGCAGATAGCGGTGCCCATACGCTTTGTGCAGATCGACGTGCTCCAGTTGGGTTGTTGCGGGCAGGACAATATCGGCGTAGCGCGCCGTATCGGTCATAAACTGCTCGTGGACGACGGTGAACAGGTCATTGCGCAGCAACCCCTGCACGATCAGTCCGGCATTCGGCGATGACGCGACCGGGTTGGCGCAGAACACAAACAGCGACATGATCGGCGGATCGCGAACTTCGCCGGTCAGCGCAGCGCCGAGGCGGTTCATATTCACCACGCGCGGCGCTGGCGGGCATTCCGACGCATGCCCGACCGCTTCGGCGTCCCAGCGGACATACCCGCTTGTGCTGTACGACAGGCCGCCGCCACGCACGCCATACTGCCCGACAACTGCGGGGAGACAGCAGAGCGCGCGGAAAGTCTGCCCGCCATTGCCGTGGCGCTGCACGCCATCTGCGGTTTTGAGCAGCGCCGGTCGGGTTGTTGCATAGCGACGGGCAAGGGCGACAATCGTCTCCTCGGGCACACCAGTGATCGCCGCCACGCGGTCAGGCGGGTACTCAGCAGTGCGCGCGCGCAGGTCGCGCCATCCGATAGTATGCTGTTCCAGCCAGGCTTCATCGTGCAACCCTTCGTGGAATATCACATGCATCATGCCCAGCGCCAGCGCGCCATCGGTTGCCGGACGCGGACGGATGTGCTCATCGGCGCTGCAGGCCGTCAGCGTGCGACGTGGATCGATGACGACGACATACGCGCCACGCTTCTGCGCCTGTCGCAGCAATGGCATGAAGTGCGGACCGGTGCTGGCAGGGTTGTGCCCCCAGATGAGCACCAGGTTGCTGTGGAGCACGTCTGCCGGATCGGGCGACCAGCGCGCGCCGAGGGTCGCTTCGACGGCGGCTTCGGCTGCAGCGCCGCAGATGCTGCGTTGCAGACCACTGGCGCCCATCCGGTTCCACAGGCGCGCGTTACAGATCACGAGTTGTAACAGACCGAGGGTGCCGCTGTAGGAATAGGGCAAAATGGCAGCTGCGCCATAGCGGGCGATAATATCCTTCCAGCGCGTTGTAATCTCATCGATTGCCGTCTCCCACGAGATGCGCTCCCAGCGATCGCTGCCCTTCGGACCGACGCGCCGCAGCGGATAGAGCAGGCGGTCGGGGGCATACACCCGTTCCAGGTACGGGCGCACTTTGGCACAGAGCCACCCTCTGGTGAACGGATGGTCGGGATCGGCATAGAACCGGATTGCGCGATCACCCTGCACCTCGGTAATCGTCGCACATGTATCGGGGCAATCGTGCGGGCAGGCGCCACGCACCCGGCGGATGCCATGCAATTCCTGATGAGGCTGGTCTGGAGCGGCGACGTACTGCTCGTTGGATTGCGCTGCCATGGAGTCACTCTTCCACTCTTCCGATGATCGCGCAGTCAATTATAGCATGGCTCACTTCGTGATCTGCCCGCTTGACGCTGCACACACGCTACGCTATGCTATCGGACTGCATTGTTGCGATGAGGATTGTATGGACTACCAGCAGGCGCTCGACTATCTCTACTCGTTCATTGGCGGGCAGCAGGGAATGCAGCGACCGCCGCCAATGCTCAATCTGGTGCGCACCCGCGCCCTTCTTGCTGCGCTCGGCAACCCGCAACACGCAATGCCGTCCGTGATTGTCGCCGGCACGAAGGGCAAAGGGTCAACTGCGGCGTTGCTGGAGGCGATGGCGCGCGCCGCCGGGGTGCGCACCGGTCTGTGGACCTCACCGCACCTGCACACCTACCGGGAGCGCATTCAGGTGAACCGTCAGCCGATCACCCGCGACGATCTGGTGCGTGCAGTCGAGTCAATCCGGCCAGTTGTCGAATCGATGGCGGGCGGGACAGTCGGCGCTCCGGTGACGTTTGCGATCGGCTTCGCGCTGGCATTGCGCTATTTTGCCGAACAGAACGTCGATCTGGCGATTCTGGAAGTTGGCGTCGGCGGTCGGTTCGACAGCGCCGCAGTTGTCACTCCGACTCTCAGCGTCATCACGCCGATCAGTTACGACCACATGGACCTGCTGGGGGACACCCTGGCTCAGATCGCCTGGGAAAAGGCAGGCATCATGAAACCAGGCGCACCGGCGGTCAGCGCGCCGCAGCATCCAGAGGCGCTTGGCGCACTGATTCGCTACGCGGCCGTGATCGGCGCACCGCTCTACCTTGTGCGTGACACAGCGACCGATCACGACATTCCGGTTGAACCGACTCAGACCGGCCCGTGGTGCATTCCTGACGAACACTACCTTGAGATCGAGCCCCAGCAGCGTTTCCGGGGTGATATAACACCGTCGCTGCCGGGTCTGTTTCAGCTGACGAATGCACGTCTGGCGGTGAGCGCCGCGCTGCTTCTGCGCGATGCAGGGCTGCCAATCACCGACGCGGCGATTGCGGCAGGGCTGGCAGGCGCACACTGGCCCGGACGCATGGACGTGATCGATGGCGCGCCGCCGATTGTGCTCGACGGCGCGCACAATGGCGAGTCGATCCAGCAGCTCGTTCTGTCGCTGCATCGTCTGTTTCCCGGCAGGAGGCGCATTGTCGTCTTTGGCGCATCGCGCGACAAAGACCTGGCGCGTATGCTTCCAGCGCTGGCGCCGGCGGTCGATGCACTGGTGCTGACCGCCTCACGCCACCCGCGCGCCCTGGTGGCGCTCCACGAGTTGCGCCAGCAGTTCGCGCCGCTGCTGCGCAGCGATACCCCGATCGATATCGTGCCCGATCCGGCGGAGGCGCTGGCGCATGCTCACGCCCTTGCGACACCTGATGACCTGATCTGCGTCACCGGGTCGCTGTTCGTCGTCGCTGCTGCACGCGAGGCGTTGGGGCTGGCGGCAGAGAGAGATTGAGCGATGTAGCGTTTTTGTATCCGCCTGGGATGCCCGTGTACTCGGGTGCGTGCGGGAAGGCTTTTGCAAGCGCCACAAAACGTTGCCCCGCCGACGCAAAAACGCCATGGTGACGATACGTCTGAACCCTTATGGTAACCGCCTCTGTTGACCCGCCCGTGAAAATGCGTATAATTGCCACTTAACCTTCTACCGTTCTGCTGGAAAGGCAGGTCACCCTCGTCGTGCAACACGTTCGCCCCACGAGTCTCTGATGCGCACTGCATTCAGGCAGGCGCTCTTCCTGTCCAACGATTGTCGAGGAGGACATTATGCGAGCATACGGACCGGAACTCATCCATACGATCGGTCTCTTCGGCCATGGCGGCTGCGGGAAAACGACGCTGACCGAGGCGTTGCTGCTCACCGCCGGGGCGATTTCCCGCGCGGGTCGCGTTGAAGACGGGAATACCGTCTCGGACTACGACCCGGAAGAGCAGCGGCGCCGCATGTCGATCAACCTGGCGGTTGCGCCGGTCGAGTGGCACGATAACAAGATCAATCTGATTGACGTTCCTGGCTACGCCGACCTGGTTGGCGAAATGGCCGCCGCAATGCGCGTGATCGATGGCGCGATCATTGTGCTCGACGCTGCTGGCGGCGTGGAGGTCGGCACGGAACTGGCATGGGAAATGGCGCGCAAGGCTGGCGTGCCGATCCTGCTGTTCATCAACAAACTTGATCGTGAGAATGCGAATTTCTACCGCTGTATTGAACAGGCGCGGCAGATTCTCGATGAGGCGGTCGTGCCGATGCAACTGCCGATCGGCGAGCAGCGCGAATTCGCCGGCATCATTTCACTGCGCCGTCAGCGCGCCTGGATGATCTCCGAAAAGCACGATGGCGGTTTCGTCGAGGCGGATATTCCCCCCGAATTGCTCGACCTGGAACAGAAGTGGCGTGAAAAACTGGTCGATCGGATCGCCGCCACAAACGATGACCTGATCGAGAAATATCTCGATGGCGGCGCCGATGCGCTGACTCAGGACGAATTGAACGAGGGGCTTCGCGCAGGGATTGCTAACGGCTCGATCGTCCCGGTCTTTTGTGGATCGGCGTTGCAGGTGGCAGGAATGGCGCAGTTGCTCAACGGCATTCTCGACAGCATCCCCTCTGCGGCGCGCAAGCCGGTTCAGGCGCGCGATCTGGTCTCCGGCAAGGATGTGAAACTGAAGGCGGCTGCTTCTGAACCGCTCAGTGCGCTCGTGTTCAAAACAATCGTCGATCCTTACGGCAAAATGTCGTACATTCGGGTGTTCAGCGGCGAATTGAGCGCCAACTCGACGGTCTTCAACCCGCGCACGGGTAAGGACGAGCGGATTGGTCAACTCTACATGGTACGCGGCAAAGAGCAAACTGCCGTTGCGATGATCAGTCCTGGCGACGTTGGTGTCGCCGCCAAGCTTGGCGATGTCAGCACCAATGATACCCTCTGTTCACGCGACCGACCGCTCCAGCTTGCGCCAATCATGTTCCCGGCGCCGGCATTCACGGCGACGGTCAAGCCCAAAACGCGCGCCGATCTCGATAAACTCGGGAATGCGCTGCACAATGTCGTCGAGGAAGACCCGAGCCTGCGCGTCTCACGCGATGCAATCACGGGAGAGAGTCTTCTCTCGGGGCAGGGCGAGTCGCACCTGCAGATCATCGTCGAGCGCATGAAACGCAAGTTCGGTGTGGATGTCGAACTCGACCTGCCGCGCGTGCCCTACCGCGAAACGATCCGCGGCAAAGCCGAAGCGCAGTACCGCCACAAAAAGCAGACTGGCGGCGCCGGGCAGTTCGCCGATGTGACGATTCGGATCGAGCCGCTTCCCCCTGACCCGAACCGCATCGATCCACTGGAGTTCGTCAACTCGATTGTCGGCGGCGTCATCGACAAATCGTTCATTCCATCGGTCGAAAAAGGGGTGCGCGCTGCAATGGCGGAAGGGGTCATTTCAGGCAACCCGATGGTCGATGTGCGCGTCGAGTTGTTCGATGGCAAGATGCACCCGGTGGACAGCAAAGACATCGCCTTCCAGATCGCCGGGCACGAAGCGTTCAAGATTGCGGCGCAAAAAGCCAGCCCGACCATTATGGAGCCGATCTACCAGCTCGAGATTACGGTGCCGGAGCAATTTGCCGGTGACATCATCAGCGATATGAACACCCGGCGCGGGCGCGTGCTGGGTATGATGCCGGCCGAGGGTGGACGCACGACGATCACGGCGCAGGCGCCGCTGGTCGAGGTGCTGCGGTACGCGACCGACCTGCGGTCGCTGACCCAGGGGCGCGGGCGTTTCTCGATGACGTTCGATCACTATGAGGATGTGCCGCCTCACCTGATGCAGGCGCTGATCGAAGCGCAGAAGAAGGAGCATAGTTCCGGGCACTGATATGCGTGGTTGGGGCACGGCGGTGCATGGTTGGGGCACGGCGCGCCGTGCCCTCACTGTTGCAGCGCTTTTCTCAGTGCCGCTGCCAGCGGGTTGTCGTCGTCGTCTGCGTCGGACTCGGAGGAGTACACATACCGCGTGGCTTCGCCAGACTCCGCGTCCGGTTCTTCCTCCTCTTCGTCTTCTTCGTCCCAGTCGAGGTGCAGGTTCCCGGCGCCTGCCAGCGCAATGATGTCATCCACCGAGAAACGCATCAATCCGACGAGATCGGGGTCATTCGGCAACGCCGCGAGCGAGTCCGCCAGGCGCACCTGCGGCAGATTTGCCAGGACATCGGCGAGTGTCGGCGGCGGCCCGGCAGGCGGCGGTCGATCCGGGTGCTTTGCGATCCATTCGGCGAGTTGCGCCGCTGCCTCTTCCGTCGTTTGCGGAATGCCGGTATCGACCAGCAGGATTGTGGTGTGGACGCAGGGGAACAGCATGCGCAGGATGGTCTGCGTGTCGCGCAGCTGGCGGATAGCGCGACGCAGGCTGGCCGCTTTCATGCTGGCTTTGATCTCGAAGACGTGGATCGTCTTCGGGTCGAGGATCGACACCGCGTCGAGTTCGCGGTACTTCGTGATCGCCTGTCGCCCGCGATGCTCGAAGTATTCGACAATGCGCCGTTCGGAAAGCGAGATCTGCTGCGCCAGCCAGTCGCGGAGCGCCGCTTCCGCCTCGCCGCCGAACAGATCGCGTGCACGCGGCGGACGAATGGCGCGCTGGTTGCTGCGCAGCAGTTTCATCTGTTCGACGTGCGCACGGTACCGCTGATCGGTCTCGTCGATCAGGCGGGGTCGTGAGAAGCGGGTGGTCATACATCACTCCTGACCGTCTGGCGCCGGGTGTCAATCACCACGCATACGCTTCCGGCGCGGGACCGCCTGGCCCGGGCCAGATGGCATCGAGGCGAGCCAGCGCATCATCGCTCAGGTTCATCTCCAGCGCGCGCAGACTGGCGTTCAACTGTTCGACGGTACGCGGACCGATGATCGGCGCGGTGACAGCAGGTTGACGGAGCAGCCAGGCCAGCGCCACATCGGCAGGTTGCTCGCCCAGTTCGCGGCAGAACCCCTCATATGCCTCGAGTTGCGCGCGATGCCTGTCGATGCGTTCCTGCATGCGCGCATCGGCGCGCCGCCCTTCGGCAGCTTTCTGTAACACCCCGCCGAGCAACCCGCCCCCCAGCGGACTCCAGGGGATGATGCCGACCCCGTAGCTCTGGCACGCGGGAATAACCTCGAGTTCGATCATGCGCGCCGACAGGTTGTAGAGGCTCTGTTCCGACACCAGCCCCATGAAATTGCGGCGGCGCGCTTCTTCGTTCGCCTGGGCAATATGCCATCCGGCAAAGTTGCTGCTGCCGACGTACAACACCTTCCCTTCGCGCACCAGTTGTTCCATTGCCTGCCAGATCTCTTCCCAGGGCGTATCGCGGTCGATATGGTGCATCTGGTAGAGGTCGATATAATCGGTCTGCAGGCGCCGCAGGCTTCCCTCGCAGGCGCGTTTGATATGGAGCGCCGAGAGGCGCGACTCGTTGGGCCAGTCGCCCATCTTGCCGTAGACTTTGGTTGCGATCACGACCTTCTCGCGCCGACCGCCACCCTGAGCAAACCAGCGCCCGATGATCTGTTCGGTAACCCCTTCGCCGGTCTTCCAGCCATAGACATTCGCAGTGTCGAAGAAATTGATCCCCAACTCCAGCGCCCGATCCATGATGGCAAAACTGTCGGCTTCGCTCGTGAGCGGACCGAAATTCATCGTGCCGAGGCAGAGACGGCTCACTCGAAGACCGGTGCGTCCCAGACGGGTGTACTGCATGGTATCCTCCCTCCGGCGCGGCGGCGGCGCCACGCCGTACCATTAATGCGAAACGCTGCTATTGTACCACGTTGCTCTCACCGGATGGTTGGACTACAATACGCTCAGCGCGCCGGTGACGCGATGATGATGTTTTGCATCGGGCTCAAATGATTTCGGTTGACAACAGCCAGCGGCATCAGGAGGAAAGATGAGCAGTCGCTTCGATGAACTTCGTATTCTTTCAGGGAATGGCAATCCTGCGCTGGCGCAGGCTATCTGTAGTCGTCTGGGGGTGCGTCTGGGAGATGTCACGATCACCAGATTCGCCAATGAAAACATTTTTGTGCGCCTGAATGAAAGCGTGCGTGAGAAGGACGTCTTTGTCATTCAGTCACTGGCGTCACCGTTGAGTGATCGAATCCTCGAATTGTTGATCATGCTCGATGCCTGCCGGCGTGCATCTGCCGGTCGGGTGACAGCAGTCCTGCCATTTTATGCCTACGGGCGCACCGACAAGCGCGATCAGCCGCGTGTACCGATCACCGCGCGACTGCTTGCCGACATGATCCAGGTCGCCGGGGCGCAGCAGGTGGTGACCATTGACCTGCACGCCGGGCAAATCCAGGGGTTCTTCAGCATTCCAGTCGATGAGTTGAGCAGCATGGCATTGCTGGTACGCTACTTCCGTGATCGCGGCTGGGACGATGTGGTCGTGGTGTCATCAGACATCGGATTTGCCAAACGGGCGCGCAACTTTGCCGAGCAGCTCGGCGCGCCGCTGGCAATCGTCGAGAAGCGTCATCCGGCGCGCGCCGACGCCGACAGCGAAAACAGCATCGAGGCGATGTCGCTGATCGGTGATGTTGCCGGACGGCGCTGCATTCTGGTCGACGATGAAGTGAACACCGGGCATTCACTGGTGCGCGCCGCCGAACTCCTCGAACGCAGCGGCGCACGCGAGATCTACGCAGCAGCGGTGCATCCGGTGCTGGGGGGCGATGGCGCGGAACGCCTGCGCACCAGCGCCATCCGCGAACTGGTGACGACCGATACCCTGCCGGTGCCGGCAGAAAAAGTGTGGCCCGGGTTGCGCATCCTGACCGTTGCGCCTATGCTGGCGGAAGTCATCCAGCGCATCCACAGCGGCGTTTCGGTGCACACCATTTTCCCGCCGCGCGCACTGGCGCGCTGATAAACACTGGAGAGGGCGGAACGCGCATCGGGCAGCTGCGGCGCCGATTGTGCAGGCTCATCGCTACACCGCGATCAGCCTGCAACCTGGTGGACGGGTGCTTGATCTCTTAACCCGCGGAGCCTGTCATGAGCACATTTCGTGACCATCTGTCGGCCATCGTCAGCCGGCAGCCGCAGTCGATCGAAAAGTGAAGGATGGTATAATTAGCACAGAAAGTATGTGCACATTGTGCTCCATCATGGAGGCAACCATGGCTGAGACCATTCAATCCACTGATTTGCGCCGCCGGGTCCGGGAGGTGTTGGATCGGGTGCGGATGAAGCGTGAGCCGGTTATCGTGCAGAGCTACGATACGCCGCTGGCCGTGATCATTCCCTATGAGGATTTCGAGGCCTACCGCGAGTGGCTGACGAGCCGCGCCCGGCGGCAGGCCTGGCTGGACGAATTGCGTGCCATCGCTGAGGAAGTGAGCGCCCGCACGGCCCTGACGGAAGAGGAGACCGCCGCGTTGATCGCCGAGGCCCGCCGCGCATGAGGTCTTCCCGCGCCGTCTTCGACACGAACATGCTGGTGAGTTACCTGCTCGTCCACCGTCCGCCGACCGCCGTGTTGATAGACGAGCATCTGGCGCAGGGACGCCTGACGCTGGTGAGCGCGCCGGAGCTGCTGGAGGAACTGGCGAGCGTGTTGCGCTATCCCCGGCTGCAACGCTACATGGACGCAACGCAGCGCGAGCGCTGCGTCGCGCTCATCGCGGCGTTGAGCGAGCTGGTGGAACTGCCGGGGGAGATTCCGCCCATCAGCCGCGATCCCGCCGATGACCGCGTGATCGCCTGCGCGGTAGTCGGGCGGGCGGATGTCATCGTGAGCGGCGACCGTGACCTGCTGGATGTGCAGACCGTTGGCGGCATCCCGATCCTCACGGCAGCGCAGGTTCTGGAACGGTTGGGATAGATTCACCGCATCGCAAAGAGCGCCAGGACACTCAAGAACCCTTCGCGACTCAAAACACAGCGCCATGGCGGGAGCATCGCACCGCACAAACGCGAAGATACGTCAGACGGTCGAGCCGAACCGTAACGCAAGGCTATGCCGGCGGCGGGGCAAGCAGGGTATGTACGTTACAGGAAGTCCATCGGGAATACGCACCTCGAAGGGATAGCCCTGCTGCTGGTTGGTGATTGGGCAGACAATAGCGAGACCGACTCGCCCGTTATAGATTGCCGGTGAGAGCACGACAGCCGGACGCCGTCCGGCTTGTTCGTGCCCTGCCTGAGGAGTGAACATCAGCCAGATGATATGGCTGCGCTCAGGAACATAGATCGTCATTACCATGCCTCAGCACCGGCAGGTGCTCCCGTATCCGCCTCCTGGTGGATGTTCTCATCGGTGATAGCGGCGAGCAAGTCTTCCAGAGTGATCGAGTGGTCGGCGAGAGGGATAACCAGGATTTTGCCATCGGCAAAAGAGATATCAACAAGGGAGTCATCGGCGATGCCGACCTCCTCGGCAAAAGCTTTGGGAACGCAGAAGACGAGGCTATTGCCCCACTTTTGCACGCGGGTCTTCATAATTCCTGCTCCTCCTACCTACCGCTGATCGACCGGCACATAATCGCGCCGTGGATGCCCAAGATAAATCTGGCGTGGGCGCGTGATCTTCTGCTCCGGGTCGTCGAGCATTTCGAGCCACTGCGCGAGCCACCCCGAAGCGCGCGGGATGGCGAACAGGAATGGAAAGTACTCCATCGGGAAGCGCAGCGCCTGGTAGATCAGTCCGCTGTAAAAGTCCACATTCGGGTATAGTTTGCGCGAAATGAAGTACTCGTCCTCCAGCGCCACACGCTCAAGTTCCATCGCGATATCGAGGAGCGGGTTCGCCGCCGTCGCTGCAAACACCTCGTGTGCGATCCGGCGAATAATCTTGGCGCGCGGGTCATAGTTCTTGTACACCCGATGCCCAAACCCCATCAGGCGCGTCTCACCCTTTTTCACCCGCTCGATGAACCCCGGCACATTCTTTGGATGCCCGATCTGCTGCAGCATGCGCAGCACCGCCTCATTCGCGCCGCCATGCAGCGGACCGTACAGCGCCGCTGCCGCCGCCGATAGCGCGCTGTAAGGATCGGCGTGGCTCGAACCAACGCTGCGCATCACCGACGTCGAACAGTTCTGCTCGTGATCGGCGTGGAGAATGAAGAGCACATCGAGCGCTTTTGCCAGCACCGGATTGACTTCATAATCCCGCTGGTTCATGTAGTCCATCATGTAGAGCAGGTTGGCAGTGTAGCTGAGCGAACTGTCGGGCAGGTTGAAGGGTCGCCCGATGCGATGGCGATAAGCAAAGGCGGCGATAGTCGGAATCTGCCCGATAATACGCCAGATCTGCTTCTCGCGAACGACCGGGTCGTGGATATTTTTGGCCTCTGGATAGAGCGTGGACATTGCGGCGACTGAGCTGATCAGAATCCCCATCGGATGCGCATCGTAACGGAACGCCTGGATCAGTTCGACCAGGCTGTTGTGGAGGAACAGGTGGCGGCTAATGCGATACTCCCACCACTCCAGGCGCTCTCGTGAGGGCAATTCGCCGTACAGCAACAGATACGCGACTTCCAGGTAGGAACTCTGTTCGGCAAGCTGCTCGATCGGATACCCGCGGTACTCCAGAATGCCCTTGTCGCCGTCGATGTACGTGATCCGGCTGATGCATGCCGCGGTGTTCATGAATGCCGGATCGTAGGACATCAAACCGAAATCATCCGGGCTGACCTTGATCTGCCGCAGATCGGTGGCGCGGATCGTGTCGTGCTCGATAGGGATCTCGTAGGTCTTCCCGGTCCGGTTGTCGGTAATGGTCAGGGTGTTTTTCGTCATGGCAGTGCTCTTTCTTCGTTGATTCGACCGGTCTGGTCGCTGATTCGGGTCGCATCCGGTCGTGAGCTGAATGGCGAGGCATAATCACTCGCCAGCAACATCTAAATGCCTCGACGCTGAGGCGGAGTTGCCCTTCTGATCGATGATATTGTACCAAAAGTTGTTACATCCGGTACAGATTTTCGATCCGGTGGTTGAGCATTATCGAGGCGCGATTCTGGCAGCGCTTCCAATCCCTGGCGAAATCACTCGCTGGAATGATCCACGGATCGCTGCTGATAATCCCGGCGTTGCGCTGCCAGACCTGCCAATCACGGTCGTCTATCGGTCGGACAGTTCGGGTACGACATCGATCTGGACCGACTATCTGTCGAAGGTGAGTGAGCGCCGGCGCACAACGGTTGGCACAGGCACGACTGTGCGCTGGCCCGTCGGGATTGGCGCGCCAGGAAACGCTGGCGTTGCAGGAACCGTTGTCCGCACCGACGGCGCAATCGGCTATGTCGAGCAGGCATTCGCAATCGGCAACCGATTGCCGGTCCCGGCAGTGAGAAACTGTGCGGGCAACTATGTTCTGCCCTCGCCTGATACGGTATCTGCCGCTGCAGCTGGTGTTCCGATCCCGGACGACCTGCGCTACTCGATCACCAATCCCGACGGTCCGAACTCCTACCCGATCGCCGGTCTGACCTGGATCCTGATCCGTGAGCAGACCTACACCGACGTGCCGAAGGCGCAGGCGCTCACCGATTTCCTCTACTGGGCATTGATCGAGGGTCAGGGCGCTGCCGTTCGCCTGGGGTATGTTCAGTTGCCGACTGAACTGCGCATACGAGCAATGCGGCAGTTGAATAAAGTCCGTGCAGCTGGACAGCAGGTATTTACCGAGGCGCCACGCTAAGTTTATGTTTCCCCTGGCTGTCGAGCAATCAGGTTGCTTCCGGTCGCGGTCTGCTCATCGCCGGCATCATTCTGGCGATCATGATACTGCCGACCATTGCCGCAATTACGCGCGATGTGCTGACTCTGGTTCCCAATACGCAGCGCGAGGTGATGCTGGCGCTTGGCGCCACGAAGTGGGAAGTGATCTGGCTGGCGGTCGTCCCTTACGCGCGAGCTGGAATCGTCGGCGGCGTGATGCTGGGGTTGGGGCGCGCGCTCGGTGAAACGATGGCAGCCACGATGCTGGTCGGCAACCGACCGCAGGTGCCCGGGTCGCTGCTCGAGCCGGCTACAACGGCGGCGTCACTCGTCGCCAGTGAACTGGTCAATGCGCAGAGCATCCTTCATGAGAGTGCGCTGGTGTTGATCGCACTGGCACTGTTTGTGATTACGTTGATCCTGAACCTGATCGCTCGTTTGTTGATCTGGATCGTCAATCGCGGTCCGGTAGGGAGTGCGCGCGCATGAGCCTGAAATCGAGCCGAATGCCCAATTATCAGCGTCGCAAAGCGACCGATGCGATCATGCGCGGTCTTGTGCTGCTTGCTACTGCATGCGCCATTGTGCCGCTGGTCTTGATTATTGGGTATGTGGTCGTCATTGGCGGCAGCGCGTTGAGCTGGGAATTCTTCACCGACGTTTACCAGCCGCCCATGACTGCTGCAACAATGGATATGTTACGCGGTTCGTCAGATGGTGATGTTCCCTTCGATCCCAATGATCCCTTTGCAAACCTTGATCTGGGCGCGCTGACCGGCGCTCCGGAGGATGGCGCATCACCAGGCGCTCCTGATGAGAAAGGCGCCGATATTCTGGAAGCGCCGGCGCGCGGCGGCGTCTTTCATGCGATCGTCGGCACGCTGCTGATTACGTCGCTGGCGGTGTTGATGGCGATGCCGGTTGGCATCCTGGCCGGCGTGTTTCTGTCGGAGTTCCCGAATAACTCGGTGGCAACGGTTTTGCGGTTCGCCTGCGATGTGCTCTCGGGTGCGCCTTCCATTATTGTTGGCGTGACGGCGTACATCCTGATCGTCAATGCGCGCGACGCGAGCGGACAGCCGATCGGGTTCAGCGGTATTGCGGGCGCCATCGCCCTTACCTTCCTGATGGTGCCGACGATCACCCGCACGACAGAGGAAGTGCTGAAACTCGTTCCGGAAGCGACCCGCGAAGCCGCGCTGGCGATGGGCGCTACAACCTGGTACTCGACGTTTACCGTGGTGATTCCGACAGCGCTCTCCGGCATCGTGACCGGCGTTATGCTCGCCTTTGCGCGCGGTGCGGGCGAAACCGCGCCGTTGATCATGACTGTGCTGGGCAGCAACGTTCTGGTAACCAGTCTGCTGCAGCCGATCGCGGCTTTGCCGCTCATTACGTATCGCTACACCGAGTCGCCGTTTCCGGGCGAAAATACGCTTGCATGGGGCAGCGCATTCGTCCTGATGATGCTGGTGTTGTTTGTCAACATCCTGGTGCGCCTCGCCACTCGCAACCGGTTGCGGATGCGGTAAGCGACCAGACTATGGATTATATGACCGGGACCGCTATGACAACTCTTCCTGTACCAACCCAGGCGACCGTTGAGATCCGCAACCTCAAGCCGTATTACGGAAAACGGCTGGCTGTCCGGCCCGTCAATCTCACCATTGAGCCGAACAAAATCACGGCAATCATCGGTCCATCGGGTTGTGGCAAAAGCACCGTGCTGCGCTGTCTCAATCGTATGCACGAAACGATCCTTGGCGCGCGCGCCGAGGGTCAGGTGATGCTCAACGACGAAAACATCTATGCGCCCGATGTCGATCCGATGCTAGTCCGGCGCAAAATTGGCATGGTCTTCCAGCAGCCCATCGCTCTCCGCACACGTTCGATCTTCGAGAACGTCGCCATTGGTTTGCGCCTGGCAGGCATTAACGACAAACGTGCGCTGGCTGAGCGCGTCGAAGCCAGCCTGCGCGCGGCAGTCTTGTGGGACGAAGTGAAGGATAAGTTAAATCAGGCGGGCACGGCGCTCTCCGGCGGGCAGCAGCAGCGTCTGAGCATTGCGCGCACGATTGCCGTGGCGCCGGAGGTCATTCTGTTTGATGAGCCATGTTCAGCGCTCGATCCGATTTCAACGCTGAAGATCGAAGAACTGCTCCTCGAATTGCGCAAACAGTACACGATTGTCATTGTGACGCACAATATGCAGCAGGCGATGCGCGTTTCGGATATGACCGCCTTTATGCTTATGGATCGCACAACCCGCGCAGGTGAACTGATCGAGTTCAGCCCCACCGATGAACTCTTCACCAATCCCAAAGACCAGCGCACGGAAGATTATGTGACTGGCCGGTTCGGATAGTCGCACCGGGTCATTGCGCGTGCGACGTTCCATAACGTCAGCTACCCAATCCTCAACGGATTGGGCTTGTCCTTCCAGATTTCGTAGCATCGGTTGACCCACCGACCTGACGCCAACCCACACGCCTGTCTGCCGACAGGCAGGCGGTTGGAACGGAGGACCATTGGCAGGCTGACAGGCTGCCAGATTGGTACAACCCGTCAAGGTTTTCCGTGGCAACGGAACGTTCTTGCCACAACCGCCAACCTTGAGGTGATACGGTGCGAACCGTTGCTCCGCTGTACCATCGGAATGTCGTGCACACGAACAAATGTACTACAAAGGGTGGATGTTGGCAAGCGGAAGCAGCACACCACCGTGGGCTGAAGCCGCTGAAGCGGGGGCGTTCATCCCACCGCTCCCCCCCTTCCCCCCCACGAAGTGGGGGGATTGAGGGGCTCTCAGGTGTAGGGTTTTGGGGTCGTGAGCGCCCAGGTGTAAAGGTTTATTGAAGGCGAGGCATCCGTCTGGTACGATGCGGGTTACCA